>OGPO01001505.1_pt1 | contig 14638 bp, 7 predicted proteins | sample 1553041 | NCBI WGS metagenome assembly OGPO01 (sample SAMEA2580281, study PRJEB22360) | human gut metagenome | biome: human gut; feature: human-associated habitat; material: faeces | place: Denmark | collected 2008/2010 | reverse complement strand
CCAGTCTCTGGTAGCTAACATTTAGGCTGTTGGTAGCGTTGGTTAGCTTTCTTTGGGCATTAATAGAGCTTACATTAGTGTTAACGTAAAGTGCCATAAATCATCTCTCTCTTTTTTCACATGCTAAATGGTAAGAAAACCTGATGTTAAATTTATAAAAAATACAAAACTTTTGACGTTTTGTAGATACTTAGTAGTTATGCAAGTATTGTGCTTATTTTTCTTGATTTTAAACAAAAAAGGCGGACATAAGCCCGCCTCTAAATAAAAAGAGAGATATTGTTATTCTATTAACCGCCTAGCAAGCTTAAAGCGATGGTTGGACGCTGATTAGCTTGGGCTAAAACTGATTGAGAAGCCTGCTGGATGATGTTGTTTTGGGTAAGAGCAGCAGTCTCAGAGGCAAAATCGGTATCACGAATACGGCTACGAGCATCGGCTTCGTTTTCTGAAATATTAGCCTGATTACGGATGGTACTTTCCATACGATTTTGGATAGCACCCAGCTCGGAGCGCTTAGAGTCAACACCCTGAATAAATGCATCAATATTGGCTAGAGTTGCAGTGGCAAGATCAACTGTAGAAACTGACCAAAGATTTACTTTAGTACCTTTGTCATCAACTCCAGTTACAAATCCAACTGTAGCCTTTAACTCAATTGACATATATTCTGCAATGCCAGAAATGTTAAAAGAATTAGTCCAGCTTAAGGCAAGGGTATCACCTGCGTTGGCACCCACTTGGAAAGTAACTTTTCCATCAGCTGGAATAAGGCCTGCACCAGCGCCATCAAGAATTGTTTGGCCAGCAAAAGTGGTTTGAGCAGCAATACGAGTAATTTCCTTAGATAAGGAGGCAACTTCTTGTTGGAGAGCCTTACGATCCTCGGCGGTGTTGGTGCCGTTGGCTGATTGTACGGCTAAAGTACGAATACGCTGGAGCATGTTAGTGGTTTCGTCTAAGGCACCTTCCATGGTTTGGGCTAGAGCGATACCGTCGTTAGTATTGCGATTTCCTTGGTTAAGTCCATTGATTTGGGAGGTAAGACGATCGGAAATTTGTAAGCCTGCTGCGTCGTCTTTTGCAGAGTTAATTCTAAGACCAGAAGCGAGACGTTGATAGCTAACATTCAAGTTATTGGTAGCATTGGTCAGCTTTCTTTGCGCATTAATTGAGCTTACATTAGTGTTAACGTAAAGTGCCATAAGCAATATCTCTTTTCATCTGATCTTTGTAATTAAATCAGACTTTTGACTTTATATAAAAACAACTACAAATTGCCATAATTTGGAGCTATCTAAGCTTAAATGGCAATCTTAATTCCTGTATTTAGACATTTATCAAGTAGTTTGAATAGTTTTAACCTTATGAATGATTAGATTCTTAACTTTATATACTACTTTTTAGATATTTTGACATGTCTATATTTTTACAGCTTGCATATTATGGGCCATATTTTTATATGGGTTTGATTCTTATTGGGATTTTATGATCGAGGAAAGATAGAGAAAAATTATTGACCTTATCATTTAAAATTGTGGTAAATTGCGATAAATATGCTAAATCTTTAAACAAAAGTTGTAACTAGACTTGATACGGTTGTGATGGTAAAATAGCTATTTTGTATGCCAAATAGTCGACTAATTCATCAAGGATGATAGCCTTACATCCTGCTTAGCGATTAGTATTAGCAAAAGTTGTTGTATTCATAATTAATTACAGGTCTATAGTCCTTGTTATCAAAAAAATCCGCTGTAGTTTTGTATTGCCATGTTGCTCGTTTGATTTGCCAAAATGGCAAAAGTAATCCCAAAGACATTGATTAAAAGATTTTAGAGTTGTCTTAATCAAACAATATTAAGTTGTAAGTTGTAAGTTGGAACGTGGATAATGAGAGCCATTCTCTACTTTATTTCGCTATCAATAGTTATAGGAACATTGATCTTGGGCGTGTCCCAGCTTAATGTCATTTTGCCTTATTGGTCTTGGACTGATTATCGTCTTATTGAAGGTGCAGGTGTAACAGCAATCAGTACTATCATATTAATGCTCTCAGCTTTAGCTGCTCGTTATTATGTTCGTAATGAGCTGATTAAGATTGTATTGCTATGTGGCATTTTAATTGGCTTTTACCTCGTTATTGTTTTAAATATTGTTAATAATGTCTTTAACATTTGGGGATTGTTTGTAGGTCTATTCATAGCATCATTGATTATTATCAAGACTATGGAGAAAACCCATAGAAAGATTGCCTCTTTAGCTGATGGCTTAAGTATTGAGCATACCCATGATGAAGTAGACATTAATACTTATTTAGAGCGGGTCGCTAAATTTAAAATACCTAAGAAGAGCTCTTTATTAGGCGTAGAGTGCTTTGGCTATACTATTAAAGTTCAGGACTACTTAAAGCTTGTTCCTGCATTGCATCGCTATTTAAACAATAGTGAGCTTGGTACTTTAAATGAGTTGAGTGAGCTTAAGTCTGAGGCTATGCAGCGTGATCTTAAGGATCCTTTTAACAATGATTATGTCCAACTCTTAAACTATATTTTATTATCCAAAAACTTCTTATGGGAGTTTGAAAGTAAGTGGCTGCAACTCAAAAGCCGAAGCGAAATTTTAAAGAATACTCCAAGAGTACATAAGAAATTCTCTTTATTCAAAAAGGGTGAATTAAAACAACCTCTAAGCGGTATTATCAAAAATCCTAACCAAACAGAAAACAAAGATGATAGTGCCAGTGCTAAGGCTAGCTTTTTTGATACTAAAGAAATCATATCCAAGGTTGTTAAGACTGATTACCAATCTGATTATCAAGTAGCTAATAGTCAATCTTTGGATAGTAAAGACCATAGCTATGGCACAGTAGATCATGCTTTGCTCTCTTTATACATTGATAATGATGATGCAAAAGATAAAAATGGAGAGTATGAGACCAAAGCTGAAGATTTACTAAATTTCAGCCTTAAAAAGGGTCAAGATCAAGATCTCAACCCAACACCAAACTTATTAGAAGGCTCAACAGCTACCCATCAGGGTAATATTGTTACTGCTTGTAATGATCCTATTTCTAATGAGCATGGTTCACAGTTCCATGAGGTGCACATCAAGGCCACTGATGAGCAGGTAAATTTTCATGAGCAGCAGGCTAAGCTTCTACAACAAGAAATAGGCATTAGACCGAGCTTAGTAGGTGAACTGTATTTAGGTGACGATAGTATTAAGCTAGATCAAAACTTTGATTTTGATAAATCATTTGAGTTGTATTTTCGCCGCTATTATCGTGACATGAGCTTGCGTATTTTTGCATTCTTCCAATTTATCAACCATACCAGCAAAACCAAAGCTATTTCTGCTCACAAAATTAGAGGTAACAATAGAGGCTTTACCAGTCGCGAGGTGGCCGCAAGTAACTTAGCTGTTAATGGCTCTTTATACTTAAGTGGTACGCCTGTAAGTGTAGACTCACTAAAGCCACTACTATTTTTAGTTTTTATGTCAGGCAGCACTTATCTGTTTATGAATAATCTGAGCTTAGCTGCTTTTATTTCTTACAATGGCGGTTATACCTCTGCTTTAAGCATTTTAGAGGGTATGTACTGGTGGGCTATAGCTCTTACTATGTTGCTAGCATGTAATAGTCTGATTGCTTTATTGGAGTGTTTTAAAAAGACAGTTTTACGTTTATCAGCTGACATTGCTCGTGCTGTTCAAATTATCAAACTAGTAGTTCTATCAATTACTTTGCTTATTAGTGCTGGTATTTTATGGCCAGGACAGCTCATTAATACAATAGAGATGATTCACGCTGATTTAGATCAAATCAAGAACAATGAGCTTTCAACTACCTCAGGATATATTAACAATAGATTGTTTAATGAGCGCATCTCAAAAGGTGTATTGCCTAAGATCTATGATGTGTTAGCTATCCCTGTAATTGGCCCAAGAACAGGCAACAAATGGGTTAAGTTGTATTTACCTGTAGATCACGGATTAGTTATTAGTCCTTATGAACGTCTACAAGTAGCTAATAGTTTTTCGAACGATAAGAGATTGCACACTAAGAATGTGCCTCGCTGGTCATTTAAGCATACCAGCAACTTCAAGCTGATTGTGCAAGCTAATAAGGTTGACTCAACCTTTATTAAAAAGGCATCAATTAAAAACCAAAAGAGCAACAATAAGGCTGTTGTCAACAATAGAGGTAGAGCCACAAGCCCAATCTTTTAGCAGTTAAGCCTAAATAGCAAGAGCATCCTTAGTGACTATGCACTTGGGCAGGAACATAGGATCTATAGGTAATTTAGGGCCTGATTCTCAATATGCTCCATATGATCTATGAGCAATACGTTTGCCTTGTGTGCAGATGATTGCTCTTGGCGCTTGCTGCTGATAAGGGCGATGGTGCGGGCGCTTTAGATTACTCGGGGCTATAATGTAGCGCTAGCTTAAGCTTTTGAATTTTTAGGCTAGGTATTTGTCGTTAGTTTTGCTAAGCTTATAAAGAAGTTTATATAATCCAAGTGGTAGTCTTGCTTGAGATTTAGTTGGGTTGTGGTGATCTATATTTAAGGTTAGTCTCGAACGTGGCGATGAATCAAAGTCCTTTTGACCATAATTTTACGCAGTCTTATTTGCTTAAGGCAGGAGTGCGTTTTGATTTTAATGTGGTCGATACGGTATGTAATCGCAAATTGGGCTTTGGTTTTTATGTAGTCTTAATTTTAGCCCTCTTAGTTTTTGGCCTCCCTCCTGGCATGCCTGGCAATCCTGTAGCGGCAAATAATGAAGCTTTAGATAGCACTATAGTAATTGGCTCAACAACACGATTGTTACTAATGAGTATTTTGGTGTTATTAGTAAGTTACGCCATTTATAGCCTGCTGAGATATAGTTATTACTTAAGATTAAGAGCCAAACTGCGAACTGATCTAGCTCCAATAGCAGTAGAGGCCTATGCGGTAGTTTGTTTAGATTTAAAGGTAAAATTCTCTGACTATTTGTGGTGGTTGCTCAGTAGGGCCTTAGGTAAAGGTGACAACTACTTTTGTAAGTATGCTGTTATTTACAAGGAAATTGGCACTGAAAATCCACGCTTTTTCTTAACCGCTGCAGTCAGCTCTCGTAAATTGTGCTTTATTCCAGAGCATATTGGTCGTGTCTTTATTCACAGAAAGAAAAAGCATCTTTATACAGTAGATGATAGATCTGCCTACCAAACTGTGTCTAAAAAACGTATGGCTATTAAAACAGTGATGGTACCAAGTTCAGCCTCAATGAGCTCACAAAGCGGTAAGTTTGATCAAAAAAATAGCATTAAAGACTAAAATCAAGGTTTCCCGCTAGTACGGTATGGTTAGTGCCGTACTGCTAGCATGGTACGGTTAGTGGAGGCTAGTGGTTTTGCTGTGGCCATAGCCATAGCTTCTTAGCTATGGCTGTAGGGTGGATTATATTAGGTTAGGTATTTGAGGTGCTTGGGTCGGCTTTAATTAAGTATTCCTCTTCACCTGCATCAAAGACACGGGTGTTAATTGGCAAGTCACGTAGGCTTGGGTGAGAGATGCCTGTTAATATTTGGAAAATACGCCTCATTTCAACATTGGCAAAGCCATAGCGATAACGCCAAGATAAAGAATGCTCACGATCTGCGTAAGTAACCTTGTTGATAGAGAAAATGCCTTGCTGTACTAATAGTGGGCCAAATTCTTTGCCTTCTGGGTTAATGCTTACTTCCTCTAGTAAGAGCTGATCTTGGCCATCTTTTTCGATGAGCCATGATAAATCTGGTTTTTCTTTAGCCAAGGCCGCCTGTAAGAAAGTGTAGTTATTGTCGGCATTATAGGCATAAAGCTCACCATCATTATCTAAAGCTCGGGTCACTGAATAAGGACACAAAACTTTATTCTGCTTATCAGAGAAGACATAGCCGCCATAACATTTCTCAAGGCAGTCTAAATACTCAGCTACAGTAATACCTTGCTGAGGCGCAATACGGGCTAAATCCTCACCATAAGTCTGTTTAATCTCATCAATACTAAATCCAGTTAAGGCAGCACTGATGTCATTAAAAGAAAGGTCAATGACGTGAGGTAAGCCCTCTGAAATATTGCTCGATAAGCTAAATTTAACGTGGCCTGTTAATAGACAAAACTTAACTCTATCTCCAGCCTGTCTAAAGGCATTGAGCATTTCAAAATATAAAGATAAGCAGTTTTGTCGTTCTTGGTCATTTTCCAAACGACTCATAAGCATAATAGGGACATCATAGTTATCAAACAGCACTACTAGTTGTTTTTGCTCACGATCGGTAATTTCTTTAATGAGCTGTAGCATTTGCATGCGTAAATCTTTACCAGTATCGGTCTTAATTTTTACGTGATGTTCCCAAATAAGACTTTGTAAAGCATCGTAAAGTACTTTTACTATTTCATTGTAAGTAGTGGCTTTTACTTTAGAGAAGCTAAAGTGCAAGACGCAATAATGTCCCAAATTATCGATATTAAGGCCATTAGCGCTTTTAATATCAATATTGTCTAACAGTACCTCATCACGGCTATAAATAGCCTCAATAGCTTCATTAGCTAAAGATAGACCAAAACCACGAGGTCGGATTAACATAAAAAAGTTCTGACGAGGTGGGCGAGGGCTATTTTCAATATAGTTCATAAAGCCTTTAAGCTGTTCTATCTTATTGATATAGTGGCGATCAGTTAAGATAACTTCGCTTAAATTGGAATTACCTCGAGAGTTAATGCTTTCCATTGCCAATCCTTTCAATGATTAAGAGCAAATTACGTAGCCATAAGTTTACTCTAAAAGTTCTGAATAAACTAATAATAGGATGATTTGAGCTAAGGTAAAGGTGGAATGATGAATTATGGAGGGCAAAAACGAAAAAAGACACCTAAAGTGTCTTTTGTGGGCGGAGGCCTAACTACATCTCGGTACCTCATTACTCAAATTTGGCTGCTTCCTTCCGGACCTGACCAATTGATCTGAGAACAAGTACGAGAGAGCTAGAGCCCCCATATCATTGTGGAGGCTATAATAATAAATTATGTAATGCTTGGCAAGTACTAGCATAGGAATATTTATACAAAATATCTAATAAACCGATAAAGATAGGCATTGTGGTACAATGAGCCCCCAAAAAAGGATAAGACTTTTAGTGAAGCTCTTATTTGTAATGTTTAACCATAATTTTAATGTTTTAAGCACTAGGTGTTGGCATGGCAAAGCGCAAGATTAACGGCATTTTCTTATTAGATAAACCAGAGGGCATTTCATCATCTTCTGCCTTGGTTAAGTGCCGTGCTATTTTTAAGGCACAAAAAGGCGGTCATACTGGTGCTTTAGATCCATTAGCATCGGGCTTATTGCCTATTTGCTTGGGTGAGGCAGCCAAGTTTTCCTCATTCTTTTTAGAGGGCAATAAGCGTTATTTAGCTCAAGGTACTTTAGGTGTAGTTACTACCACTGGCGATCGTGAAGGCGAGGTGGTACTAGAGCGTGATATTGGCGATGCCGTGGAGAGACTTGAGAGCGTATTAGAGCAGTTTACAGGTACTATTACTCAAGTGCCACCTATTTACTCAGCTATTAAGGTAGATGGTAAGCCTCTTTATAAATACGCACGTCAAGGTAAAGAAGCCGAGGTTGAAATACCTAAGCGTCAAGTTGAAATTTTTGAGCTTAATTTAATTGAAAAGACAGCTAATACTTTTACTGTAGAGGTCTATTGCTCCAAGGGTACTTATATTCGTACTTTAATTGCTGATATTGGTGAGGCCTTAGGCTGTGGTGCTTATGTAACTCATTTGCGCCGCACCTTTGTAGAGGGCTTACCAGCAGGTCAAATGACTACTTTGGATGAATTACAAAAGCTTTCTAATGATCGTGATGATAAATTAAACTTTAGTGATTTAGATTCACGCTTAATTGCCATTGAGGATGCTTTAGATAATCTCCCTCGAGTCGATATTCCTTTATCTATAGCCCAGCCGCTTAGCAATGGAGTGCGTCAAGGGCCAAACTTTGCCGAGCAAATACTATGTCAAGGTGGTATCAAGCCTAATGAAATGGTGCAGGTGCGTTATCATGACTATTTTATGGGAGTTTGTTATTTTACTGAGGACAATGTATTAGTACCTAAGCGCCTTATGGATCCTGAGCTCTTTAGAGAGTTTCTTGCTAAAGAGAAAAGCCTAGCTCAAGCTTAAGCATAAGTAGCAGCGATATTGGTGTTCTAAAGGTATATAATTGCACTAGGAATTTAGCCCTCCTAGTGCTTTTTTTAGATATGTGGCATCAATATCTAAAAAAATATGAATAGAACTGGATTTTTTTTACAAAATTGAAAGCAATTTTAGAATTTTGCTAGCAAGATCTCTTTTGCTTAACAAAAGGCTAAACTACACTATTTGTTTTTTAATGCCTTTAAAAAAAGATAACAATTTAATCAATCAAGCAGGCAAGTCTAAATTTGCAACTTAATTTTATTTTCGGTGAGAAAGCTCTTGCTTAATAAAAAGCACAAAATTTTGGTTGTAGATTTTTTTTAGTTAGTAATAGTGCTAGCTAAAACAGTGCAAATATAGTTTTTGTGTAATCTAGTAGCACTTGCTTAGTGCGGAGAAGCGTTTGTGAACAGCTTTTTGCAAATTAAAAAGATTAGTGATCTAACAAGACTGTGCATATTGCCAGTAATGGTATTATCTATTTTTCTATCCTTTTTTCTCTATATTGATATGGAGAAAATCCAAGATAAGGCTCAGGATCTTGTAGATGGCGCTATTCCCCATATCTCTGCCGCTCAGCAAGGTGCCATTAGCTTGGTACAGCTTCGTCGTAATATTGAGACTTTATCCTCCTCTGTTGATCAACAGCGTTGCCGTCTGGCTTATTTCCAGGCTACTGCTGTGCTCAAAGACAATATTCTTTTTAATACTCCAAGCTTACAATTTAAAAGAGATGAGCTTTTAGTCGAAGTTAATCGTCTATGGAAGCAGCGTATTTTAATTGATCAATTACGCTCCAATGTTCACAACTCTTTACATTATATGGATATGCTGGCTTTCTTAATTGTAAGCGAGCAGCCTGATCTTTTCCGTGATATTGACCTTAAGCAAGGTGACTATATTGACTTATACCGCACTGGTATTTACAACCGTGATTTAAAAGATATCCATCACTATTACTACTCTATTTTTGCTGAGCGTCTTTCCCCTTCTTTTAACCGTAAGGAATTTATTGATACTCACCCATATTTAGATGAGAACAATTTAAATCCAGAAAATGAGCCTCAATTATCTTTTGCTAAGTCTAATTCTTTAACTAATGAGCAATTGCTATCCCAAAATCAACTCAAGGCTCAAGGACACGCTACAGGTAATAGCAGCACCAAACGCAATGAACCTGCTTTAGTTAACTCTAAAGAGCAGGCTGTGGTAGATAGTTTGGTGGGTGAATCTATTGCCCAGGCTGAAAAGCAAGCTTATGCAGAGGCCCAAAGTATTATTGAGCAAGGTAAGGCTAACCAAAATGAAGAGGTGCTACTTGGCAGGAATTTTGGCTCTGCTAAGAGTTATTCCCAGCTTAAAGAAATTGTTAATGAAGAGCTAAATGAGGACTGGCTTGATAAGTTATTACAAGAGCACGGAGTCATGAGCTCTCATAAGCATACTCGCTATTTTTCTAAATATGTTGATCCTGATGTCTTGGCTATTGCCGCTGCTTGTCACAATGCTTTGCTTTTAGATTACTACGCTCAAGAGTTAGAAAGATTTGACCCTATTTGGGATATTTACTTAAAGCAACAGCGTGAGTACTCAAGTGATTTAATGACTATTGTTAGAAAGCTTGAGGCCTTAGCCGAGGACTTTACTTATAGTGAGTTGCACTCTTTACATCAAGAGTTATCAGACATTACTTATTTAGCCTCTGAAACTAAGCCTATGGTTATGATTACTATTGGCTTCGGTTTAATTGGCTTTTGGGTGGTTATTTACTTCTTAAATCGCTTAATCATGCAGCCATTACGTATTATTGCTCGCATTTTGATTAAGTTTAGATATACCAAAGAAGTTAGTCTGTCCCGTTATGAAGAGTTCTTTAAGCGTCAGCACTTAGTCGAAATCCGTGAGGTTATTGATGTTCTGCCTCAGATTTTCGAAGAGTTCTCTCATATTACTGAAAGCTCTAATGTGCTCAAAAAGCGCTATGACGAATTGGTAACACACTCTAAATATGATGCGCTAACTCGTGTCTTTAATCGTGGCAGTCTTAACGTATTAATTAAAGAGCTTGATTCTAATACCCCAGCTAACTTTGCCATCTTAATGATGGATATCGACTTCTTTAAGCTGCTCAACGATTCTATGGGCCACCAAAGAGGTGATGAAGTCTTATTTGCTGTAGCTCAAACCATTCAGCATAACCTTGCTAAAAAGGATTTGGTCTATCGTTATGGTGGTGAGGAGTTCTGCGTTATTCTCTCAGACGTTAATCAAGAAAATGCCTTTAAAGTAGCAGACCGCTTATGCCGTACTATTGAATCATTACAGCTGAAAAATGATGGTGTAGTAAGTGGCGTAGTAACTGTTTCTGTAGGCTTAAGCTTAGTTACTGAGCGTCCTAACCAGTTTAGAATTGAGGAGCTTATTAATCAGGCTGATAAGGCTCTTTATGAGGCTAAGAGAGGTGGTCGTAACCGTGTCCATGCTTGTGATGAGAGCATTGCTTTATCCACACAAGGCATTGAAGTTCCAGAAAACAAGAAAGAGAACGCAAGCAACGCCAATCCTACTGCTGATGACAGCACCAACGATGCTTCATTGTCAGATAAGAGCGTTCCTGAGCTTGATAATAATGCCAAAGTGCTTTTAAGCGATAAAGAAAGCTTAGATGATATGGTTCATGCAATAAATAATAAGCATGATCTCTTAGCCCATGAAGTACAGGAGCTAGTACCATCTGAGGGCTCTTTCTCTATTGCCAGCTATGCTAATACCATGTCCACCCAATTAGATAATGACAATGACAATGCCAAGGACAAAGCAAGTAATAGCACTTCATCTTTAGCCGATAACGATGAAGGCACAGATAAACAGTCTATTAGAGCCAAGCTAGGTAAGTTTTTCTATAGCATTTTCCAAAATAAGTATAAGGAAAGTGACGAGGAATACTTTAAGAGGCAGAAAGCTGAGCATGATAATTATAATAATATGCCAGCTTACTATTACTTCTTATCTAACATCAAAACTAAGAAAGAAGAACAAGAGGCATTAAAGGCTCAGCAACTTAAAGATGAGCTGTTAAAGCAAAGGCGTGAACGCTATAAAAAGAAGTCCTCTAAACCTGCCAATACTAAGCGTCATAGCCATAGCTCTAAGCTAAATCAAGCTAAGGGCTCAAAAGTTCATGATGGTAGTGAAGGCACTAAGAGCAGTATTAATGCTAACTTAAAAAAACAAGATGCTAGCAAGGAAATGATGGAAAGAAAGAATCCAGCATTCCTAATTAACACTGACTATTTCAACAAGATTGAAGGTGATGGGTTAAAGAAAAGTGTAAAGCTTAGCCAAGATGGTAGTGCTTATGAATTTTCTTTAACTGCTAGTGATTTGGCCAAAGAAGTTGAGTATAAAAAGGAATATAACGAAAAGCTCAATGAGGTATTAGCTGAAAATGACCCTCTTTATGAACAAGAGCAGTCCATAGCTAAAGTAAAATCGGTAGTGGTCAATGATGATGGTTATGCTGAGATTTCCATTGTCGCAGCCAAAGATCATCACAGTCAAGATCCTAATGTGTCTAGACCTGCTTACGAGCTCCTTTCTGGCGATGCCCAAGATCCTGACACCATCCAAGGCTCGCCCGCTGAGCCAGCTTCGCAGGCCCTGCCTGATTCGCATTATGCGCAGGCTCAGATAGCTGAGCAGGGCCAGTCAGCTGAGCAGGACTTGCAGGCTCTACAAGCCCCACAGGATGCTCAGCCATACTTTGATCAAGCTGAGCTAGCAGAGCACAAGCAAGAGCAAAAATAGGGAGGCACTCTCGACCTCCTTGCAGTTAAGCTCTGTAAGTAGTGATTGTTAGCCAATATCCCAAAGCTAGTAAGATACTATCTTTGGGCTTTATTTTTGGTTAGCTTGCAGCTTTGCTGTAAAGCAAAATTCCCCAAAATTTTTGGCAAAGTACTTTCTTGCCTAGCTCTCAACAAGAGCTGTTGTGCTAATAGGGAAAAAACACACTTTTTTTAAGTAAAGCAATAGCAAGCTATTTTTGGCATACAGGTTTTGTTTAGTAAGAACAAGTTTTGTATAGGCTAATAGCCCTGATTTTATTTAGTGGTTTATTAATCTAGTTTACAAAGTCAAATAACACAAATAAGGTCATTTAAATGATTGTCTATCTACCATTGCGCCTTTAAATGCTATTTTTCGAATAAATTTAAAAATTGACGTTGCCTTATCTTTAAATATCTATGGTCTTTTGACCATTAATTTCACTCTCAACTATAGAAAAAAAGTTTTTTTATGGTAAACTTTGCACACAATTAAGGGCTTGTATGCTTGACATCAAAAGTAATAAATCCCTTATAAATCACGTTATTGAGCTTATAGAAAGTATCTCTAGATATAAATGCTAGATGCAAATGACGTAACATACAAGTCGAAAATTACATAGCATGGATAACAGTTAATGTATTCCTGCTATTTTTTTTGTCTAAATAATGATTTAGACGAAATAAGCTTTTATCTTGAGTCGATATTTCTCTGTTCTATCATTCTTAAAAGCTAAAAATTTTTGTACTGATATTTAATGTAACAACTCATAGCAATGCAATTGCTGGTGTTACAGTTTTTAATGAGCACATGATACTTGTCCTGATAAAGTGTCACATGCTTAATATTAAGAAATCTTTGTATCTTTATAGGAAAGCAAGTAAGTGAATATGTGCTTAACATTTAAACTAAACTCAAACTTTTTGGAGTTCTTTTACAATGATCAATCTTCAGCGTGACGTTAATATCACTGATTTAGAGCGCTTTGCAAACTCTATGACCTCTCCAGAGGCTCAGCTTAAGAAGTTTATTCATGATACTCGCAAGTCCATGAAGCTTAGCCAAAGAGAGTTATCTAAGATGAGTGGTGTTAACCAGTCAAATCTTTCCAAGATTGAAAATGGCATTATTAACCCATCCATTGCTACAATTCAAAAGGTTGCCGCCTGCTTAGGTCACAAAGTTGAATTACGCTTTGTTCCAGACTTTAGCGAAGGCTCCAAAAAGTATTAATAGCTGACAAAATAGTTAGTTCTTAACACTATGGTTGTGATAACCGTGATACTTGCTCCTTACAATCGTAGGTAAGAGATTTATCGTAGTGTTAAAGAGTAGTTAAAAACTCACCTCCCCATCTCCATAAAACTCATTCTCTCCTCCACAAACAAAACAAAAAACCAAAACTTACCTCCCCACTCATCACCTACTAGAACTAACGCAGTAAACTTTACCAAACACTAAAAGCTGCCTCTAAGTCGCCTCTGTAGTCCCTAATCCCAATCTCAACTAATGATTAGCTCTCTATACCTATAGTCAAAACTAACATTCATCCTCTTGCGCTTGCGCATGAGCTTCATTACCTTTGTTCTGGCCTTAACTCATTAGGTCATGATATATGCCCAGGCATTTATTGAATCAACTAAAAACAGATTGCCCACTTATTCTTATGAGTAAAGATGTTGGTACAAGCTGGCTACTAATTTTACAAAGATAATGGAACAACAAGCTTTCAATTAAAGTACACGTTAATAGGCTTGTCCATAGTGTTGGCTAATAGCATGCGCCAGAGACGCTGCGACGCTGCGACACTGCTAATAGCATGTGCCGAGCTTGGACGCTGACGCTGGCTAATGGTTCTTTTCCATAGCGCTACTTCATGGCACGTACTCTAACTCTAGTCCACGCTGCTTGCCTGAGATGGCAAATTGACTTACTAGTGCCTCTTTAGGAGGTAAATCACCAGCTTTACTGCATTTAGATAGCATATGCTAAAGGTTAATGGCCTTAGACTGGAGGTCTTTTTATGAGTATTAATCCAGAGTGTAGCTTAGCTAACTTAAATGAGCACGGCTGGTGCTTTTAAAGCTTTAGTAGTGTTGTGCGCTGCTTTGTTGGCTAGGGTGTTAAGGGTGTTAAGGTCCGCTATAAGGTTTTATGGTTTGTATATTTATTTTGGTAGGGAAGGCTGACTTTGACCTTGTTAAGGCTAGCTCTGAGAGCTTTTATTTTGGCAATAAAAAAGGCAGCCCGAGGAGTGGGCCGCCCTTGGAGGAGTTTACTAAATTGCAAGGCAATTTAGTTTTGTGAGGAGACTGTATTGTACCAAACACTAAGAATGAAAGAGGATATCTATTGCTAGTTGTGCTAAAAATAGCAACAAAAAACACACAATATGGTTTTAAAGCCTTTAACTGGCTAATTTTCCCTAATATTTCTGTTCTTTTAGCTTAATCCTCTTTGTTTTTTCTTGGGTTTAGCCTATTAAATCTGAGCCTTAGCTGGAGCATCACCTTGCTGCTCTTTAGGCTCTGCACTAGCACTAGCTGTAGCAGTAGCGTTGGCAGCGGCAG
>OGPO01001503.1_pt1 | contig 14650 bp, 10 predicted proteins | sample 1553041 | NCBI WGS metagenome assembly OGPO01 (sample SAMEA2580281, study PRJEB22360) | human gut metagenome | biome: human gut; feature: human-associated habitat; material: faeces | place: Denmark | collected 2008/2010 | reverse complement strand
CTTTAGCTAGGCACTTAATAGCTAACAATTAGCTAGCTAATAAAAACTATAATAAGGACTTGTATAATTCCTTGATTTCCTCAACAGAGGTATCACGTGGGTTACCACCAGTGCAAACATCGGCAAAAGCAGACTTAGATAAGAAGTCGAGATCTTCCTCTTTTACAATGCCCTTGAGATCCTGTGGAATGCCTACGTCCTTAGATAATTGAGCTACAGCATCAATAGCAGCCTGGCGATATTGCTCTTGAGTCATGTTCTCAGCACCAGCAACACCAAAAGCCTTGGCAATATGGAGGTACTTATCACCAGTATTTGGTGCGTTGTACTTCATAACTGTAGGTAAAATAATAGCGTTAGCTACACCGTGTGGAGTGTCGTATAAAGCACCTAATGGGTGAGCCATAGAGTGAACAATACCTAAGCCTACGTTAGAGAAGCCCATACCAGCTACGTATTGAGCTAAAGCCATACCCTCACGGCCCTCTGGAGTATTATCAACAGCGCCACGTAAGTGCTTAGCAATTAACTCGATAGCCTTGATGTGGAACATATCGGTTAATTCCCAACCAGCCTTGGTGATTAAACCTTCAATAGCGTGGGTTAAAGCGTCCATACCAGTAGCAGCAGTTAAGCCTCTTGGCATAGAGGACATCATGTCAGGATCAACTACAGCAATCATTGGCATGTCGTGTGGATCAACACAAACGAACTTACGCTCCTTGGCAGTATCGGTGATTACATAGTTGATAGTAACCTCAGCTGCGGTACCTGCTGTGGTAGGAACAGCAATAGTAGGAACAGCCTCATTCTTAGTTGGAGCTAAGCCCTCTAAGGAAACAACATCAGCAAACTCTGGGTTCTTGATGATAATACCAATAGCCTTGGCAGTATCCATAGAAGAGCCACCACCAATAGCGATGATGTAATCGGCACCAGACTTCTTAAAGGCTTCTACACCGTGCTGTACATTCTCAATAGTTGGATTAGGCTTAATATCAGAATAAAGCTCGTAAGCTAAATTAGCCTCATCTAAAAGGTCGGTTACCTTATTGGTTACCTTAAATTCGATTAAGCTTGGATCAGAGCAAACAAAAGCCTTCTTAAAGTCGCGCTTTTTAACTTCCTCAACGATAGATAAAATAGCGCCCTTGCCATGATAAGAGATATTGTTGAGTACGATACGATTAGCCATGTTCTTTCCTACAAAATCAAGGCCTCTACGCTCGCTCATCGCCTTATGCCTTTAAGTAAGTAAGTTTTATTTTTACTCACCAAAGCTCGTAAAGAGGTGGCTGTGAAGAGGTTACATAAAAGTTAAAAAATAAAGTGCTAAATAATAAAAAAGCTCTTAAGCTCACATCATATCTGCGCCGCTTAAGAGCTCTAAAGCGCAGTTAAAATAACAAATTATTAAACTACGCCTTTTTGTAACATAATGTTGGCATATAAAGCTTTTTCTGAGGTGGCGATAATGCAGTATGCTTTTTTAGCCTCCTCATAGAAAGCAAAACGCTCGATATTGGTAAAGCAATCTGCACCTCGTGGATCATGCTTAGCAACAACTTGCTTGTACTCATCCCAAATTGGAGTCTTTACTGGATCACCTGGAACAACTTCCATTAAGGAAACTGGCTTATCGCAGTAAGTGTCGAGTGGGAACAGCTCTAAAATAGCATCTAAAATTTCTACTACGCCATGACCATCAGCACGAATTACGTAGCAATCTGCACCCATAGACTCACTTGGGAAGTTGCCATCAGCAATAACAATACGATCTGAGTGACCCATCTCGCAAAGAATCTTTAATAAATCAGGGGAAATGATGGCTGGAACATTCTTAAGCATGAAACTACCTACCTTGTGAGTAATCTGCTCCAATTTCACATAGAACAGACTAGAACATTAACAAGCAAAAACAAGAGGATGAATTAACATCCTAAAACAATCCTAAACAGATTAGCTAAACTGACCTTATAGCTAACAACTTTGTCTATTTTTGTTTAATTTTGCGATTAAAAATGGTAATTTTTTCTATTCAAAAGGTAATTTATTAATAAAATTGAGAAAATCTTGCAATAATTGGTAATTTTTTCCCCTGAAAAGCTTAATTGTGCCCCGCTTTGTCAGCTTCTTTGGTAAATTTTTTCTATTAAAAGCTTTTTAAAAAATAGTGACGCATATTTGATTTAATGGTGAAAATATTTTCAAATCCTCACAGATATAAGTTCACCAAACCCTAAAAAACCCCATATGTATCACATTTTTACTAAAACTACGCTCAAAGACTTCCATGAAAAAAATCCCAACCTCACGCAGCTTATCAATCACAATCTTTTGGTAATTTATTTAACTTTCTATACGACATTCGCAAAACGTGCACTTTGTGCCATACGTGCACAAACAGCCTATCAGTCCCTATTAAACCCTTTCTGGTATACCAGCTTTCAGCCCCTGCTTTTTGTAAAATAAGTAGCCCTACCCCAAAGCCTTACAAGAGCTCAACCCCTACCCTATCTTAAGGCCAAACCACGCCCAACTCTAACCTCTGCTGTTGCAGCAGCTGCTGCTGTTGCCAATTAACAGCTAACAGCTATCCTTAACTTCACCCTCCATTCCCAATAGCATCATTAGCTCTAGCAATAGAATTAGCGCCTTGCTATATCAAAACGCACCAATCTTAGCCATAGCTCCAGCGCAGGCGCAATCCATCTTTGGCCAGAAAAAGCGTCAGCCATCTGATGCCTGCTAAGGCTTTGCCAAGCAGGCAAGTAGGCGAGCAAGCAAGCTAGCAAGAGCTGGGCTTAGACTTTGATTATCACTACTAAAAGAAAGAGGGCCAAAGAGCCATGGAGCTAGTTCTTTAGAGCTTTAGAGCAACACATCATCACAGCTTCTTTACTTCTTTGCTTCAATGTTTCGCTTCTTTGCAGCAGAGCTTAAAGACAGGCTTACTAGACAATAAAACTTACTAACAACTCTTTAACTACTGAAATTAGGCTCCAGTGGCTGTGGTAATTAAAAAAATACTATAGAAATACTTGCAATATGTTAAAATTTTCTACATAAAACTTGTATGGATGTGAGCTCATGTTTAGACTTGCCATCAATTGTGGAAAGTCATCTCACTATCTACAAAAGCAAACAAGAAATTGTTGCTCCTATCTTGTGTCTAATGTTCTTTTGAGCTTTATTCACTCTGACAGAAAGCAATTATCCTAAATTGCATTAATACCTTATGGTAATTTTTAAATGGTTGAAATTAAGTCTATCAACCCACCTTGTCTAAACCCTCCCTACCAAATTAAGGATCGTTTTAGAACCTTTTTACCTGTAGTGGTAGATGTTGAGACAGGTGGTTTTAATGCTGCAACCGACGCTCTATTGGAAGTTTGCATGATTACTGTGCAAATTGATAATGAAGGAAAGCTTATTCCTAAAGACCAATACAGTGTCAATATTCGTCCTTTTGAGGGCTCAAATTTAGTAAAGATCAATATCGACTTTTTAGGCATTGATCCTTTTGATGAAAGTCGTAATTTGGTTAGCGAAGATGAAGCCATGAAACCTATTTTCAAGGCTATCTCTAAAGAAGTTAAGGCTCAAGGTTGTACCAAAGCTATTTTAGTTGGTCACAATGGTGCCTTTGATTTGAGCTTCATTAATGCAGTGGCTAATCGCCTTAATTACAAGAGAAATCCATTCCACCCATTCTCGGTATTGGATACAGCCTCTTTAGGTGCTTTAGTTCTTGGCCAAACTGTATTATCTCGTGCATGCCACTCAGCAGGCATTGGCTTTAAAGAGGAGCACGCTCATAGCGCTGTTTATGACACTCAAAAAGAGTGTGAATTATTCTGCTCTATGTACAATCGCTTCACTAAGTTCGCAGGCCTCCCAGCCTAGCACTAACGTCCGCAAGCTATCTCTTGCGGGCGTAAAGCCACAACTCCACTCCAGGCATCACCTCAGCTCAACTACACTCAGCTCAACTCACATCGCATCACCTTGCATCACCACACCACACATCGCTTTTACTTTACTCGACTCATTTTTCTTAAATGCTTTTACCTTTTAGCCATTCTTTTCGTCTATAAAGCTATTATAAGTTTTGCTAATAAGTACATTTAGATGACAAAAAATTGGTTCTAAGCTCGCAAGTTTTTTGTAATTAACTTGGATTTAAGTACACTCTTTAGTAGTCTATTAGTATTGTTCGTTAATCAACACCTCATACTAAAAGTACCAGCAGGATTATTTTGGGGCAACAATTTAATTACTGATCAAATTGTCTCAATTGATAATACTAAGGAGCAATATTGTACTTTTTAGTAATGATCGCAGATCGATTACAAACAATGACAGTGTTGTTTATCGCACTTACTAAAAAATTTTTGAGGCAGTTGCAATGAATACTAAAGTGATAATTTATTAAAGTTTCTTTGGTATTTGTTGATAAAAAGAAATCAGTAGATAAGATTAGATCGTTATCGACTTGTTTCTAACACCTTAAAAGCCTATTCTAATTGCACTAGTTCATTATAGGAGCAAAACACAATGGCATTTGAACTCTCCCCACTTCCATATGAGAAGAACGCTTTAGGTTTCATTTCTGAGAACACCTTAAACTTCCACCATGGCAAGCACTTCCAGGCTTACGTAGACACCACCAACAAGTTAGTTGCTGGCTCTAACTACGAGGGCAAGGACTTAATCGAGATCATGAAGACCTCTGATGGCCCATTATTCAACAACGCCGCTCAAGCTTGGAACCACGATTTCTACTTCAAGTGCATTACTGGCACCACTGCTGCCCCAGAGGGTAAGTTATTAGACCTTATCAATGAGAACTTTGGTTCTTTAGACGAGTTCAAGCAGAAGTTTGCTGCCTCTGCTGTTGGTAACTTCGGTTCTGGCTGGACCTGGTTAGTTCAAACTGGCCCTAACAAGCTCAAGATTATGAACACCTCTAACGCAGCTAACCCAATCGTTGATGGCTTCACCCCAATTTTAGTTGTTGACGTATGGGAGCACGCTTACTACCTCGACTACCAAAACCGTCGTGCTGACTACTTAAAGGACTTCTTAGAGCACGTAAACTGGGACTTCGTAGCTTCCCAAATGCGTGAGTACTAATCCCAAAAGGATTACGCTTTTCTAAGCTCCTGCGTATTTATCGATTTGCTCCTTAGTTATTATCAAGGCTCCTCTCTAAGCGGAGGGGCCTGCTTAAAACAAGCTAATATTTAAGGAACACTTTCCTACAATCGATATACATATAAGCAGGAGCTTTTAATTTTCCCTCAAATAAAATATCCTGCCCTCGCTAAGTTTCAGCACCTCACCTTACATTATATTTATAGCTCATAAACTAAGAGCAAGGCTCCTAAGTTGCTTCTTTTAGCTTTAACCACCCCCTGTTAGCACAAAAGAATTTGTGTTTTCTCTTGCTTCTTACTCTTAGCTTTAGACTTTAGTACTAGCAACTACTACCAGCCACTACTGCTTTTTATTAAGTAAGGCTTTAGGGCAAAGATACTATTTTTTACTTTTGAATAATGAGCTGCGCCAGCACCAGTGCCAACTGCGCCAGTGCATATGCCAGAACTAAAGAGTTGGCGTTCCACAACCGTTTGCTGTTGCTTATTTTCATAGAAAACTATCTAAGCTATTAGCCTTCATCTATGCATCTAAACTTGCACATGGCTTATAAATGCCATTTTTATTTTATGGAGTCTTACCTTTACTTTGTACTTAACCACAAGTTAAAACTTACTAACCTTAATTTCACATTTAAGATTTTTGTTACCGAAAAACATCACCTCTACTAGATAAACCTTCTTTACTAGTATGTTAGTTGCTGTTTTTTTGTGCACTAAAATAGTTCACCTATTCACTATTTTTGCGATATCCATGCGCTTTTGTGACTTAGATAACATCTTAATTATTTAATAAAGTGGTTAAAAAATTTAATCCTGTGATCAGGCTCTAAAAAGTAATAACTGCCTAGATAAACAATGCAAATTTAAGCCATTTTACTAATTAAATTCTGTGTCTATCAGCGTATAATTTTATCCAACGCCTAATTCGGCATTATTTTAATTTGCAGTTGTTATCAGCTATTAGGTGATGTTGTTAAGTAACATTGTTTACTCCATCACTTTAGCTCAAATGATATCGATAACTAAAGGTCTACTAAAACATTTAGTTACCTATTCGTCTGTTTGCAAGATTAAACCTTAACGAAAAATTTTTGTTTACTTAACTTTTTAAACCTAAAACTTATCGCAGCCTAATATAAGTTATTTGGTGTTAATTAAATTATCTTTCTTTTCTAGCAAAGGCACTAATAACAACCGTTGTTATCTTTTGATAAGTTTCTTTATAAGGAGAGGGCTATTATGTTACGAGATCAAGCCCACCAATACAAGGAGATGTACTCCCACGACAAAAGTGGTTTTGTTCACAGTCTCTTTAGCCGTAGCTTTATTCGCTATATTGCCCCTAGCATTTTTATGATGGCTTTATTAGCTTGTGCTTTTTGCACTATTAATACTTCTTATGCCGCCCCTCAGGGTTTTAGCTCTAATATTGAGCAAAGATCTGCTCCTAAGGGTTTTGGTATTGAAGAGCCACAACCAAACACTGTTAAAGGCGTGTTACATAACGCTAAGACAGACGACTACGTTGTGTTGGAGGGCTATTTTGTAGCTACTACCACTAGCAAAACTGTGACCTATAAGTTCAAAGATGCCAATGGCGATCTTATTGATGTTGACCTTAGCAAGTCTAATAATGCCGTTGCACCGCTAATTGACGTAAACTACTACCTTTGGGGACAAGTAAATCAAAGCTTATTTTCAACCTCAATTACCGCTATTGAATACACCCCTATTATCTAATTTAGGCGAGCTTAAACTTCCCCTTGTTTTCCTCACTAAGCTCGCTTGATACCTAAAATTCTTCCACGTCTACCTACTCCACTCTACTTAAAGCCTATTTCACTGCCCTTAATACTTGTTACCCAGTTAATCTAACAACAGCACACAGTAAAGCGCCTATACCAAGCCAGCAAAACCAAATCATCTATGAGCTAACACCAGATACTTTAGGCCATCTAAGCTTAGCTATTTTTCTTGTTAAGGCATTAGAGGCTGCTATAGCTTTAAATCGGTAAATTTGGCTTAAAAATGACCGAAATTAGGGCAACATGATGCATTTTGGGTAGACAAGGCCGCTTTTAGGCTGAAAAATATCCAATTTGGTTCATTAAGGCTATAATGTGCCCATTTTGTAGGGATCTCATTCCTCAGTCTTTCTGAAAGTTTTATTTACTTCCTTCATAAGAGCAAAACAAGACTGGTTCTTCAAAATAACGATTAATACTTGTTTTGCCTCAATCATTATTATTTAGTTTTAGGTTAAACATGTTTGAGCTTAGGCAGTCATTTTTTCTGTTTTTAACAGCCACTATTTGGGGATCAGGTTTCGTAGCTCAGTCCATTGGCATGGATCACGTTACTCCTTTTACTTACACCTTCTTTAGAACCTTAATTGGAGCTATTGTTCTGCTACCAATTGTTTTTTGGATTAAGAAGCGCTCAGATAGTAAAGCTAAACAAAAAGAATTAACCAATGATGACAGTTCTAAGTTCACCAGAAAAAGCTTGCTAGAGGGCTCTATTGTTTGTGGCTTATTTTTAGTTGGTGGCGAGTCTTTTCAACAGTTTGGCCTAGTAACCACAGATGCAGGTAAAGCTGGATTCTTAACCTCCATGTACATTGTATTTGTGCCTATTGTGGGCTTATTCATTGGTAAAAAGCTCAATGCCAGCATTGTTATTGGCGTTATTATTTCTATTATTGGTCTCTATCTGTTATGCATCAAAGATAGCTTTACCATAGAAAGTGGTGACCTATTAATTCTTATTTGCGCAGTAGTATTCTCTTTCCACATTTTGACCATTGATCACTATGTAAAGAAGTGTGATCCTGTTTATTTATCTTGTGGTCAGTTCTTTGCTGCTTCTTTGATTGCTCTAATTTTAATGTTAATAGTCGACTATGATGTCTTTGCCTGGGAAGATGTTTGGGCTGCTTCTTTAGCGCTACTTTGGTCAGGCGTAATGAGTAATGGTGTAGCCTACACTTTACAAGTGGTAGGACAAAGAGGCATGCACCCAACTATTGCTACTTTAATTCTTTCTTTAGAGTCAGTAATGGCTGTAGTTTTTGGTGTACTCATCTTAAATGAGAGCTTAACCTTAAAAGAGGGTATTGGCTGTATTTTAATTTTAGCTGCTGTCATTATTGCTCAAGTTAATCTAAAAACTATTTTAGGCTTTTTAGACAAAAGAAAGCACAACAAACACAACAAACAAGTAGTTTCAGAGCAAGTGTAAGCTTGTTATCACTAAGCCTTGGTGTCCCCATGCCAGGCTTGCCAGGCTAAGCCTGGCATGGCTTGGCATGCGCACTAAAGCTTAGCACTCTATATGGACACAAATAGGGCAGCAATTGATAATTACTTTTAACTAAAATGCTAGTATTTCAGTTAATTTTAAATAAATTTTGATTTAACTTTGGCTAAAATAATGGCTTAGCAACAATATTACCAATCTAATTCTAGCTACAAAGCTATTGCACTATAGTTGTGATTTTTATCGTACTTAGATCACAAAATTTAATTTTAGCTAGCCTGAATAAGGTATAATGAAGCATCTTTTAAAAAACTTGCTGCTCTTTTGAATATCACATGATTTTAAGCAATTCTTAATATCCCTTCTGTTAACTGTGATTAAGCATCATATCAAACCAAGTTAGTGTTTGGTATTTGATGATGGGGCATTAGTGTGAATTAAAAGATCAGATTTCCTTTGTCTTAACTCAAAGATCTAAAGTTTGCTTTGAGATCTTAAGATGGTACTTACTAATTGCAATTGCAGGGGCATTTGCAGCTACGTGGAGCGTTTCGGTCATGACTTTTGATGAGATTAAGCAACTCATTGATGAGCACAATGTTAAGTATGCTGATTTAAGATTTACCAACACTGTAGGTAAAGAGCAGCATATCACCCTACCAATTCACTTAATTACTGAGTCTTTCTTCTCTGATGGTAAGCTCTTTGATGGCTCTTCTATGCCAGGTTGGTGCACCATCAATAAGTCTGACATGCTCTTAATGCCAATTGACGGCCAGGCTTATTTAGATCCTTTCTTTGAGATCCCAACTTTAATTATTCGTTGTGACATCTTAGATCCACAAACCTTAGGTGGTTATGAGAAGGATCCTCGTTCTATCGCACGTCGTGCTGAGAACTTCTTACGTGCAGAAGGCATTGGTGATGATGCTTTAGTAGGTCCAGAGCTCGAGTTCTACATGTTTGACTCCATTCGTTTCAAGAATGACATGTCAGGCTGTATGTATGAGATTGAGGACTATGAGGCTGCATGGAACTCAGGTAAATTATTTGATTCCCGTCCAAACCTAGGCCACCGTCCTATGGTTCAAGGTGGTTACTTCCCTGTTCCACCAGTAGACTCCTCACAGAATATTCGTGCCAAGATGTGTGAAGTATTAAAGAGCTTCGACATCGAGCCTGAGGCTCACCACCACGAGGTTGGTACTGCTGGTCAAAATGAGATTGCAACCAAGTACAATACCTTAACTAAGAAGGCTGACGAAGTTATGAGCTACAAGTATGTAGTTCAAAACGTAGCTAACCAGTTTAACAAGACCGTTACCTTCATGCCAAAGCCAATGAAGGGCGAGGCTGGTTCTGGTATGCACTGCCACATGTCTATCGTTCGTGATGGCCAGAATATCTTTGCTGGTAACCTCTACGGTGGTTTATCACAAGAAGCTTTATGGTTCATTGGTGGTATCATCAAGCATGCTAAGTCTTTAAATGCCTTTACTAATGCTTCTACCAACTCTTACAAGCGTTTAGTTCCTCACTTTGAGGCTCCAGTATTATTAGCTTACTCTGCTGCTAACCGCTCTGCTGCTATTCGTATTCCTCATGCAGTAAATCCAAAGACTGCCCACATTGAAGTTCGTTTCCCTGACGGTTTAGCTAACCCATACTTAGCTTTCTCTGCTCTCTTAATGGCTGGTTTAGACGGCATTATCAACCGTATTGAGCCAGGTGATCCACTTGATAAGAACTTATATGATTTACCACCTGAGGAGTTAACTGGTATTCCACAGGTTGCTGATTCCTTAGCCGAAGCTTTACAGGCTCTTAAGGAAGACCATGAGTACTTATTAGCTGGCGGTGTATTTACTGAGGCTGCTCTTCAGTCTTACATCGAGTTAAAGGAAAAAGAGTGCTCCTTAGTTCGTGATACTCCTCACCCAACTGAGTTCCAACTCTACTACAGCTTATAATTAAGTAATATTCTTATTCCCTAAAAAGAAGCGCTTGGCAAATATTGTTGTTGCTAAGCGCTTTTTTTGTCTTTTAGCGCAAATAGATACGCTATAATTAACGACCTGCTTGCACAGTAAGATTCCCCTGACTAACTCTTATAAGAAGACTTGCTCAGGATGATCTTATAAGCCTAAAAGGGCCTTTATGCTCTTAAATGGGTATTAACTGCAAGCTAGAATAAACTTCTTTATTAACTTATAGAAAGAAGCCTTTTGTTATCAACCTAAATAGGAGAGCAAAGCGCTAGAGCTTTCATTTGGCTTTATAAAATTTAGCCCTCATTAGGCAATGCGCTGCTTAAATTTTTTATGACAACACCACGTTCTATGCTGGTTACCTCAGCACTACCATATGCTAACGGCCCTATTCACTTAGGCCATATGTTAGAGCACATCCAGTCTGATATCTTTGTACGCTATCAACGTGCTATTGGTAATCAGGTCTATTATGTGTGCGCCGATGACTGTCACGGCACTCCAATTATGATCAAAGCCAATAACATGGGTATTACTCCAGAAGAGCTTATTACCAAAGTAGGTGTTGATCATAAGGCTGACTTTGATGGCTTCTTAATTTCTTACGATAACTACTATCGTACCCACTCTCCAGAGAACCAAGAGTTCTCCACTGAGATTTATAAGAAGTTACGTGATCAAGGCTATATTTCAACCCGCACTATTAGCCAGCTTTTCGATCCAGAAAAGAACATGTTCTTACCAGATCGCTTTGTAAAGGGCACTTGCCCTCGTTGTGGTGCTAAGGATCAATACGGCGATAACTGCGAAGTTTGCTCTGCTACTTATGATCCTACCGATCTTAAGGATGCCTACTCTACTATTTCTGGTGCTAAGCCAGTATTAAAAGAGTCTGTTCACTACTTCTTTGACTTACCAAAGTTCAATGACTTCTTACAAGACTATGTAAAGAACTCAGGCGCTATTAATAAGTCTATGGCTAATAAGCTTGATGAGTGGTTCTCTCAAGGCTTAAAAGAGTGGGATATTTCTCGTGATGCCCCTTATTTTGGCTTCCAAATCCCAGATGCTGACAATAAGTACTTCTATGTATGGCTAGATGCCCCTATTGGCTATATGGCCTCATTTAAGAACTACTGCGATAAAGCTGGCGTTAACTTTGATGAGTTCTTTAAAGCTGACTCTACTAAGGAGCTTTATCACTTCATCGGTAAGGACATTTTATACTTCCACTCCCTATTCTGGCCTGCAACCTTAAAGGGCGCTAATTTACGTTTACCATCAGGCATTTTTGTCCATGGTTATGTAACTGTAAATGGTACTAAGATGTCTAAGTCTAAGGGTACCTTTATCCAAGCTAGCACCTACTTAAAGCACTTAAAGCCAGAGTGCTTACGCTACTACTTTGCCTCTAAGCTCACCCAAGACACTGTTGATATTGACTTATCTTTAGAGGACTTCCAGGCTAAGATCAACTCTGACATCGTAGGTAAGATTGTTAACTTAGCATCTCGTTGCGCTGGTTTTATTACCAAGCGTTTTGATGGTAAGTTAGCTCAAAGCCCATACGATAACGAGCTAATGAGCAAGTTAGGCTCCATTAAAGAGGCAGTAAATGCAGGTTACGAGAGCCGTAATTACGCTGATGCCTTAAGAGCTATTATGTCCTTAGCTGATGAGGCAAACCGCTATATTGATCGTGAAGCCCCATGGGTAATTGCCAAAGAAGAAGGTCAAGAGGATAAGCTCCAGCGTGTATGTACTGATGGTTTAAATGCTTTTAAGGCTATCATTACCTACTTAAGCCCAGTATTACCAGAGATTCATCACAAGGCACAAGAATTCTTAAATGATCCTTTAGCCTTTAATGATGCTGCTACTCCATTACTTGGCCACACTATTAATAAGTTTAGCCCTATGTTCACTCGTATCGATCCAAAGAACATTGAGGCTATGATTGAAGATAGCAAGCAAGACTTAGCTGCTGCTGCCGCACCTGCCAAGGATGAAAAGGCACCTGCTGCCCAAAACCCAGATCACGGTGCTAAGGGCAATGCCCAAGCAAGTGAGGGCAATGGCGAGTATGAGCCTTTAGAGAGCGAAATTACTATTGATGATTTTGCTAAGATTGACTTACGTGTTGCTACTATTATCAAGGCAGAGCAAGTTGAGGGCGCTAAGAAACTCTTACGCTTAGAGCTTGATTTAGGCTTTGAGCAGCGCCAAGTCTTTGCAGGCATCAAGTCAGCATATAAAGATCCAGTATCTTTAATTGGCAAGCAAGTTATTGTGGTAGCCAACTTAAAGGCTCGCCAAATGAAGTTTGGCTTATCTCAAGGCATGGTTATGGCTGCTGGCCCTGGTGGTGAGGATATCTTCTTATTATCCCCAGATGCAGGTGCTAAGAACGGCGATCGTGTCCACTAAAAGCAGACCATTAAACTAGCAAATTTAAAAAGCCCCAAGCCTAAATTAAGGCCTGGGGCTTTTTATTTGGTAAAGACCATTACCAAATAAGGACTAATCTTTCACCTTACTGCTCTATTTTTCTAAAAGATGAGCGAATTAAGCAAGGGCTATCGACCATTACTTTATTATTATTTTCCAAATTATTAATAATATGTAAGGTGCTTAAGCGACCTATCTCATAGTGAGGAATTTGTACTGTTGAGAGTGCTGGCATAAATAAGTCACCAATACCAACAAGATTATCGTAGCCGATCACACCAATATCTTGAGGGATCTTAAAACCCTCAGTAAGCAAAGTTTGGTAAACCATAAAAGCAATACGGTCATTACCACAAATTACAGAGTCAAATTGAGGTTTGCCATTTTTAATATGCTTTAATACCAAAGAAGGCATATCTCTATAGTGCTCATCACCCACCTCCATGTGATAGTGGATAAGTTGGTTAGGATCAATGCCAAACTCTCGACAGGCTCGCTCTAAGCCATAGCGCCGTCTAGGGGTTGCAATAAGCAAAGTTGGCAGATGTAAGCATAGAGGCTTGCGATAGCCTGCTTTTAAAAGCTCCTTGACAATTTTGTACTGTCCTTGCTCATCATCAGGCTCATAGCAAGCAAAATTCTTTTCAATACACTCACAGTTGGCAAAAACGCACCTATAATCCAGTAGTTTCTTAGGCAATTTAACAAATTTCAAACCCATGGAGCTGACAATAATGCCTTCTGGGCGATACGAAAGCAGCATATCAACCATATAATCTGGATTGTTGTCCTTAAACATATTGATCACAAAACAACCCCAGCCATGGGCACGCGCTGTTTCCTCAATAGAAAGGTTAAGCTCAACAGAAAAAGGACTGGTAGCTGTATCAAAAGCTAAAACGCCAATGGTTTTAGTCTTATTACCATTGCGAACCTTACGAGCCGAGTAATCTGGCACATAACCAAGTTCCTCAATGGCCTTTTGTACTTTTTTAAGAGTATCAGGTTTGAGTTTTTTCGGGTCATTAATGGCTCTTGAAACAGTCATCACAGAGACATCAGCTCTTATAGCTACATCTTTAATAGAAGCAATGTCTTTTGCATGTGCCATAAATACCTACCATATCTATCTTATTTACCATATCTATCTTATGTTTATATATATATATGTGAACATCGTGCACCAACCAACCGCTTAGGGTCAAGCTTTTTATATAAATTAAAAATAATTCCACCTGTACGGATGACGAATTCACTTTTTAAGTAGTAACTAACTAACAATGTGTGCTCTATCAGGCTATTGTAGATATAGCGTGGTGAACTATAACTATGCTGCCATTAGATATACTTCATTGCAGACATCACAGACAGTTATTGCTGGTTACGTTAAATTCGTCCGTACAGGTGGAAATAATTGTAGCGCCCAAACGCAATGTTAACGTTAAAATGTGACTTGTATCATACCTTAAATTATAGCTAACGGTGTAAACTATCGTCACTTACGAAGTTTAAGGCATTATTTGTCTGATACTAATTATTAAAATCAAGTGTGTTGTGATTTGTTAACGATAACAAAAATTTAAGGGGCGTATTTTTATGGAAAAAACAACCTCTGTACATTACATCAAGCCTCTAGCATTAGCTGTTAGTTTGACTGCATTTACCAGTCTTAATGCTAATGCAGGTGCTTTATCTTATGGCTATCAAAGCTATTTTCATGATGAGGTTGCTCAAGAGAGCAATAGTAACAGTTCAAACAATAATGTGTCCTTAGCTTCCTCTACTAGTAATGCC
>OGPO01001480.1_pt1 | contig 14872 bp, 7 predicted proteins | sample 1553041 | NCBI WGS metagenome assembly OGPO01 (sample SAMEA2580281, study PRJEB22360) | human gut metagenome | biome: human gut; feature: human-associated habitat; material: faeces | place: Denmark | collected 2008/2010 | reverse complement strand
AATCATTTAGAGCCTAAAGCTCTTAATTTTTCCGCCGCTAAAACACTAACAACTAACAATAGAACCGCCGCTTATAAGCTTTAACTGTACTTATTTAGATAGAGTTAAATGTTAACAAGCTGTGAGCTATTCGGTTTTTTATCAGGTCATAAGGTATTAATCTTAATCCTAAGAATCATTCTTACTATGTGTGTCTATTATCTAGTAATAGTTTGATTTTATTTGAGCTGTTGTTTTGATTTACCGCTGCATAATGGAGTCCTTTATGAGCTTATTTGCTCCTTTATGTTGGTAATTGGGGTCAGATTTTAATTTGGTTAATCTTTTTCTCTAGTTTGGAACTCATTTATGCGACATTTAGGAATTATCAAAAGTCTTTATCTAGGCTTTGGCTCCTTTATTTTCCTCTTCATATTAATGGCATGCACGACCTTAATTTATGTCTCATCCATTGATAGTACTTTGAGCCATATCAACGATAACTTAGCAGTAAGACAACGTCATGCTATTGATTTTCGTGGTGCGGTGCATGATAGCTCTATTGCTATTCGTGATGCTGTATTAGCCCGTGATAGTTCATCAAGGCAAAAACATTTAGCTACTGTTGCTGACTTAAGAGCAGACTATTTAAGAGCCAGCCGCTTAATGGAAACTATTTTTGCTGATCCTAATGTCGATGCAACTCAATTGCGTCTTTATAATGACATTAAATCAGTAGATAAAAGAACCTCTCCTAAACTAGACAAGATCATAGGCTATATCAATGCAGATCAAATTGATCCTGCTGAGCAGTTGATTGTTAATGAAGTAGCTAAGGACTTTGAGGATTGGTTAAGAGTAATTAATGCCTTTATTGATGAGATAGAGGCAAGATCCCAATCTGAGGTTAATTATGTAAGAGCTCAAACTACCAGCTTACTTTACATTATTATTGTTGGCTCAGTATTCTCAGTAATTTTAGGTGTAATTATCGGCTTTAGCTCCATTGAGAATATTAAGCGTGTCGTTGGTGGCAATCCAGAAGATGCCGTAGACTTCATTAAGAAGTTTGCCAATGGCGATTTGACTGTACGCTCTCAAACCCAATACAAAGATTCCATTGCTGATTATTTAAATGTGATGGCCAAAGAGTTGTCTGCCACTATTGGTAAGATTTCAACTTTAACCGAAAGCTTAAATAACTCAGCTCACTCTTTCTCCTCTATTGCTTCTCAAAACGCCGAGTTTAGTGTGCATCAAAAAGAAGAGACTCATAGTGGTAATACCTTTATTGAGGATTTAGTTGCTGGTGTAAACAATGTTGCTCAGCTAGCCGACAATGGTGCCAACACTGCCCAGGGCGCAACTTTAGAGACTAGCAGCGGTAATGAGGAAGTACAAAAGACTATTGAGAGCATCAACAACCTGGTATCTCACTTAGACCAAGTACTTAATATTATTAATGACCTCAATACTAATGCCCAAGAAATTGGCAATGTGATTAAGATTATTGCTGAAATTGCTGAGCAAACTAACTTATTAGCTCTTAACGCTGCTATTGAGGCTGCTCGTGCTGGTGAACATGGTCGAGGCTTTGCCGTGGTAGCTGATGAGGTGCGTGCCTTGGCTGGTCGTACCAAGGATTCTACCAATGGTATTATCGATCTGATTAAAACTAACCAAGAGCAAACCAGAAGAGCTACTGAGGCTATGCAGCACTCTAGCGATCAAGCTAAGTTAGTGGTACAACAGGCTGAGCGAGCTGGTACTGCTTTAAACTCTATTAACAATAGAGTAAATGACATTCAAGACATGTCTAACCAAATCGCACAAGCTGCTGATAGTCAGAACAATATCTTGCAGCAGGTTAGCTCATCATTTAGCAATATTAGCTCTATGGCTGAGAGTGGTAATGAGGCCTCACAAAAGATTTCTGATCTTTCCAATGAGTTAAGCTCTCAAGCTAATAACTTAAAGCGCCTTACTTCATCATTCAAATATGAGTAGTATTGTATTTTGTTAAGATAGGCCTATAATTAACCTTGCAGGGGGCAAACCCTGCCAAAAGCTAATTTATGACATGAATTGGTTTTTTATAATGTTTGGTTGAGTTAGTGAGCTAAAAGGCAATAGCTCACATTAATAAGGCTCTCTGGTGTTAGTTTGACAGAGAGCCTTATTGTTTTTTTAGGCCCTAAAAATACCTCACAGCAAAGCTCCACTCCGCCGCTTACACCTTGCAGCTAGCAGCAGCAAGCTGCAAGCTGCAAGCAGCAAACTTCAAGTTTACATCATGCAGTCCTTAGCTAACCGCACATAGCTTAGCATCCTATAGCTAACAACTTGCAGTTTGAAGCTTACAGCTGACCAGCTGAGGCCCAAGAACAACAAGCCACAGTCCATAATCAGCAGTCCTAATGGCTTAGCTTCTAAGGCTAAGAGTACAGCAGGGCACAAAAGTGCTGTACAGATTAACTCTATATCACTAACTAATGTATGAGCTCTTGCTAAAGAGCAAGCTTAGACTCTATCTTAAGCCTTAGCTTAGGCTAAAAGCTCATAACATAAAGCACAGACATTGCCTTACTGCACAGCACAGCGCAAGCCTGCACTGCTAAGGCCATTTATTGGTGCTAATGCTATTTAGGTAGTAGTGGTGCGCTTTTGGTGTTGTCGTTATCGTTGCCTTGGTTATGGCCGTTGGAGGTGATGTTAATCCATTGTGTTGGAGCTGGCACTGGTGCTGGAGTTGGTAATTTGTTTTGTTTGGTGTAGTTGAAGGCTAGCTAAATCCTGTGGGTAAGGGATATGGATGATGGCAATATACTTAGTTAATCTGTTAATGAATACATGTATATCTAATATGTGATGTAAGGCTATTGCATTATAGTACAATAATTTCTATACTTGTAATGAGCGTTTTAGAGCTCGAATAGTGATTGCGGCATTTTTTGATATTAAGTTTTTACATTTCGATAGGGTGATTTATGAGTGAAGTTTTAAAGCCATGTATGGAAGTTTTATACCAAGAAGAGCTTGAGGCTTTAGCTGCTAATGATAAGGGTGAGCGTCCTGCTAATTGGCAGTTATCACCTAAAGCAGTTCGTGATTTTATTCTTGGTAGAGACAAGCCATTAGAGCACAATGGTAAAAGTATCACTATTAGTCAAAAGTTCTACGGCGATAATGCCTTAGTAGAGCGTTGTATTGTGGCTTTAGCTAGCTCTCGTCCTTTAATGCTCATTGGTGAGCCTGGTACTGCTAAATCTTATTTAAGCGAGCTTTTAACAGCCGCCATTTGCAATAACAGCCGCAATACTATTCAAGGTAGTATTGGTCTTACTGAGGATATGATCAAGTACTCTTGGAACTATGCTTTGTTAATTGCTAAAGGCCCAATTCCAGAGGCTTTGGTACCATCTCCTTTATATATTGGCCTTACTCAAGGCATTATTACTCGCTTTGAGGAAATCACCCGTGCTCCTTTAGAAATTCAAGACTCTTTAATCTCAGTTATGTCAGATAAGATTTTGTCAGTTCCTGAGCTTAAAGATCAGCCATATATCATGGCTCAACGTGGCTTTAATATTATTGCTACTGCTAATACTAGAGATAAGGGCGTTAATGAAATGTCCGCAGCTCTTAAGCGTCGTTTCAACTTTGAGACTGTACGTCCTATTAACAATATTAATATGGAAATGGCGGTAATTAAAAAGGAGTGCTCCAAGCTTTGTGCTGATATGCCAGAGACTTTACTGGATGACTCTATGATTGATTTATTAGCCACTACCTTTAGAGATTTACGTACTGGACAAAATAGTTCTGGTGGTAAGTTTGATAAGCCTGAGGCCGTCCTTTCTACTGCCGAAGCGGTACAGGTTTACCATCAAACAGTTGTTGATGCTCACTTCTACCATGATGATCAATTGTCCTTAAAAACTTTGGTAAACAATATTAGCTCTGCCATTGTTAAAGATAAGGAAAGTGACCTTAAGCTCTTTAAAAACTATGTTAAGGCTATGGCTAAGACCCAAGAAAAGACCGACGATACCTTGTACCAAGATTTTGCTAATTTAGTAGCTAAGTGCTAAAGGAGGTGCGCTATGGCCACTTTGCGTGGATCACAAGCCAATGAAGCTCCAGAGACTAATGATGCTCTTGTTCAGGAAAAACAGGACAGCCCAAAAACTGCTACCAAGCGTACTCGTAAGTCTAAAGCTCAAGTAACTACCAAAGCCTCACAATCAGAACTTAGCTCTGTTGATACTGCTATTAGTACAGAAACAACTGGCTCTGCAGTCTCTCAAGAGGATCAGTCTTTAGATCCTCAGGAACAGCAAGCTAGCGCTGATGGCAAGAAAGTCCGCAAGACAGCCAAAGCTACCAAGGCCAAAACTTCCAAGGCCACTACAGAGGCTAAGTCTACCAAGGCAGAGGCCGAGCCTAAGGCAGCCAAGGCTACCAAAGCTACCAAGGCATCTAGCAAAGCCAGCAAAAACAGCAAAGCTAGCAAAGTCAGCTCTGCTAGCTCGGCTAGCACTGATAGTGTCCTTTGCGAAGATGAGGGTGCTTTAGCTGATAGTGAAAGCTCTAAGGTTGAGGGTACTAATGAAACTGCAAAGGCTAGTGCTAAGAACGTGTCTGGTGCACTTAGCGATACTTGCAATGAGGGCCAAGCTCAAGCTCAAGCTCAAGAGCCAACTAATAGCGACAACCAAGATGGTATGAATGCTGAGGCTAATTGTGATGTAACCGAGCCTGAATTGGAAAAGGGCAAGGCTAAGAAAACCTCTAAGGCAGCTAAGAAGGCTAAGGTTCAAGATGATCCTATGTCTAAAGAAAGCATTGAAGCTCATGCTGCTAAGGCATTAGATTTTAATGCGCCTGTACTATTAGTACCAATACGCCATCACTCTGTGGCTATGGGCTTGCACCTGCCTAGAATTATTGATGCTTATCAGCCTGATTTTATTGCTGTAGAGATGCCTCACATTTGCCAAGATCAAGTAAAACACTTGGCTAATGAGAAGGTAGTACCTCCTATTGCTTTTTTTAGCTATGGCTCCACTAAGACTATTCAATTAGTTCCAGTTAATGAGGATGATCCTGAGTCAGCCTTAGAAGAGCAAGAGGTGGATGTTGGCTTTAGATATATCTATCCTATGCTGTCTTACTCTCCTGAGTATGTAGCATTAAAAGAAGCTCTTAAGCGTAACATTGAGTATCAATGCATTGATTTAAGCTCTTGTGAAAAAGACTACATTGATCATTGTATGCAACAACAGCAAAGCCAAGAGATCTTGGATCAAGATCATAATCAATGCAGTAGCGATGAAAAAGAATTTGGTCGTTCTAGCTATTATCAAGAGCTGTTTAAGAAAAGCGGCGATTTGAGCTTTGAGGAATTTTGGGATCGCAATTTTGAGATCAATGCTCTTGCGCAAGATACTAAGACTTTTCTCCACAATATTTATAGCTACTGCTATTGCATTAGAAAAGGCATTTCTGACGAGCAAGTGCTTGATATGGTTCAGCGTGAGCTCTTTATGCTCAAGCACATTACTGCTGCCCAAAAGAACCATAAGCGCATTTTGGTGATTACTGGTGGTATGCACTCAGTAGCTTTATGCGACTATCTTTACTATAAGAAGAAAAAGGATAAGCCTTTAAAATTCCCTAAATCTAAGGACAATTGCTTCTTAATTCCTTATTCTTTCAAGGCTACTGATGTTCAAAGTGAGTATGCCTCAGGCATAGTATTTCCTTACTACTATCATAAGCTCTATCAAGCTATTAGCACTTCCTTATCTTTTGGCCCTGATGCTAAGTTGTTATCAGGTGATGATATTGGGGGCTATCAGGCTATTGCTGCTAATAGTGAGAATTTTGAGTACTGGGATGATCCGCTATCAGCCATTTGTCATTTGGATAACAAGATTAGCAAGGCTGTTCTCGATGAAGAAGAGGCAAGTGCTAAACAGGATGATCAAGCTAATCAATCTGATCCTAATGGCCAGGCTGGTTCTGGTAAGAAAAAGAAGAAACGCAAGAAGCATAATAATGCTGCCCAGGGCTCAATTACGCCAGCAGGTAGACTCTTGGATGTGGTAAACACTATTAAAGAGCTTGGTTCGATTAAAGATCAGGCTAAGATTAAGGATAGTGAAACTTTTAGCGCCAAGGTTGCTCAAGTGCAAAATGCTTTGGGTATCAATAAGAATAAGAGCTCAAAGCAATTAAAGGTCTCTTATGACACTACTGTTTATAATGAGGCTCAAAAAGAGGCTTTATTGTCATTTAAAGCTAATCAAGAGCAAATCATTAATGCTTGTGATGCCAACAATTTCTTCTTTGCCAGAAAAGTTAAAGATTATCGCCAAAACAAGATGAGCACGGCGGTACAACTCGATTGTCAGGTAATGCTCAAAGGCTTGGCCTCATTGCGCGATAAGCTTGCGCCTTCGGTTCATGAGTTAATTGATGCGGTCAAAAGTACTTTTATTAAAGAAGAGTACAACGATTCTCATTACATTTTAATTAACTTACAAAAGGCTTTAACCACTGTTCCTTTAGGTAAGGTGCCTTTAGACGTTAATGTTCCTCCTATCTGGCGTGACTTTGTTTATAAAGCCAAAACCTTTGCTCTTAAGAGTGACGATCAGGAGGTGCATAAGGCCAATATCGATATTTTTAAGGATGAAAAAAATGTCCTTAAAGGTCGATTCTTTGCCCAAGTGTCTTACTTATGTCCAGGTTTTGAAGTAGACCAATATAATCGCCACCACAACGCTAACTATATCAAGCGTACTGAAACTTACACTTATCGTTTTACCGATCAGGTAGTGATGTCCATTATTGAGGCGGCTGAATATGGTGATACTTTAGAACTTGCCAGTGAGGCTAAAGTAAAAGAGAGCCTTGAGCAAGGTGGTTTGTCTTTAGTTGAGCTCTGTGGTTTATTTAAAGACTGCATAGACATGGGTATTGAAAGACAATACCAGCGTCTGCAACAACTGATTACTAATACCATCTATCATGAGCGCAATTTATCTGATATTGCCCGTTCCTTAGATATGCTTAACTCTTATGGTTTGATTGCTAAAACCACTAAGGACAACCAAAAGGTTATCGATAGTTTAATTAAATTAGTGCTCAAGCGTGCTCTACAGGTCTTAACAGACACTGTTGATATTAGTGAGGACGAGCTTGATGAGTATATTGATAGTTTAATGAAGCTTGATTATTACTTTAACAAGTATGAGTACATTACTAAGTCTTATTACGAGCTGCTTTTTGAATTAAGTAAGGACTCTGATATAGGTGCTAGCTTACAAGGTGCTTACGTATCATTCTTATTTAAGAACAAGCAAATTACTTATGATGAGTTTGAGCGTTTTGTCGATCAATTTGTCTATGGTTCTATTATTGAAAACAATGATTGTATTGGCTTCTTCTACTCGATTTTAAAGGTATCAAAGGCCAGTATTTTCTATCGTAATGGTATTTTGCAATTACTCAATGCTTATATTGCCTCGCTCCAAGGAGAGGAGTTCTTAAAAGTATTAGTAATGCTAAGACGCTCTTTTGCCTCCTTTAGTAAAGAGGAAATTTACAAAGTAGTTACTCTCTTAAAGAAGATCCATGGTATTGCTCAGACGAAGAACATCTTTGAGGTTACTGATGCTGAGTTTGTGCAAAACCGCATGTATGACCGTGATATGTTTGCCAAGATGTCAGCTTGGTTGCCTGTAGCCAATATTTTAGAGGCAGCTAACTCTCATAAAAAGCAAATTGCCACTACAGGCTTAGTAGAGGAGCTAACTGGTCAAGATCTCTCCAGAAGTACTTTACTCTCTAACGATAAGCGGCCTAATCTTCACGCCATGAGCCCAGGCACTGGCCAGGGCCAGTACCCAGGCTCAGGAGAGAGCCAATGCCTGGCCTCAGGCGCTGGTGCTGGTTCGGGCGCTTCTAGTGGCAAAGGTGCGGGCGCAGACGCTATTGCAAGTGCGAGCGTAGACGCTGGCGCAAGCGATGGTGCTGGTGATGGTGGTGAGTTAGAGCTCAATCCTGATAGTCTTTAATAGCAGTGGCCATAAGTCAAAAGTTTTGAGCATTAATAGTTAAAAGGTGCTCAAAACTTACTTACAAGCCAAGTTTTACTTAATAGGAAGATAGATGGTTGATATTGACATTAAAGATAAGTGGCGACTTATCCTAGGCAAAACTGCTCAGGAAGATATGCCTCTTGATGGTGATCAGGAGTTTTTATCAGAAGAGGACAGTTCTCGTCGCTATACTTTAGGTGACTTAGACCAGTGCCTTGATTATGTCTATGAGTCAGATATGACTGATGGACATAGTGGTGATAAAAAGGTCAAGGGCGGCAAGGAAAAGCCTAGAATCACAGCGGCTAATTGGCTTAATACCTCTAAAAAGCTCTTTCCTATGGGCATTTATGAGATTGTGCAAAAAGATGCCTTGGCCAATGGTCATATCGATGCTTTATTACAAGATGATCAATTTGTAGCCCAGCTTGAACCTAATATGGAGCTGTTAACTTCCATTTTAGCTTTAAATAATAATTTACCTGCTAAAGCTATGGAAAATGCCCGTCTCTTAGTAAAAAAGGTTGTAGACGAGCTTAGGGAGCATTTTAAGCTCGAGGCACGCCGTGCTTTTTATGGCAAACGAGATTTGAATGCCATGCCAGTGCGCACTTTTAGAAATTTGGATATGAAGCGCATTATCAAGGCTAACATCAAGAACTACCAACCAGATGGGGGCTATATTATCCCTAATCAGTTGTTCTTTACTGCCAAGAGCATTAGAAGCCCTATGCACAATATCTTTGTGGTCGTAGATCAAAGTGGATCTATGCTGGATTCTTATGCTTATAGTGCCATTATTGCCTCAGTGTTTGCCTCTTTAGGTTGTTTAAACACTCGTATGGTCGTTTATTCAACTGAGGTGGTTGACTATACCGATTACCTTGATGATGTCTTAGAACTCTTATTTAAGTCGCAATTATGTGGCGGTACCGAAACTTGTAAGGCCTTGAGCTATATTGAGCGCTACATTACCGAGCCGAGCAAAACTATTGTGGTTTTGATTTCCGACCTTTACGACAGTGAGCCTGCAAAAATGGTCTCCATGATTAAAGATCAAATTGGAGAGGGCGTGAAATATTTAGTATTGCCATCTCTTAGCGATACTGCTCCTAACTATTATCAGACCGTAGCCAATAAATTAGCCTCAGTAGGCGCTAATGTAGCTGTCTTAAGTCCAGATCGCTTAGTTGAGTATGTAGCTCAATTAGTGCGCAAGGTATAAGTCAAGATAGGGGTAGTGGTATGTCGAACAATGAAGTTTTTTTATCTCAGCTTGATAATACCTTAAAAGAGTTGCTGTTATTGGGCTATGGCATTATTGAAGATGCCTATTTATTGGAGCTGGATAATCTGTCCCAAAGTGCCAGTTCTATGGGATTTGATGCGCTCAGAGCATTAATAGAAAACCTCTATACCGCCTGTAATAATTACTTGCGTATCAATAATGACGGTACGGCAATGGAAGTTACCAAAAGCATTGCGCTACTGCAATTTGCTCTGGCCAACCTTAAATTAGGTGGCGAGACCAGTGATGATGAAGAGGAAAGCTTAGAGCGCATGCTCAGTGCCTTAGGTACAGAGCAGGGCTCTGACAATGACTAGTAAGTAGTAGTCATCAGCTTGGAAAAGCCCGTGCAACAGGATAGTAAACAGACCAGTAAAAAGGTATGTAAACAGGTTTGTTTACAGGTCGGTAGAACAGCCCTTGGGAAAGTCTTTAGTAGGGTACTTTGGTAATAGGTTTGGGTAGGGTATTGGTATGCAAAAGAGTAATAAGAGCGCTAATACAATGAATGCGACTTTGGATAATACTGTGGATAAGACCCATTGGGCTTTAAATAAGCTTAATGAGTTAACCAAAGAAAAGGAGGCGCTATACCATCAAGAGCAACTTAGTCTTAACTATACTAAAGAAGAGTTAGAGACTCTGTCTTACTTTTTTAATTGTGAAGAAAGTGCCTTTACTCCACTTGCCGATAAAAGCACTGCTTTAAGCATAGATGAGTTAATTAGCTTGGTTAACCAAGGCAATTATGGCTGCCTTAAAGATTTTAAGAACGAGTTTGCTCAACAAGTTATGACTAATAAGCAGTTCTTAACTGCTGCTATGGCTGCTATGTGCGATGATAAGAGCTATTTTACTTATGATAGTAAGAGCGACATTCTCTATTGCAACATTGTAGATTGCGGCCAACAAGTTGCCTTGAGAAAAGGTGAGGATCTTTTTGCCCTTAATACAGCTGATATTAAGGCTACAGCTGGCAAGGAGAAGTCAGAAACCCTTAGTGCTTTTGACATAGTGCATACTTACTTGTTTTATTTATCCATGATCAACAAATTAGATTGTGAAGATGAGGTAAGTAAGCTGTTTTTGCAAAAGGACACTTATAAAGACTTCTTTGCTGAGGTAATTAATACTCTAAGCCAGATTTTTGTTTTAGGTCTTAACAACATTAATTATGATGTTAGCGAAAAAGTTAAAGCCCTTTATATTCAATCAGCTAGTTACCGTATTGAGTTTTTAAGAAAGGCCTTAAATAAACTCTATACCATGCTGCAAAACACGCTGATTGATAGAACCCATGCTAATTTAAATGGTGCTTTTAATCTTATTTGTAAGATTATCAATACTGTTGAGGCCATGAAGTATCAAAGCGATAGAGATAAGCTTATTACGCTCTATGGTCTCAACGAAGGGCATGAGTATGTGGTTAAAAACATTCCTGTCGTCGGCTGTGGCTATAACTGTTTTGATTTTTCAAACTCAAATAGCACCAATCAGTCATATCGCTACTATTTTTATGACTTTGTCTCCAAAAGATTCTTAGTAATTAAAACCGTTGTCACGGACTACTTTAGTTCGCCCAATGTGCTGTTTGAAGTCAATTCGTGGAAGGATACAGCAACTCGTTGTCACGTATTGGGGCTGGACAAAGCATCTCGTTGTCACTTAACTTTCCTTGATGCTTTTGTAGTAGACAATAAAGTTACTAACTCTCAACACTCAACTGCTTTAGATCACTGTCGTGAAGATAAGGTCACCTCTATTAATGAAGATGGCTCTAAAGAGGAAAAAGCTAAGTTCGGAGATGGCAATTATCAGCAGGATCTCAAGCGTCTTTATGATATTTTTGCTTTTACTGATTTTACTGCATTAAAAGAACTAGTTTACGAGACCTCAGGTCAGTACTTTGTTCCTGAAAACCAGACTCAAACTATGCATGTAATTAAAGTGCATAAGTTAAATGCGGTTAATAACTTCAAAAAGGAATTGATGAATGTTGAGGTGGAAGATAGTCAGGGTAATAAGCTATTAGTGTACTTGCATGGTATTAATAGTAATACTTGGTCTTTAATTGATTTGTTTAATGACAACAATAAACGTTTAGAAAACTTCTATATGTTGATCCAATGTCCAATTCTCTCAGGTGTAATTCGTCCAACCTTAGTGACTTATTTTGGCCTTGCAAGTAATAATGGGGGCAAAAATAAGCGCAAGAAAAAGTGGTAATACTTAAATCTGGCTCTTACCAGAGCATTATTGGTTCTTTCTTGAATTGCATGCTCTCTTACTAGAGCATTATTGGCTCTTTTTAGAGCTGATAATTGTTTGGAGCTTACTTGGGCACAAAGATATGGGCGCTCACTGGAGCGTAAAGATAGGTGTGCTCACTTGAGCTACAAAGAGATTGGGACTCACTGGAGCTGCAAAGATAGGGGATTATTAGATCTTAAAAGAAGGCCTCCGCATTAAAATACCAATATGCGCAGAGGCCTGAGTATATAGAGGTAGACGTATTCTACCAAGTTTAAGTTTAAATTCATATTCTTGGCGAATAAAAAGCCCTCACAATTTTGGTTGTGAGGGCTTTAGTTGCTAATTATGGACAAAAACTTAATTACTTGCTTTGGCCAGCACTTTTAGCCTCTTTGGCATGAGCCTTGAGGTCGTCAGTAATATCGTAGCCGAACCACTTTTTAGAAATCTTGGCAAACTCACCATTAGCAATAATGCGGTCTAAACCTTCATTAATAACATCTAATAGCTCTTTATTGCCTTTACGTACGGCAATACCATAGTACTCATTTTGAGCAGAGGTAATATCACGAGATACTACAATATCCTTGTTCTTAGGATTTTGAGCTAAGAAGAAGTCGTTAACTGGACGATCGTTTACTACTACATCACAACCGCCATTTTGAAGCTCTAAATAGGTCTCTGGAGGAGAATTAAATTGCTTAAGATCTGGGGACTTTAAGGTCTTTTGTAGGTATAAAGCACCAGTAGTACCAATTTGGGTACAAATTTCCGCCTTTTCAATCTTCTCAAAGCTATCATACTTGGTAGCTTCATCTTTCATAACTAAGTAAGTTAAGCCACAACGATAGTATGGATCAGAGAAGTCCACTCTTTGAGCACGCTCTGGAGAAATGGTAAAACCTGAAATAATAAGGTCAATATTATTGGTAATTAAGGTTGGGATAATACCATCAAAAGGATAGCCCTTCATATCAACGGTATAGCCCATTTCCTTAGCAATAGCATTGATTAAATCAACGTCAAAGCCAATAAGTTTGCCGTTATCCTCGGTATAAGTAAAAGGGGCAAAAGCTGCATCACAACCTACTCGTAATACTTTATCAGTAGGAAGGTTGGTAGCCCCCGCAGCATGAGCATGGGCAACATTTAAACCAAGTGCCACGCCTATGGCTAATGCTGATACTTTATTCAAGTTTCCCATTGAAGCTCTCCTTAAAAAATAGCTTATGCTCAGCTCCTACGCAAAATATGTTTATATGGTGGATTCTGCATTAGGGGCCAAATTGATAAAAAATTCTTTGTTGTGATGAATACATCAAACAGTGATGCATTTTATCTTATATTTTGCCAAATGCGCTTTATTTGCGCAAATTTACCTAAAAGCTCCCCTTCCTTTTCCTTACAGTGCACTATTGCACTACTATGGCAAATTCTTAAACCATCATCACTAGCCAGGCCCAAAACTCCCAAACCTAAAGCCCCATCCCCAAGCAACTGCCACGACCTTGGCCATGACCAAAGCTAAGGCTAAGGCTATGGCTATGGCCATGACCAAGGCCAAAGCCATGTCCATGGCAGTGGCCACGGGCTTAGCCACTGCTAAAGCTACTTTTACGGGCCAAGCTACACCAAGGGGCAAGCCACGTCTACAGCGTAAGCTAAGCTAAGGCCTCTGCTACTTCCACGGTAAGACCACAGCAAAGCTGCAATCCAAGCCGCACCATAGGTACAGGCCAGGCCACTGGCCAAGACCTAATTCTCAAGATAAAGCTCCAAATAATGCATAAGCAACAGTCTAAGCTCATGCAATAGCATGGTATAAACCTATTTAGATCACAAAGTTTATTGTCAATTTTTGCATAATGACTGTTTATCAAAAATAATAAATATACTAAAGTAGAAAATACTCGCAAAACAGGTCATATAGGTTGGTAGCTAAAGGACTTGGTTAATAGTTTATAGTTGGCAAAGCTTTTGCCTAGAAAGCTAAGGATGAGTAGTCTGGTTGAGGGTAGTAGTTTATGGCTCAAAATGAAAATATCAATGATCATAAGGCAAAGCAGGACAGTGCTGCTGAGGATAAGGCAAGCTCGTTAAGTCAAAGTTCTAAACATACTTTATTCTCAGGAGATCTAGATTCTTTTGAGCAAAGTAGAGCTTTTGTCCACAGCCAGCGTGCCACTATGGGAGCTCAGGCTTATGCTGCCATGGCTAAAAAAGCCTATCAAACTAACATGCCTAACCCCAATCAGGTTCATGTAGGCTCAACCTTTGATGCCTATGATGATCAAGATGAAAGCTTACAAAGAACCAAAAGGCCTATGCCTCACCAGCCAGATAATGCCTCGGTATGGGACACCAATAGCTTTAATGGCACTGCATCTACCCCTGGCACTGGCACTAGTATGGGCACTGGCACTGGTATGGGGGCAGGCACTGGCACTAGCGCTGATGTGGGCTCAGTTTATAGCACTGGTGCTAGCGACAGCGCTGGCCATAGTATTGATGAGCATTTTAATGCTAAGTTGGCTGGCAGTAATGGTGCTATTCAAGATGCTCAAATCTATGTAGAGAGTGAAGATACAGCTGAGATTCAAGAGCCAGCCTCTCTTGAGGATAGTAGTACCACCACTTCTACTAATACTACTGCTAGCAATACAGCTACTACTGCTAATAGTCCTGATACTAGCGCCTCAAGCAATAATAGCCATAAGACTGATAGAGACCATCAAATACCAAGCAGTAAGGAATGGTCTGACTTTATGAGCCGTCTATCTCAATATCCAGAAGAAACTGGGGCTAATTATGAGCAGGCATCAAGCTTAAATTCTAGCAGTCAAACTACAGCTGCTAATAGCATTGAAGCTACAACAACTACTAAAGCACAACAGGAGGCCAATCAAAATGCAAGCCTCAATGATGGTCAAGCGCTAAACGCTGACTTAGCAAAAGAAAATAATCTTTCTGATACTAATAGTTTAGGCCGCAAACCTAATCAAGTATTAGATTCCGTATCCCCAGATGATCAATCTCAAGAGCAGTATGAAATGAAAAGTCCAGAGCATCATTCTGAGCTCAATGTAGCTTCAGAACAACAAAGCACATCAGACTTTGCTTCCAATCAAGAGCAAATTCCTAGTGGACAGCAGTGGTCTGAGTTTATGGAGCGCTTAGCCCATCATAATGATGCTATGCGTGCCGAAGGTAATCAGGCACCAGCAGAAGAAGGCTATTATCAAGG
>OGPO01001479.1_pt1 | contig 14882 bp, 10 predicted proteins | sample 1553041 | NCBI WGS metagenome assembly OGPO01 (sample SAMEA2580281, study PRJEB22360) | human gut metagenome | biome: human gut; feature: human-associated habitat; material: faeces | place: Denmark | collected 2008/2010 | reverse complement strand
GGCCACGGCCTTTTTCCCCTTTATTCCCCGATATTCCCAGCCGCAAAATCTTTTTTTTTGTCGATTAGAATAAAAAAGACTATAATATTGCTTCATTGTAAATTTATTTATTATATTTGCATAGAAAAACGATAAAATTTACTTTATTTTATGCAAACTATAAAATCCAGTCTGATATGAAAACCTCGAACCGAAGGAATTTTCTTAAAAAAGTGGCTGTGACTGCGGCTTCGGCAGTTGCCGTCCCCGGACTGGTCAAAGCGGCCTCGGAGTTCGGCGGTACGGGCACGGACGATGCACTGGCCGCATCCGCTCCGGGGTATGGCGGGCTGATCGTCCCCAAGGGGGAGGGGCTGCGCATCACGGGTACGTTCCTCGACGAAATTTCGCACGACATCCCGCACCAGAACTGGGGCGAGAAGGAGTGGGACGCAGATTTCCGCCATATGAAGTCGATCGGCATCGACACGGTGATCGGGATTCGCTCGGGCTATCGCAAGTTCATCACCTATCCTTCGCCCTACCTGCTCAAAAAAGGGTGTTACATGCCGTCGGTCGACCTGCTCGACCTGTTCCTGCGCCTGGCCGGCAAGTACGGCATGAAGTTTTACTTCGGGCTTTACGACTCGGGCGAATACTGGGACACGGGCGACATGTCGCATGAGGTGGAGCATAATAAATATGTAATCGACGAGGTGTGGAACATGTACGGCCGCAAATACGAGAGTTTCGGCGGCTGGTACCTGAGCGGCGAGATCAGCCGTGCCACCAAGGGTGCCATCGGGACGTTCCATGCCCTGGGCAAACAGTGCAAGGAAGTTTCGGGCGGGCTGCCCACCTTCATCTCGCCGTGGATCGACGGCAAGAAGGCGGTGATGGCCAGCGGGAGCAAACTGACCAAGGAGCAGGCTGTTTCCGTCGAGCAACACGAACGCGAGTGGGACGAGATATTCGACGGGATTCACGATGTGGTGGATGCCTGTGCGTTTCAGGACGGGCATATCGACTACGACGAGCTGGACGCGTTCTTCGCGGTCAACAAACGCCTGGCCGACAAGTACGGCATGCAATGCTGGACCAACGCCGAGTCGTTCGACCGCGACATGCCCATCAAGTTCCTGCCCATCAAGTTCGACAAGCTGCGCATGAAGCTCGAAGCCGCCATGCGTGCGGGCTACGACAAGGCCATCACGTTCGAATTTTCGCATTTCATGAGCCCCCAGTCTGCATACCTGCAGGCCGGGCATCTCTTCGACCGTTACAAGGAATACTTTAACCTCCGTTAGCCGATGAAATCACAGACGAATACGGGATATGTGGCATTCCTGTCACTGTTGGCCGCCATAGGCGGGATTTTGTTCGGGTACGACACGGCGGTCATTTCGGGTACGATATCCGGTGTGGCCTCGCAGTTCTCGCTGGACGCCATGCAGCAGGGATGGTTCGTCGGGTGTGCGCTCGTCGGTTCGATCGGCGGCGTGGCCGTGGCCGGTGTGCTGAGCGACCGTTTCGGGCGCAAGCTGACGATGTTGCTGTCGGCCGTGCTGTTCACCGTTTCGGCCGTCGGCTGTGCCGTCAGTGCCGACTTCATCCAACTGGTCGTTTACCGCATCGTGGGCGGTGTGGGCATCGGCGTGGTGTCGATCGTTTCGCCGATGTATATTTCCGAGGTCGCCGTGGCACGCTGGCGCGGGACACTCGTGTCGCTTTACCAGCTGGCCATCACGGTCGGGTTTCTGGCGGCCTACCTCGTGAACTTCCAGATACTCAAATCGGCCGAAACGGCCGTCTACGCCTCCCTGTGGATGCAGAAGATATGGGTTACGGAGTTGTGGCGCGGCATGTTCGGTGCCGAAACGCTGCCGGCGTTGCTCTTCTTCACCGTTATATTCTTCATTCCCGAAAGCCCCCGCTGGCTCGTGCTGCGCGGCCGCGACGTGCGTGCGCATGCCGTGTTGCAGCGTATCTACCGTTCGTCGGAAGCCGCCGACGAGGAGATCGCTGCCGTACACGGCACGGCCTCCGCTTCGTCGAAGTCCGAATGGCGCGTGCTGTTCGAGCCGGGTATCCGCAAGGCGGTCGTCATAGGCGTTTTCATCGCCATCCTGGGGCAGTTCATGGGCGTGAACGCCGTGCTGTACTACGGCCCGACGATCTTCGAGAATGCGGGGCTGTCGAGCGGCGATTCGCTCTTCTCGCAGGTGCTCGTGGGCGTGGTCAACATGCTGACCTCGGTGCTGGCGCTTGTCATCATCGACCGTGTGGGACGCAAACAACTGGTCTACTGGGGTGTGTCGGGCATGATCGTCTCGCTGCTCTGCATCGGGCTCTATTTCATGTGCGGTGCGGCGCTGGGGCTGCCCAACGTATTCCTGCTGATATTCTTCCTGGCCTATATTTTCTGCTGCGCCGTTTCGATCTGCGCCGTGGTGTGGGTGCTGCTCTCGGAAATGTACCCCACCCGGGTGCGCGGGCTGGCGATGTCGATCGCCGGACTTGCGCTGTGGGTGGGCACCTATCTCATCGGGCAGCTGACGCCGTGGATGCTCGAAAACCTTACGCCCGCCGGCACGTTCTTCCTCTTTGCGGCGATGTGCGTCCCCTATATGTTGATTATCTGGCGTGCCGTTCCCGAAACCACGGGGCGTTCGCTTGAAGAAATAGAGAAATACTGGCAAAAAAATGAATAACACGAATAATGAATCCGGTGCTGTGCGCATTCAGACCGGAGACCTCCGTCGTATGGATCACCTGCGGGACATTAATCTAATAACCGACACTATGGATTTTCAGAAACTGGCCGGCAAGTATAAGTCGGAGTTGCTGGACAGCGTCCTGCCGTTTTGGCTCGAACACTCCCAGGATAAACAATACGGGGGGGATTTCACCTGCCTCGAACGCGACGGCAGCGTCTACGACACCGACAAGTTCATCTGGCTGCAAGGCCGTGAAGTGTGGCTTTTCTCGATGCTTTATAACAAGGTGGAAAAACGCCCCGAGTGGCTCGAGTGTGCTTTGCAGGGTGCGGAGTTCCTGAAGAAATACGGCCATGACGGCAATTACAACTGGTATTTCTCGCTCACGCGCGACGGCCGGCCGCTGGTCGACCCCTACAACATTTTCTCGTATACCTTCGCCACGATGGCCTTCGCGCAGCTGGCTATCGCCTCGGGCGACGCCGGGTATGCCGCCATCGCCAAAAAGACTTTCGACCGGGTGCTCGAGAAGCGTTCGAACCCCAAGGGCAAGTGGTGCAAGGCACATCCCGGAACGCGTCCGATCAAGGATTTCGCGCTGCCGATGATCCTGTGCAATCTGTCGCTGGAAATCGAGCAGCTCATCGACAGGGAACTCATCGACGAAACGATCGAAACATGCCTGCACGAGGTGATGGAGGTCTTTTACCAGAAAGACCTCGGGCTCATCGTCGAGAATGTCTCGGCAGAGGACAATTCGCTGGTCGACTCCTTCGAGGGTCGCTCGATCAACCCGGGGCATTCGCTCGAGGCGATGTGGTTCATCATGGATCTGGGCAAGCGGCTCGGCCGCCCCGATTTGATCGGGAAGGCCGTGGAGATCGCGCTTGCGACCATCGAATACGGCTGGGACAAACAGTACGGCGGCATATTCTATTTCATGGATCGCCTCGGGCGTCCGCAGCAGCAGCTCGAATGGGATCAGAAACTGTGGTGGGTGCATATCGAATCCGCGATCACGATGATCAAGGCCTACCAGCTGACGGGCAACAAGGAGTGCCTTGCGTGGTTTCAGAAACTACACGATTACATGTGGACGCACTTCAAAGACCCGAAATATCCCGAGTGGTTCGGTTACCTCAACCGCCGCGGGGAGGTACTCCTCCCGCTCAAGGGCGGCAAGTGGAAGGGCTGTTTCCATGTTCCGCGCGGACTTTACCAGATATGGCAGATCCTCGAACAATGCAAATAGGCGGCTCGTTCCCGATGCCTGATAAACGATTTGCCGGCCTCAAACGGTGCCGTGATATTTAAAAGAAACGAAACAAGCATGACACGTATAGGATTCTTACTTTCGGCGGTATTGTCCCTCGCAATCGGGCACGTACGTCCCGCACAAGCCAAAACGATACGCCGCACGGTCGACGTGCTGGTTATCGGCGGCACGACCTCGGGCACTTCGGCGGCCATCGCCGCGGCGCGTCAGGGGGCGGCCACGCTGGTCGTCGAACCCACGCCCATGCTCGGGGGGATGTTCTCGGCGCAGGGCGTCCCGGCTGCCGACGGTAACCACCACCTGCCCTCGGGGCTGTGGAACGAATTTCGCGAGGCTCTGCGCGCCCATTACGGCGGGGCCGAAGCGCTTGCCACGGGCTGGGTGAGCAACACGCTCTTCGAGCCCCATGTGGCGGACAGCATCTTCAGGGCGATGGCTGCGGCCGAGCCGCGGCTCGAAGTCCTGCACGGGTATGTGCTCGATAAGGTATACAAGCGCGGCAACTGCGTGACGGGCGCCCGTTTCTCGCGTAGCGGGGGCGACAGGCTCGAGGTCTCGGCTCGTATTACGGTCGATGCCACCGACCTGGGCGATGCGCTGCCCATGAGCGGTACGCCCTACCGCATCGGCATGGACGCCCGTGCCGATACGGGCGAGGCGCTGGCGCCTGCCGAGGCGAACGACATCGTGCAAGACCTGACTTTCGTCGCCATCCTCAAGGATTACGGCAAGGGTGCCGACAAGACCATCCCCCGCCCCGAAGGGTACGATCCTGCGGAGTTCGCTGCGGCCTGCCAGACCGCTGCGGGGCAGCCGATCCCGGCGGAGGTGATGCTCAACTACGGCCGCCTGCCCAATGGCAAATACATGCTCAACTGGCCGGTCAACGGCAACGACGTCTACATGAATATCGTCGAGGTGCCCTATGCCCGGCGTGACGCCGCGCTGCGCCCCGCCCGCGAGAAGACCCTGCGGTTCATCTACTATATCCAGCACGAACTGGGTTTCAGCCACCTGGGGATCGCCGATGACGAGTTCGGCACCGCAGACGGATTGGCATACCTGCCTTACCACCGCGAGGGGCGGCGCCTGGACGGGGTGATCCGCTTGACGCTCGATGACGTGGCGGATCGTTACGGCCGCCCGTCGGCACTTTACCGTACCGGCATTTCGGTCGGCGACTATCCCGTCGACCACCACCACGATTGCCGTCCTCAGATCGGGAAGATACCCTTCCCGCCCGTGCCGTCGTTTTCGGTGCCGATGGGGGTGATGATCCCTGCCGGGACGGACAACCTGGTGGTTTCGGACAAGGCCATATCGGTTTCGAACCTTATCAACGGTTCGACGCGCCTGCAGCCGGTAGTCTTGCTCACGGGACAGGCGGCAGGGACGTTGGCGGCCATCGCCGCCCGGGAAGGGTGTACGCCCCGCGAAGTCCCGGTGCGCAGGTTGCAGGCCGCCCTGCTGGCGCAGAATGCGTATATCGCGCCGTTGTACGACGTGAAACCCGACGACCCCGACTTCGCGATGTTGCAGCGCATCGCAGCGACGGGCATCCTGCGTATGACGGGCGAGCCGTTCCAGTGGGCGAACCGCACGTGGTTCTATCCCGAGCGCGGGATCTCCGTCGGTGAGTTCAGCCGCGGCCTGCACGACTATGCGCCGCAGGTCGAAGTGTCCGACGACCCCGCGCCGCTTACGGCGGGGGCGGCCGGCGCCCCGCTCGCCCAAGCCCCTGAAGGTCGGCTGCCGCCATGCTCCGCAAGGCCGGCGCTGCCGTCGCTGCCGACGGTACGGAGCCCCTGACGCGGCGTGAAGCGGCGCGGATGACGGACGAAGCGCTGCATCCGTTCGACCGCGACATTGATTTCGAAGGAAACTTGATAAAATAACGAACCATGAAGAAACTCATCCTCCTGCTGCTGGCCTCTGCCGTCGCGACGACCGCAGCCGCACAGGCGCAGCGCGATACGCTGACCTTCAACAACGACTATTATTTCTCCAAGCGCAATGTCGAGGAACTGGTGCCGGTCACCGGGCAAAATATCGTGATGCTGGGCAACAGCCTTACCGAACGAGGTTTCTGGGCGGAGTATTTCCAGGGGAAACGCGTGCTCAACCGCGGCATCGGCGGCGACTGCATATCGGGCATGATCAACCGCGTGCAGCCGATCGTCGACGGACGACCGAAGGCCATCTTCATCATGGGTGGTGCCAACGACCTGCTTTTCTCGAAGATTTCGAACGAGAAACTCTTGCAGCAGTACGAACGCCTGCTGGACATCATTGCCCGGGAGACACCCCGCACGAAGGTCTATATCCAGAGCCTGCTGCCGCTCAACGAGGCGCATAACGAAACTTTTATGAAAGGCAAGAATGCCCGTTTCGCCGAGTTCAACGCACTGCTGCGTGCGATGGCCGAACGCCGCGGGCTGACCTTCATCGACATCTGGAGCGCTATGCAGCGCAACGGGGAACTGCCCGAAGAGTACACGTTCGACGGCATCCACCTCAAGGCGGCGGGTTATGCCGTGTGGATCGAGAAAATCAGGCCCTACGTCAAATAAGCTGCCCGGATGAAACGTCTGTTTTTCGCGCTGGCATTGTGCGCGGCGTCGGGGGCCTGCATGGCCGGCGGCGACATGCGCTTCTATGAAGCCTGTTCGGACAAAATCCGCTTTACCGGCCGCGCCGCCGAAAAGGGCGACGGCAGCCTGTCGTTCGACTGGAGCGGTTGTCATTTCACGTTCCGTTTCGACGGCAGTCGCTGTGCGATGCGTGCGGCGGATACCGGGCGTAACTACTACAACGTATTCGTCGACGGGCGCCTGTACGGTAAGGCGACCGTCGAGGGAGCCTCGTCGTGCGTGCCCCTCGCCGAAGGGCTTGCGCCGGGGCCGCATACCGTGACGGTGCAGAAACGCACCGAAGCCGAGCAGGGGCGCACGACGCTCTACGGCATCGAGGCCGACGGTGCCCTGCTCGACCTGCCGCCCGCCCCGTCGCGGCTGATCGAGTTCATCGGCGACTCGCACACGTGCGGCTACGGTACCGAGGGGAAAACCGCCTCGGAGCCTTTCACCCCCGAGACCGAGAACTGCGACCTGGCATGGGGCTGCATCGTGGCGCGCTGTTTCGATGCCGATTACGTGCTCACGGCCCATTCGGGGCAGGGCGTTGTCCGTAACTGGGGCGACGTGAAGCAGACGTCGGACGTCACCATGCGCCAGCGCATCCTGCGGACGTTCGACATGACCGACTCGCCGCGGTGGGATTTCCGGGGCTACAAGCCCGATATCGTGGTGATAAAACTGGGCACGAACGATTGCAGCACGGGCATTACACCCTCCGAGGCCGCCTTCGGCAAGGCTTTCCGTGAGCTTTACGGCGCCCTGCGCGAACATTACGGCTCCGTGCCGATCCTTTACGTCATCCCCGACGGTGCGGAGGCGTTCTATCCCTATATGCAGTCCGTCATGGCCGGCCTGGAGGACGGCGACCTGCATTGCGTCATGCATTTTACGGGCATCACCAACCAGGACGGCGACCTGGGGGCCGGGTACCATCCCAACCACCGCGGACACCGGAAGTTCGCCGCTGCGGTCATCCCCTACATCTCGACGATCATGGGGTGGGAGATGCCGATGGAGGTCATTCAATAGCTGCTGAAACGATGAAAAAACTGTTTTTTACCGTCCTTGCCCTTGCGGGTTTGCTCTGCGCCGCTGCGCAAACCCAGGACTGGGCGAACTTCGGCCGCTTCGAGCAGGCCAACGGCCAGGTGCGCAATCCGAAGGTCGTCCTCATGGGCAACTCGATCACCGAACTGTGGATCAAGACGCATCCCGACTTTTTCGCCGCCCGCGGTTATGTGAGCCGCGGCATCAGCGGGCAGACCACCTCGCAGATGCTCGTACGCTTCCGGGCCGACGTGCTGGACTTGCACCCGCAGGTGGTCGTCATCTGCGGCGGGACGAACGACATAGCGCAAAATACCGGTTACATATCGCTGCCGCATATCCTGGGCAACCTCGTGTCGATGGTCGAGCTGGCACGTGCCAACGGCATCGCCCCCGTGCTGTGCTCGTTGTTGCCCGCGCGTGAATTCGGCTGGCGCAAGGAGCTTGAACCCGCGCCCCGGATCATCGAGCTGAACGCCATGATCCGCGAGTACGCCCGCAGGGAGAATGTCCCCTATGTGGATTACCACGCGGCGATGTCCGAACCGGACGGAGGCATGGTAGCGGCCTATACCTACGACGAAGTCCATCCCACGGCCGCGGGGTACGACGTGATGAAGAAGATTCTGCCGCCCGTCGTCGACGCGGTGCTGAAGAATCCGAAACGGTATCGGCGGCGTTAATAGCAGGCAGGGGCAGAATTATAAGAGGACCGGGGAATGCTTATTTCCCCGGCCCTCTTATTCTTGCAGGCAGATCGCAGCGGCCTTCCGTTATTTTGCCCCCGTGACCTTATTCCCGGAGCAGCAATACACAGCTGCCCGGTGCGTCGGCCTTTATCTTCAGTTTATTCCGTCCGGCGGCCGAAATGCGGATGCCGCCGTTCTGTTCGGCCGTTCCGAAATGCCGCAGGTCGAGGTATCCGGGCAGTGCCAGCGTCCTCTTGCAAGCCCGCTTGCAGTCGATGAAAACGGCCGTATGTCCCCCGGCGCTGCCTTCGTAGCACAACAGGTCGGCATCGTCGGCGATGGGCGTCTCGAACCAGGTGTAGACACCCCGCCAACAGGTCTTGTCACCGTTCTTGATCCGTTTGTTCCCGATGAGCTTATGGTAGCTCTTGCCGTAGGGCGCATAGATGAAGATGTCGTCCTGCCCGTCCAGCAGCGCGTGGTCTCCCAGCCCGTCGGGCAGCAGCCAGGTCGATTGGTACCCCTGTCTGTTCTTTTCGACGTAGCGCCGGAAAAGGGGGTGCTCCTGTTTGGTGAACGTCGATGCCTTCGCCACTTCCGTCCAGTCCGTGTAGGCCCCGCCCGGGGTGAGTACGTGCGTCTCGCCTTCGAACATCGACTGCATCCCGTAATAGATGGCGATGGCCACGGGCGTGGCGTTGCAGAACCGGTGCGAGGCCGCGACCTCGATGTTGTTGCGGCGGACAGTGTATGTCACCGATTCCCGGCACAGGGAGTCGCGCAGTTCGTCGCCGCCCGCGGTGTTCCGGTAGGGGCGTGTCGGGTCGAGGATTACGTTTTCGGCCTCGACCGTCACCCGATTTGCCCATAGTGTCGTGTCGCCCTCGATGCGGTTGCCGTCGGCTAGCAGGGTGTAACCCTCGCTGCGTGCCGTGCGCGCCGTGCGTTCCCTGTATTTGTGGTTGCCCCCGCACCACCCGCATCCGGGGATGGCGAAAGGCCCGATGTTGTCGCTGTACGTCGAGTTGAGCAGGACGGCGGGTTCGGCCTCGGGCTGCGTGGTGGGAAGCGCCGTCCTGTTGCGCGTGATGCCTACGCGGTAGAACGTGTAGAGCTCGTTGAACATGCACCGCCTGAACCAATAGGTGATATCCGTCCGTTCGTCCAGCTTGGCCGAAATATAGAGGTCGCCGCCCTGGCGTTTGACATACATCGCTTCGGAATAGGGGCGGTCGCATCCTTTTTCCTTGCCGCGCTTGGAGGCATCCTTGCCGGTACAGAGCGCCGTTGTGGGCGCCATGCTGCCCAGCAACAGCAGGCAGGTCAAGATTCTCAAATGTTTCATCGTTGCGTTTTTATAGGGAAGCGATGCATCCGGGCGCGTCCCGGGTGCATCGCCTGTATACCGGGGTATCCGATGCCCGGCCCGCTTACTTGCGGGTGAGCTTCAGGAAGAGGTCGGGACGGTCTGTGGTGATGAAGTCGACCCGGTTTTCGATGGCCCATATCATGTCGGCCGGGTTGTTTACCGTCCAGACGTTCGAGGCCATCTTCAACGCCTTGATGTCGTTGAGCCACGTCGGGTTGTTCAGGTATACGCCGTAGTTGAAATCGCAGCCCGTCAGCCCCATCGCCTTCAGGTCTTTGGGCAACGTGCCGCCTCCCAGGTACATCAGCTGCGTCTTTGCGGGGGCCAGCCGTGCCAGCTCTTTCATTATGTGGAGTGAGAACGAGATGTAGGTCACGCGTTTCGAAAGCCCGTACCGGCCGACCATCTTCACCACGGCCTCGGCCGCTGCGGTTTCCGCCTCGGGGGTGGCGTGGGGCTTGAGTTCCAGAACGAGGTGTACCTTCGTATCCTTAGCGGCCTCGAGGTATTGCGCCAGCGTGGGCATCGGCTCCCCGTTTTCGAGCTTGAGCGTCGTCAGCACGGTCGAAGGGGTGCTCTGTACCTCGTATCCGTCGTGCCAGCCGTCGTGGTTGAGCACCGGAACGCCGTCCGAGGCCATCCATACGTCAAATTCCACGCCGTACACGCCCAGCTGGTCGGCCTTGAGGAGCGAGGCGATCGAATTCTGTGCCGAGCCGTCGGTGTGCCAGAAGCCCCGGTGTGCGACCACGCGGGTCTTGTTCTTCATCGGGATGCCGTATTTCAGGTAGCGGCGTGCCTGGATGATCCGGGCCAGGCGATCCATCAGGGCCTTGTCTTTCGGGTTGTCCGACTCGTTGAGGGTCAGTACGCCGCGGTTCCCGCAGTAGTAGGCAACGGCCGAAGAGTTGAAGACGTCGTTCTTTTCGAAGTGGTTGATATAGCCCGCCATCCGGTCGTGCGACGAGTTGGGGATCGCCGCCGTGGCCTTCTCGTCGAATTCGAACTCCATGGCCATCCCGTGGCGGCGGGCCGTGGCACAGGCCTCGTCGAGGCGGCTGTCGGGGATCGAGTGGTTGAAGAAGTGGTTGGGCTGCTGGTAGGCCACGTCGAAGCCCAGGCGTTTCCACTCCTCATGGCCTTTGGCCTGCCAGTAGGGAATCCAGTAGAAAAGCTTGCCTTCGGAGTGGATGTATTCGCTCAGCGGAATGGTGAGCTCCGCGCAGTGGTGGGTGTCCTCAGCGACCCAGTAGAAGCCCGAGAGTTCCAGGTGCTTGTATTTGGCGGCCTTGAAACGTTCGACCAGCTCCCCGATGTACCATTTGGTCGCGGCGATCTGATCCTCCTCTTTCGAGAAATCCATCTCCCGGCCGTCAATCTCGCCCCAGTCCTTCTGGCCGCGGATCGCTTCGGGAAGCCCCAGTACGATTTGATGCCTGAAGGCGGGCTTTCCGAGCTCTTTTATCTCCTGTCCGATGCACCGGTCGAGTGCCGAAAGCGACTTGCCCTGCTCGAAAATCCGATCCAGCAGCCACTCCCATTCTGTCCTGCGGGCGTTGAGTTTCTCGTAGCCCACGGTGTAGTTGCGTCCCGAGCCGTCCTTGAACTCGAGGAACAGGAAGCCGTCGAAGAGCCAGTCTTTCGAGCCGTCGGCAAACCGGTGTACGACATAGGGCCGGAATTCATCGACCGTCCAGTCCAGCCGGTGGCTGCCGCCTTGGTAGATCAGGGCCAGATCCTGAATTTCGGTCGTCCGGTAGCCCTGCTCGGCGGCGGGTTTGCCGGACGCGGCCGTTCTTTGCCGCAGCGGATTGTCGATCACGAACCGGCAGAATTCATGGAACAGTTCCTTGTCCTTTGCCGCCGTCGACGCCCACAAGTCGTAAAAACGATTGGTGCCGTGGTAATAGCTCAGCGGCTTACGTCCGTATACGCCGTGTTTTTTGGCACCTTCCATATACTCGCGGAACCTTTTTTTGTAAACCTCGGAGTTCTGCTCCCCCTCGAGGATGTTCTCGTCGAATTCGAATTCCATCGCCAGGTCGTAGGCCTTGATGTCGGAGAAATAGCGAGACAGCGGCCTTACGCCCTTGTCGTCCCAATAGTGGTTGGGCTGCATATAGGCGTAGTCGATGCCCATCTCCTTCCATTTGGTGTAGCCTGCGGCACGGTTATAGGGTATCCAGCAGAAACTCTGGTTGATCGCATGCAGGTATTCCGCAACCTGGGGGATGACCTCTTCCGACTTTTTCAGTTCGTGGCAGTAGCCGTCGCCCGGCGTCACGATCTCTTCGGAGATGGGGTAGAACCCCGCCAGTTCGACATACTGGTAATTTCCTTCGTCGAAGCGCCTGCGCACCTGGTCGATATACCATTTGCAGGCCGCAACGCGGTCGGCGCCCTTGGCGAAATCCATCTGCCGCCCGCCGAGCGAACCCCAGTAGGTCGTCGACTCGTTCGTGTCGTCGTACTTCCGGTAGATGATCGGGTCGGGCATTACCATGACGACCTTGCGCTTGGCCGGGGGTGTGCCCAGCCGCTGTGAAGCCTCCTTTACGGCCGCTTCGAGGGCGTTCACGCCGTTGTCGCCGTCGAACCAGTAGTCGATCAGCTCCTTCCACTGCTGTTTGCCGGCCGAAACGCCCTGTCCCCGCAGCACGCCTACCATGTAGGCGTATTTACCGCCGTCGGGGCGGCTGCTGTCCTGGAATTCGAGGCAGAGGAACCCGTCGAAGAGCCAGTGCTCCCTGCCGCTCTCGTCCACATAGGTCACGAACGGGGTGAAACGCTCCTTGTCCCAGCGGTACGGGGTGCGGTGATGGCTGCCGCCGTAGCACAACACCAGGTCGGTATAGGACGGTATCGCGTCGCGTTCCTGTTCCCAGGCGTACATTTTCGGTTCGGAATCGCGGGTTGCCGGGGCCGCGTCGCCCGTGGGGCCGTTCGCCGCTGTGGCGGGCGTATGGTTTGCGGCCAATGCCGCTAAGAGGGTGCAAAATGCGAAGGTCTTGAGTTTTTTCATCTGTTTACGGATCGTTAATCGTTATTTGCGCATCGGGTTGTCGAGTACGAAGCGGCAGAATTCGTGGTAGAACTCCCTGTCTTTGGCTGCCGTCGATTTCGACAGGTCGTATAAGGCGTTGGTGCCGTGGTAATAGCTCAGCGGCTTTGTGCCGTAGACATTGTTCAGCCTGGCTCCGGACATGTATTCGCGGAAACGCTTCTTGTAGGTGTCGCAGTCGGCCTTGCCCTCGAGGAGCGCCTCATCGAACTCGAATTCCATGCCCAGGCCGTTGGCCTTGACGTCGGAGAAGAACTGCGACAGCGGTTTCTGTCCCTCCCAGAAATAGTTGGGCTGCATATAGGCGTAGTCTACGCCCAGCTGCTGCCATTTCTTATACCCTGCGGCGCGGTTGTACGGGATCCAGTTCAGGGATTGGTTGATCGCATGCAGGTATTCCGCAAGCGGAGGGATGATCTCGTCCGATTTTTTCAGTTCGTGGTTCCAGCCGTCGCCCGGCGTGACGAGTTCCTCGGAGATGATGTAGAACCCCGCCAGGTCGATAAACTGGTAGTTGCCCAGGTCGAAACGCCTGCGTACCTCGTCGACATACCACTTGTAGGCCGCGATGCGGTCTTCGGCCGTCGAAAAGTCCATTTTGCGGCCGTTCAGCTCGCCCCAGTAAACGGTGGAGCCGGGGTCGCCCTTGCCATTGCCCTTGCCGTCGTAAACCTTGTAGATGATCGGATCGGGAAGTACCATGATGACCTTGCGTTTGGACGGGGGTACGCCCAGGCGTGCCGAAGCGTCCTTCACGGCTCCTTCGAGGGCATCCATGCCGCTGCCGCCGGCGAACCAATAGTCGATCAGCTCTTTCCATTGCGTCTTGCCGGCCGAGAATCCGTAGTCCTTCATCAGCCCCACCATGTAGGCGTAATAACCGCCGTCGGGACGGCTGCTGTCCTGGAATTCGATGAACAGGAAGCTGTCGAACAGCCAATGTTCCTTGCCCTGTTCGTCCACGTAGCTCACGCTCGGGGCGAAACGCTCCTTGTCCCAGCGGTACGGGGTGCGGTGGTGGCTGCCGCCGTAGCACAGCACCATGTCCGTGTAGGAGAGTATCCCGCTGCGGCTTTGCTCCCACGGGTACATCTGCGGGCCGGGGGCGTCGGTAGTGAACCGGACATACTGCATCTGGCTGTATTCGCCCGAGTCGTTGCAGGCTACGGCGAAGACCGTGTAGGTCGTCTGCGCCGTCAGGCCGTCGATCTCGACCGTCGTCCCGGTGTATTGCGTGCCGTTCTGGGCGACGCTCTGAGCCGTTTCGGACGTAATGACCCCCGTGGCCTTGTGTATGATTTTGACGGACGAGGCATTCGTACGCCTCATGTTCAGCGTCACGGAGTTGGCGCCCGACGATGCGATCGTCATGCTCAGGGTCGGTTTCGGGCCCCGGGAGGGTTCGTCGTCCCCGTCCCCGCAACCGATGAAGGGCAGGCAGCAGAGAAGCGTGAAAATAATTCGGTAATTCCTCATGGGATGTCAGGTTTTTTTATTTGTTTCCCTTCCCGGTGTGTTGCGTCCGTACCGGGTTGTTTACGACGAAACGGCAGAATTCGTGGAAGAACTCCCTGTCCGTTTTGTCCGTGGAAACCGAGAGGTCGTAGAGGGCGTTGCTCCCCTGGTAATAGGCCAGCGGGCGGGTGCCGTAGATGCCGTGTTTCTTTGCATATTCCATGTATTTGCGCATCCGTGCCCGGTATATGTCGCTGTGCGGATCCGCGCTGAGAATCGAAGCCTCGAATTCGAACTCGATGCTCGTCCCGGCACGGTTGATCTTCATGCAGGCGGAATCCAGGTCGTTTCCCGGCTTCCAGTAGTGGTTGGGCTGCATGTAGACCTGGTCGAAGCCGAATTTGCGCCAGTCGTCATGGCCGCGGGCGTCGTAGAACGGAATCCAGCTGAACGTGTAGTTGAGCCGGTGGAGGTAGTCCGCGATCTCGGGGAGCAGGATGTCCGAACGGGTCAGATGGTAGCTGTACTCCGTGTCGTGCGGCTGGGCGGCGATCTCGCGGATCCAGTAGAACCCGGCCAGGTCGATGTATTTGTAATCGCCCTGGGCGAACCGCGCCCGCACCTGGTCGATGTACCACCTGCAGGCCGCTACG
>OGPO01001476.1_pt1 | contig 14929 bp, 14 predicted proteins | sample 1553041 | NCBI WGS metagenome assembly OGPO01 (sample SAMEA2580281, study PRJEB22360) | human gut metagenome | biome: human gut; feature: human-associated habitat; material: faeces | place: Denmark | collected 2008/2010 | reverse complement strand
CATTAACTTAGGAGCATAAGTTACCTTGGCTCCAAAGGCAGCACAAATGGCTTGATGGCCCAAACATACGCCTAAGAGCGGGATGGTACGACCTAAAGTTTTAGGTAGCGACATAATAATGCCCGCATCCTCAGGACGACCAGGGCCTGGAGAGATAATAATCTTTTCAGGATTTAATTTAGCTATATCCTCAACAGTCATTTCATCATTGCGAATTACTTTTAAGTCGCTATTAATCTGACCAATAAGCTGATACAAATTGTAAGAAAAGCTGTCGTAATTATCGATTAATAAGATCATTTACAGCTCCTCATTATCTTGCGCCATGGTTAAAGCATTAATTACAGCTTTAGCTTTGTTAATGCACTCTTGGTACTCATTTTGACCAATAGAGTCAGCAACAATGCCCGCTCCTGAACGCACATGAACTTTGCCGTCTAACAAATAGGCTAAACGTATAGCAATACACATGTCCATATTGCCTGTAAAGTCAATGTAGCCAAAAGCACCGCCATATATACCACGCTCTACCCCTTCTAATTGACCAATCAATTGACAGGCACGAATTTTAGGAGCTCCCGATAAAGTACCTGCTGGCAACACAGCAGCAATAGCATCTAAGGCATCACAATGAGGGGCAATTTCTCCGCTTACGGTGGAGCCTATGTGCATAACATGGCTATAGCGCTCAATGCTATGTAATTTAGTTACCTTAACACTACCAAAAGAACAAATCTTGCCTAAATCATTACGACCTAAATCCACTAGCATATTATGCTCAGCTAGCTCTTTTTCATCATGCAAGAGCTCAAAAGCAAGACGCTCATCCTCTTGTTCATTATGTCCTCTAGGTCTGGTTCCAGCTAAAGGAAAAGTATGAACAATGCCATCTTGTAGTTTAACTAAGGTCTCGGGAGAAGCTCCTGCCACCTCAATCTTGTTACTGCTAAAGAAGAACATATAAGGCGATGGATTAGTTGTACGTAAGATACGGTAAGTATTTAGTAAAGAGCCCTCAAAAGGTACGCTAACCTTATTAGAAAGTACTATTTGAAAAATATCACCCTCATGGATATAGCGCTGGGCTTTTTCTACCATGGAGCAATATTGCTCTTTACTAAAGAGAAACTCAATCTTATCAAGCAAAGGTGCCTGCTCTTTGGTCTCTTTACTTACTTTGCTAAGTGGTACTTGAGCTACTTTATGCAACCCCTCACTTATCTCTTTGAGCTTGGCAATAGCTTGCTCATAAAGCTTTGCTTGCTCTTTACCGTCTTTACTGAGCTTAATATTCACTATTAAGACTATTTTTTGCTTGAGGTGGTCAAAAGCAATTACCTTGTCAAAGAGCATTAGATCAATGTCGTTAAAATGCTCTTTTACTTGATGATTTACCTTGGCTGTAGGTTCAGCATATGTTAAGTAATCATAGGCAAAATAACCCACTAAGCCACCAGTAAAACTTGGTAAAAAGTGAAATCTAGGAGCTTTATAATCCTTTAGCAGCTCACGAATATGCTTATTGGGATCACTGGTGGAAATTTGCTTAGCACCTACTTTCATTACTCCTTCACGGCAGGTAATTTCTAATGAAGGTTGCCATCCTAAAAAAGTATAGCGTCCCCATCGCTCATGGGCGGCAACAGACTCCAAAAGAAAGCACACTTCACCTGCATGCTTGAAATAATTAAGCGCCTGAATAGGAGTACAAAGGTCAGATAAAATCTCACAGCTAATAGGAACTATATGAAATTTTTCCTCTTGAGCTAATTGATTGACCTCTTCTAATGTAGGTACAAATTTCATAAATAAGAAGGCCTGTAAAAAGACTTGCCAGGTCGAATCCTAAGCAGTCTTAGCTATACTATAAATCACACACACACTAACAATTAACTATCCTTTCTATCTTAAGAAATCAAGAAACTAATTGTCTTGGCCATGCTAACACAGAGTAGCCCCCTCTCTTAGCGCTTTGGGCATTACGTGCTAAAATTGCACCACTAGTACTCATAATGATAGCTTTACCAAAATATTGCTCATTGGCCATCATATGCTGTTGGTTAAGATTCAAGGTTCATGCTGTGAGCTAAATTTGCGCATAGCAGTGCACCATAAAGGCATAGAGTTAAGCTGTTAAGCTCTTAAGCAGGCATTTAGCAGCGCTTAGGCACTTTAAGAGCAAAAAATTCCCCCTCATTAAGAGAACGCTACTTAGATTTAATCTGTTTCTAATAATGTAATGTTTTAATACAGCCAAATTTAAAGAGCTTAAGAATTTACTGCGCTACATTTAACACATGCACATACACATTGTTTAGGAAAAATAATGCACAACTTACTAAACCAAATCTCCTTATATCCTGCCTTTATTTTTGACATGGATGGTACTTTGATTAATTCTGAAATTTGGCATCACAAGGCCTGGAATCACATGGTACAAGAGTTTGGTTGTCCACCTTTATCTGACGAAACTTTAATTGCTTATGGCGGCTTGCCAACTGAGGTGATCTCACAAAAAGTGATTGATACTCACAACCTTAGTGCCAGTGTTGAGCAAATGAGTAAGCGCAAAACCGATCTCTACCTTAACGAATACATGCCTAAAGCCGAGCCTTTTCCATTTTTCGACGACTTGCTTAAAGAATTATCCGCATCAGGCAAACGCATTGCAGTAGCTACCAGTTCCCATCAAAAAGAAGCCCGCTATTTATTAGAAAAGAATGGTCTTATGCCTTATATTCACGCTTTAGTAACAGGCGAAATGGTACAAAAAGGCAAACCTAATCCTGATATTTATCTCTTAGCAGCCCATAAGCTTAATGTGGAAGCACACGACTGCTTAGTATTTGAAGACACTATTGTGGGTATGGCAGGATGCAAAAATGCCCATATGTCAGGCATTAAAGTATTTGATGGTGCTTTCGATTGCGACCACATTATCTCCCCAGACGAGCTCTACGAGCCACGTGAACACTTGCTCTAGCACTAAGTTAAAGCTTGAAATTCTTTACCAAAAACAAAAGGCGAGCCTTTAGAGCTTGCCTTTTGTTTTGAGTGCCGTTGCTAACGAGCTTTAATACTCTCAAAAAGATCACCCAAGTAGTTAACCCCTGTGTGATAAGCAACCAGTCCATGGCCAATGCCCAGTGCATACACAATGGCAAGCAAAATCAACGATTGCTTTACCTTAGTCTTAAGCGATACGTCCTTCCCCATATAAAAATAGCGAAACAAAAATAAGCTAAGTAGAAATAGCGCTAAAAAGAGCGTGGTATTTTTCACAATAGAAACCACAACAATCAAATAATCCATAATACCTATGCCCCTGCGCTACTTCTTTCCAACTAAAATCTTAAGCTCTTTCAATACCTGTTCTACATATTCTTGAGAGACAGTAAAGTTCTCAAGCGCCATATAGTGACCATGATAAAAGGCCAAAGCAATTAATAAGCAAAAACAAAAAAATGCGGCACAGCGTGATGCCTTTATAAATGCCACTTCTTTTTTCCGATAATATTCTGCTAAAAACTCTGGAGTTTCAGCCTCATGATCAATCTCATATGTCGTATGTTCAACTCTGCGTGTACTATAGGAGTTTGAATGGTGGTCATAATACTGCTCATAAGTGTAGAAATAGTCGCTTTTATATTTCCGCTGAATGCCAAAAGAAAATAACATACCAAAACAACATCGAAATATATAAAAGAAAACACATCCTAAAACGAAAAGCAGACCATAGTAGATAAGAAAGATGATAATGATCTGTATATTGTAGACTTGCTCTAAATCATGCATGGAAAGGTAATCCTCAAGGACAAATCGCTTGTATTTTGGCAAAGACTCCCCTGGCCTGGTAGGTAAGAATCCTGGTAGGCAAGCCCTCCTAGCCATGCCTAGGCCTGATGCCTGCCAGTCAAGGCTGTTTGAGCTGAACTGGCAAACCAGAGAACTGGCCAGAGCCGTGCAGAGCAGCGCTTAGCTTAGCTAAGCGTGGCTTAGCACAGCTGGCCATGAATGGCTGGGCTTAGCTGAGCTGGGCTGGGCTTAGCTAGGATGCCAAGCTTAAGGACTAAAGCTTTTAGGGGTTGTTGGTAAGGGTTAAGGGGGAGTGTTTTTGTGGGGCGATTAATTAAAAGAGGCCTAAGAACCATTCGTATATGGAGCCAAGGAAATTAATTCCCATGAATTGAGCTACATAGCCATTAGCAATGCCGATTACATAGAATATGGCTAGCATGATTAAGGACTTCTTTACCTTTACGACCAAGGACACTCCTTGTCCTAAATAATAGTAATGAAGCAAGAACAAGCTAAAGAGCACAAAGCCGATTAATACGGTTAGGTTTTGCAATACAGAAATTAAGACTACATCGTTCATATTATTTTCCCCCTATGCTACTTTGCAAAATCCTGATAGGCATCAGCTATACTTTCTAGCTCTTTGTCGGACATGAGAAAGTTTTGAAAGCCCAAATAATTGCCGTGATACAGCACTAGCACTAGCATTACGCCAAATACTAAAAATGCGGTCACTCGTGAGGCTCTAATCTTTCCTAAGATCTTCTGGCGCTGATATTCTTCTAAAAATTCTGGAGTCTCAGCATCTTTGTCAATGACCTCTTTAGTATCGGTGTACCATTTTTTCTTGTAAGTCTTAGTCATATAGACCGCCAATTTGGTGTTAACGAAAAAACAGCCTATAATCATTGCTATTATCGATAATTTTGAATATTAAGAAAACTACACTATTTTAACCTTTTATATAGATATATGTGACTGGGATCACAATTTAAATTTGTGCATATATTCATTACTATCAATATGTCCGTAAAATTCTGATTATGTTATGAATTTAGGCGTTATCAAGGCGTAACTATTCTTACCGTAGTATAACGACAGTAAACATAATCGAGAGAATAACGCAGGGTAATGAAATAATTATCCTGTATCTGTCGCTCTTACACAGCGTTCAATTGTTTCTATGGTTGAAAAAATTGATTTTCCTGAAGACATTGTCTTTGCAGAGACCCTGCTATAGCGAACAGTATACGCAATTATTGCACAGACATCTGCTGATTCTTGATAAATCACTTTCTCTGTAACCATATCCTTGCTGTTTATAGCGTATAGAAGCCAAGAAGAAACATAACTCCCAAGATGAGATGCTGCTTTCTGCATATAAACCATAAGAACACCTGATGGCTTACCTACAGGATCAGGCTTGGCATCAGAGTCACGACAGAATTGTTGCTGTTCTTTATTAAGAAGATAGTCATTTGTGGATTGATAAGCAATATACATCTTGAGTACATGTGCGATAATAGCTGCATAAACACATATGTCGCCAGTATGACTGTTGTGGTCGGGTGAACTTTCAATTGATCCAAGACTCTTGTGAGCAAGAAACATGATTTCAATCTGCCATCTTAGGCGGTACAGGCTTGCTACTACCTCTATATTGAAATCAAGCGAAAGATTGGTGTTAAGAAAAACCCAGTAGCTTCTTTGTTTATTCGGATTAAAGCTTTTGTTCTTTGGGTTGTATATCAGTAAAAGTCTAAAGCCGTCCGACAAAACCAAGTCATAGCAATAACCGATGATCTTGCCTTGACTAATCTCATAAGCCACCACAGTGCCATTTTTTATTAGATCACTAAGTTTAGTAGCAGAGTTAAACTCTTTCTTTGATACTATAGATCCTATGTTGTAATTACCATTAGAGTCATAGTTGACCTCATACTTAGTAACACATCGAACGGATGGATTTAATTGATTTCTTCCCTTAATAATAAATTTGTCGCCTCTGCTATTAATTGTGTTTTTTAATTCCTCACTATTATAGCCAGCATCAAGCAAATCAAGTGTACATCCCTCGTGTTGAGAATTTGTATTTTCTATAAATGCATAACGCTCATCCGATGTAGCACTTCCAAGGTTCAACTTAGCTAAACAATTTCTCACTAAATCCATTGCCGCATGCAGTTTTCGTGAAGCAACTGTTTTTCCTTTGCAGTCACCTTTATTATCCTCACGTGCAAGCCTGTATTCACTACCATCACTGAGTCTTATATTATCGATATCGCCAAGTTTCTTGAGTTTTTGGACAATATCAGCGCCAACGGTTATATAATCGAGATTATCGACCAATTGATGATAGGAAGTTATGAATTTTGAAGCCAGAGCTTTCATTGCGGCTGATATAGCCTTAGATTGCTCCATACTTCTCTCAACTGTTCGAGGGGATGCTGGTTTTACATTTGCTAAAGCACATAAATGATTATACTCAAGTTGAACATGTGCCAAAGAGGCATTGCCTGCAAGAGCTGCAAACACAAAAGATAATACAAAGAATCCCATTGTCTGCCATAAGGAATTTCGGTAGTCCTTATGCTCATAGCCACTATCCTCAAAAAGCTTATGAATTTCCTTACAACTAAACAAGTTTGTAAGCTTAGGCACTTTTCCATGAATAGAATAGACATTTGCAGCATTTAACAACATGCTTCCGTGTGGTATGCGCCATTCTTGTTGTTTTTCCTTGCGAGAAGAACGTCGATGTGCCTTATTCTGAGCTAGAATTTGATTATTACGGTGATTCTTTTTTGCTTTAGACATATAATAAAACCCGTTTTAATTTTTTTGGTGTTGCCCAACCTTTAAAACGGGCAACTCTTAATTAAAAACGGACTTTCATTACGAATCTTTAGCTCTTGCCACATCAGTGTTTAATAGCTTAATATGCCTGACTATAAAACTACACTATTTTATCCTTCTGCGTTATATTTTATAAACAACGTTAATTATTTGCTTTTTGTCTGACGAATCAAATTGTCGGTCTATATGAGTCTTAGTATAAGGATCATAGACCTCTTCATAATCCTCATACTCCACAGTTTTGGTTTTACGTCTCATGGTCGAGCCCACAAAAAGACCTACCACACAGCGCAGTACATAAAATGAAATACAGGCAATTAGAAACATTTTTCCTAAGTAGAAGCCAAAGAACATTATTAAATCAATCAAAGAGACAGTACTCAAATCAAGCATATGAAAAACTCCAAATGTTGGTAATTGTTGCTATTGTGCAAGATCTCTTTACTTGACTATTAGAGCTATCAATAGATTTTGGAAGCTAGATCTAATTCCTTACCAACTTATAGGCCAATATTTAGATCTACCCCCTATCTCATCCCTACTTTTGAGCAAAGTGCACTAAAAATAGTCATTCCAATGACTGATATATGGCTCATGATACTGATATCATATGATTTCATTTTTATCTTTTTAATGCTTTGGCCCAAGCTAATACGAGTATGATTACATTAACTAAAGAACATGAAGACTTGCTCAGTCAAATAGAGCTTTATCCTGCCTATATTTTTGACCTTGATGGTACTTTATTTAACTCTGAAATCAGACATATCCAGTCCTGGAACCACGTAGTTCATGAGTTTAACTGTGAACCATTATCGCAAGAGCACTTATTATCTTTAGCAGGCTGGCCGACAGTAGTGTTAGCCCAGAAGTTTATTGATGACCTTAAGCTCAATATTGATGCTCAGGAGATCACCAAGCGTAAGATTGCTGCCTACCAAAGTATTTATATTGATATGGTGGAGCCTTTTGAGTTCTTTACCTCTTTATTAAAAGAACTAAGCGCTAAGGGCAAAAGAGTAGCCGTAGCTACAGGCTCTTCTAAGTTTGAGGCTACTTTCTTACTAGAAAAACATGGACTAATGCCTTATGTTCATACCCTTATGACCTCTGATATGGTTGCTAAGGGCAAACCAAACCCAGATATTTACCTTGAGGCAGCTAAAAGTCTTAATGTAAGTCCAAGTGATTGCTTGGTCTTTGAGGATACCTCTGTGGGTATGACAGGAGCTAAAAATGCACAAATGGATGCCATTAAAGTGCTCAATGGCTCTTTTGACTGCCAAGCGATTGCTAAAGGCCAATAGTTTTTTTGATTTGAGTGGAGAGCAAGTTTATAAGTCATGTTGACTCCACAACTCTTACTAATATTGCGTTTATTATGAACAATCTAGAAAAATTAAATTCTGATATCAGCCTCTATCAAAGCCTTATCTTCGATATGGATGGCACTTTAATTAACTCTGAAATTAAGCATCACGAAGCTTGGAACCATATGTTAGAAGCTTTTGGTTTTAAGCGCTTAGGATCGGATGTTTTTTATGGTTTTGCTAGTTTACCAGGCATTGTCATTACCAATAAGATTTGCGAACAATACCAAAGCGCCACTCCTGAAAAAGTAGATCCTGTTGCTATGAATGAGTACAAAAACGAAGTGTACGAAAATATTTATATTAAACAGGCTGAGGCTTTTCCTTTCTTTGTTCAACTAGTAAAAGAGGCTCATGCTCGTGGCCAGCGCATTGCTGTAGCTACCAGTTCCCGTCAGCATGAGGCTAAATTCTTATTAGAAAAAGCAGGCTTATTACCTTATATCGACACTATTGTCTCTGGAGATATGGTAGAGCATGGCAAGCCTAATCCAGATATTTACTTATTAGCTGCCCAAAAGCTTCAATCTAAAGCAGATCAATGTTTAGTCTTTGAAGACAGTGTATTGGGAATGAAAGGCGCTAAAGCAGCTAAGATGGATGCAGTTAAAGTCTTTGATGGACACTTTGACTGCGAAGCTATTATCAGAGCGGACAATAGCCAGTCATAGATAGATATAAGTCTATCAGAAGTAGGGAGTTGCAAGGTTGTGTCAACTACTCCATCCTAAAATGAGCTTAGCTCATTTTCAGGATGGAGCTTGAAACTTCGGTTTTAGTTGAGCTAAGACAATTACGACACAGAAGGATTGAGTTCTCAACCACCTTGAGGTGTTTACCCATCACTCCCCTGAACTTAGCAATCACGCTTGATTTCTAACATAAAAAAAACCCAAAAGAAACTTTTGGGCTTTTTATTAACTTTCCTTGCAAAGAGTATCCATCTTTGCAACAAGGTTGATGCTAAATTAGTGTTAAGACCAATTTCTCTATGCTTGAGCCTTGGCAATTAAGTCCTGAATACGAGATTTGAGCTCAGCACTTAATAAAGGCATAGCACCTGATTGAGTACATACATAGGCTGCTACATCAGCTGCTGCTTGGTGAGCTACTTTAAAATCAACGCCCTGTACGGTTAAACCAATGAAAGTAGCAGTAAAGGAGTCACCTGCGCCTACAGTATCAACTACTTTTACTTTTGGTGTTGGAACATAAGAGTGCTGACCAAAGTAGAAAATATCAGAGCCATGCTCGCCGCAAGTATAAATAAATTGATCAATATCGAACTTACCCTTGAGTACTTGATTGTAAAAATCCTCAGGGCTTAGCACATCAATACCTAATAACTTGCAAACAATAGGTAACTCGTCATCATTGCACTTAAAGACATTGCAACGCTCGAGACCAGCCTTAATAACCTCAACGTTATAGAAGTTTTGACGTAAGTTGATATCAAAAACCTTTAAGCTATCTTTTGGCATGGCATCTAAGAAAGCTAAAATGCTATTACGAGATTCGCCGTTTTCTTGTCTTTGAGCCAAAGTACCAAAGCAGCATACTTGAGTCTTTTTAGCAATGTCCTCAAACTCTTTAGTAAAAGGCATATTATCGTAGGCAGTATCTAAAGCGAAGTTGTAAGTTGGTACACCACGCTCGTCTAAAGTAGCCTTTACATAGCCAGTTTCTTTATCAGAACGATAGGCGTGAACTTTCAAACCATTCTCTTGTAAGATACGTAAGGCCTCATCGCCGCGCTCATCCTTACCTAAGCTAGACACAGCACTGGCATCTAAGCCCATTTGCATAGCATGGAAGGTAAAGTTACCAGGGGCACCACCGACACGAGGTCCATCTGGTAAAATGTCCCACAAAATCTCACCTAAACCTACACAGGTAATTGGCTTAGCATTAACCACTTGTTATTCCTCTTCAATAATTTTAGGGAACGTCGATGCTGGTCGCTGATCGATCTTGTCAGAATCATATGCTCGACGCAGATTGGCGTTGATATCACTAATGACGTCCATATCATCCATAGTAAGCTCAAAGCTATAAAGCTGAGAGTTTTCCAAAATACGTTGCGGACGTATTGATTTTGGAATGACTACGACACCACGTTGTATATTCCAACGCAAAATTAATTGCGCTGGCGATACCTTGTAATAATCAGACAAAGAGGCAATTCTTGGATCAGATAATAAAGTATTACCCTCTCCTCCTAAAGGAGAATACGCCTCTAGTATGATGTTTTGCTTACGACAATAATTTAATAACTCGTTTTCAGCATTTAATGGATGGCACTCTACCTGATTAACCTGAGGTATAGTGCTAGCTCCATGAGCTTTAAGATCTTCTAAATGATGAATCTTAAAGTTTGATACACCAATTGCTTTACAAAGTCCTTCACGCTGTAATTGCTCAAGTTCCAAATAAGCCTGACAATAACCTTTAAATGGCCAATGCAATAAATATAGGTCTACATAATCAACACCTAAGCGCTCTAAAGATTGCTCTAAACCACGACGAGGGTTTTCAAAGTCATCTTTCCACAATTTAGTTGTGATAAAGATATCTTCTCTAGGCACTAGGGAGTCTTTAATACCACGACCCACACTTTTTTCATTACAGTAAATACGAGCGGTATCGATCATACGATAACCATACTCTAGGGCTGTTCTGACAGCAGAGCGGGTCTCTTCTCCAGCTTGGCTTCTAAACACACCCAAGCCTAAAAGAGGCATATTAAGACCATTATTAAGTTCAACTGCGCTTTTAATACTTAATGCCATAATTATGTCCGTGCAATCTGTTAATCCAATTGTCCAGAAAAAAAGCAACACTATGCTGATACATAGTAAGCAAGTGTGCTTTTTAGTTTAATTATGGCACGGTTCTAAGCTCATTAAAAAAATATAAGTACTTTTTGCGACAGAGAACATAAAAAGACACTTATTGCTAGTATAAAGAACCTCTCAACATAGCCTGATAGGCATGCATTAACACCATTGGTGAGGCATCCTTTTGGTTCATGTTTTCAGACATATAACGTCTGAATATACGTGAATTAGGACAACCATTAAATAAACCTAATAAATGGCGATATAAAAAGTGGATTGCTCTACCTTCTTTTTGGATTTGCTCTCCTAAAATCACCATTTGCTCAACAATTTGCTCTCTAGTTAAAGAACGGCATTGTTCTTTTGGTAAAGAGAAAATTTGTTCATCAACCTGAGTCAATAAGAAAGGATCATCAATAATGGCACGTCCTAACATGACACCATCGACCTTTGCTAATTGCTCTTTGCATTGTTCAATAGTAGTAATACCACCATTGATAGTAACTTTTAAATCTTTAAAGTGTTCTTTAATCTTATAAACACGCTCATAATCAAGTGGCGGAATAGTACGATTCTCTTTAGGGGAGAGACCATTTAACCAAGCTTTACGAGCATGAATAATGATGTGGCGACAACCTGCATCATAAATGGCCCCCATAAGCTCAAAAGTAAATTCCTCACTATCAAGCTCATCAACACCAATACGTGTCTTTACCGATACTGGAACATCACCTGCAGCCTCTTGCATAGCAGCAAAGCATTGGCCAATTAACTTAGGGGTCTTCATTAATACGGCACCAAAGTTACCACTTTGTACCTTATCAGAAGGACATCCAGCATTGAGGTTTATAGCGCTATAACCACGCTCTACACCAACTTTAGTAGCAAAAGCTAACTTATTAGGATCACTACCACCTAACTGTAGAGTGCAAGGTAGCTCTTCGTCTTTAAAATTGATGAGATGAAACTTCTCATGAACAAGAGCCTCACAAGCAATCATCTCGGTGTAAAGCATAGCTTGAGAACACAACATACGAGCCATGCGTCTAAATATAGAGTCAGTCACATCTACCATAGGAGCCACAGAAAAGCGCTCACTAGGCAAAAAAGATGAGATCTTGGAAGTATTATTAATGCTCTTTGTCTCTAACATAATTACATCTATCAGTTATTAACTAAATTTAAAAATGGTCTATATTCTCATAAATAAGACCCTAAAAGCACTAATAATCTAACAATATCCTTCTTACAAAGGTTTTACATAGACACAAGCTAATCTTTTTCATAAAAATGAAATGTTTCTGCAAAGAAACTATATTTTTATTTAAAGTCTATTTTGCCAAAAATCTGTAATTTATCAACATTCTTGCTTTAGATTTTAACACAAAATGAGATCTAGTCCGCAAATTTTGCACAAATTTTTGCAAAAATATTGATTTTACATGTCAAAATGTTAAGTAACAAACAAACTATCTAACAAGCTAAAAACACCGTACTTAAGCCTTTTATACTCACTATACTTCTACATCAACCATCAAAACGCCAAATGCAAACGAATCCATTAATGCAACATTTTGCAAAATTGCACCAACTCCCTCCACTTAAACCACACTTCCTTTAAACAATATTTAACTAACCATTAACTCCCTAACTCAAGCACAATAAGACAAACAACTATCCCATTTGCTACGCTCGTGCACCTCGCTCTCACACAGCCTCCTAGCCACAGCAACGAACACGACCATGGCAATAGCCATAGCCATAGCATGGCCATGGCCGCAGCCTTGCTCTTTGGCCTCTGGCCGATAGCAAGGTCGCTACCTAAAGGCCAGAACCATAAGGCCCAGTAGCCATAGAGCCATAAGGCCATAGCCACGACTATGGCCATATAGAGCTCAATGCTATGTAGGCTGTTGTCTGAGGATTGAGGTCTGGGCATTAGGCTGACGGTAAAAGTTGGCTTAGCTAAAAACAAAAAAGCCCAAACCTAAATGAATTAAGCTTGGACTTATGCAACAAGGAAAAGTTAATCGGAACAGCTATTTATCTTTTTAGCTTTTGGTGACTCGCTTAAATAAACGAGCAATTTTTGATTGATCTGATTGAGTACTATCTGAGTTACCAACAAAGCTGTAATTGCCGCCTAAATTGTTCTTTACTACCTTTTGTAACCAGCGATCATGGAATAAAGGTAATACTAAAGTTAGGTCACGTACTAAGCCTAACAGCTTCTTCTCATTTTCAGGAGTTGGGCTAGCTAAGAACTTGCCAATTAATACACCTAAACGGTACATATCATCAATATTGACACCACGGGTAGTAGCAGGCATTGAGCTAAAGCGTACCGCATCAAACTTAACTTCAGGATCAGCTGTATAAATAGTACAGCTACGAGCAAAAATGCCACAGTCAGCTAGACTATCCATTGCGCCACGACCAGACATGCCACAGCTTTGAGTATCAACAATCACAAAGTGAGAGTTGGTATCACCACCAATAAGGCGCATACCACCATCAACTAAGCCCTTGCCTAAAGAACGAGCATTATCTACTACACTCTTACAGTAGTTCTTATACTCAATAGATTGCATCTCTTGTAAGCGTACGGCTAAAGCAGTTAACTCTGATGAACCTAAACCGCTATGACCAGAACTTACAGCAGCACGGTCAATAGCTGAGGAGAATCTCTTCTTACATAAGATGATGGAGCAATGAGGGCCTTGAAGCGCACCTTGAGTGGTAAAGGTAACCACATCAGCATGAGGTAGAGGTGATGGCATTACACCTGCGGTTACTAAACCTGCAATCTGTGAAATATCACACCATAAAATAGCACCTACAGAAGACGCAATTTTGCCAAAACGCTCATAATCAATTGGTTGTGGATAGTTAATTGGAGATACCACAATAAGCTTTGGTTTATTCTCGGCTACGCTCTTTTCAATGGCATCATAATCAAGATGTTGAGTCTTAGGATCTAAGCCAAAATTAACAAAATGGTATACTAAACTTTCACTATTGCAATGCTCTTTTTTACGTAAGTCAAGAGACATTACAGTGTCACCACGTTGTACTAAAGCCTGAAATACCACACGTGATGCTGCTTCAATAGTTAAAGACTTAACATTAGCATGCTCGCCATTAAAAAGCTCACAAACACGCTTAGCGGTTAGTTTTTCAATAAAATTACCATTGGAGTATGGAGTAGAGTGTTGAGTATTAACTAACACATTACCCATAGTAGCTGAGCACAGAGGAGAAATAGAGTTTTCGTCAGGGATAAAAGAAAGAGAATAGTACTGACGCTCTAACTCGCTTTCATAGAAGTTATAGAGCTCAGAATCAAAGCCATGAATGATATTAAGAAGGTTCATAAAAAATCCCCCGACCATCACAACTAAGCTAAAAGTTAATTGTGCTGTGCCGATTGCCATAATTTGGCACTAAACAACTATCTACGTCTATAAAGTTTGCTTAATAGTTGCTTGCTAATATTTGTACCAGAAATACAAGAACAAGCATGTAATTAAGCTAATTAAGCTTTGATAAAATGACTAGCAACCACCTAAAGGATCCAATCAAACTATTACAGCCAAAATAGTTCACTAAAACTGTAATTTTAGTTAAGAACAAGCTAACAGACGTACTTACCCACTAACAAATCTTGTCCGAAAATCTCCTCTAAAAGCACAAAGCTCTAGAGCATCCAACTTAAGAAACTTACAGGACAAGGTAAGATAAACAATAAACGCTTATCTCTTAACCTATCTAAGACTATACACCCAGGCAAACGTATTACAAAGCACACAACCTAGAAATTGCGGGCTTGCTCCAAATTTATTTAAATAATTTAAGAAAATGACCAAAACTAAGCCCAAACTTAACCAAAATTAAAGATAATTAGAGTTTTTACCAAAAACTAATTTGTCTTACCCTGTCACCAAAAATCCCCACACAGGCCAAATCATCAAAAAACGCTCAAAACTCCTCAAAAACCACCAAAAATCACTCAAAATCAGCCAAACACTATTAAAAACACGATAATATTTACATTTATAGATTCAAGTT
>OGPO01001472.1_pt1 | contig 14988 bp, 10 predicted proteins | sample 1553041 | NCBI WGS metagenome assembly OGPO01 (sample SAMEA2580281, study PRJEB22360) | human gut metagenome | biome: human gut; feature: human-associated habitat; material: faeces | place: Denmark | collected 2008/2010 | reverse complement strand
ACTGATGAGTTTGGTGTAAACGCCAATGCACGTTACATGTTCTAAGCTTAAATAGAACATTTAACTAAACTACTTAGATTGAGGCTTGAGACTTAGCAGAAAGGCAAGCTCTGTTAAATTGAGAGCCTCTTTTTAGGAAGTCCAAAATACAAAAGGCAGGACGCTTATTAGCTTAAGCGACCTGCCTTTTTGGCTTTTAGAATAATACTTTGAAAATAGCACCAAGCTTTTTTGAGATTTGACTCTTAATGGGCATTAAGCTTTATTAAGATTCAACTCCTGGCATAGGGCTTGTCCTTAGCTACTGTAAAGTTAAGTTTCATATTTTAAATTGCTTGTTACGCAAATAGGTTAGCCTTGATACAAGGAACCACATGGGCTTACCCATGAAATTTGGTTAGTACTAAGTATTAATTAATATTGAGCCTTTAATAAAGGTTTGTCATGGTATGTCTTTATTAATTTGGTGAGCTGTAGAGCTCTATAGCGCGCTAAAAAATGCATGGATTATGATGAACGACAAATCATCCCTACCTATCCATAAAGTGCGGTTTTGGGGGCGCTATAAGGCCTTTTGCGAGGCTTATGAGATGGTGTATGTTTATTGGCTTTCAGATATGGCCTCAAGGCTCATGTGCAGGTGCGGGCGGTCGATTGATGTTAGGAGAATATATTGCCCCATATCAGGCCTGATAAGGCACTGTATGAGGCAGAATAGAGCATCAATGATGCTTGGTTAATTAGTCCTGATTAGCTTGATTAGCTTTATCTTGCTTTTCCGCCTTCTTTTCTTCACGTCTTCTAGCAAAGAATTGACTTAAAACGCTAGCACATTGCTCTTTCATTACCCCTCCTCTTACTAAGACTTTGTGGTTATGTTTATAATCATTAATCAAATGCAACATAGAGCCACAAGCTCCAGTCTTAGGATCATAAGCACCAAACACAACTTCTTTTAAACGAGCATGAACAAGTGCCATAGCGCACATACAACAAGGCTCTAATGTCACATACATAGTGCATTCATTCATGCGGTAATTACAAAGTTTTTTGCCTGCGTTACGTAATGCAATAATCTCAGCATGAGCTGAGGGATCATTATTGGTAATAGTTTGATTATTACCGCCTCCTACAATATTACCTTGAGCATCAACAATGATCGCTCCTACAGGTACTTCTCCTTTTAAAGCAGATTCTTGAGCTAGTTCTAGAGCTACACTCATATAATAGCGATCCTTGTCTGAGCAAGTAACTTTTTGCTCTGTGTTAGATTGCTTATCATTGTGGCTCTTCGACGCTACTTTGGTATTAACGATATTATTATCGTAATTAGAATAACTAGCATTCATAGGTCTATCGCTAACTCTAAGCACTGGTCTGGTGGTGTTAGTTGTAGCAGCAGCGTTAGTTGCAGTGGTATTGGTAGTGTGCTGTTCCTTATAAGCAGTAGGCTCACTATCCACTCTATGATTATCCTCAGAACTATGAGAGTGTTTGCTATTGTTCTGTGCAGACAATTCGTTTAGAGAAGAACCATTGCTTAAATCATAAGCCTGAGCTTTATTAGTCTGTTGCGACAAATTAGGTCTTGTGCTTGGACAATTACCACTTAAGACATTGATATCATCATAGTAATCACTTACTTGTTGGCTACAAGATGATACTTTCTCAATGGCCCCAACCCTATGCTCAAACTCAACTTCTTGAGTTATGCCTGTAGAGGTTTTGTTATTAACCTGAGCATCATTATTAGTCTTTACACGATTAATATCGCCACTATTAAGTAAGGCATCAGCTGGGCTTTGCTTTTGGCCCTGGCCCTGGCCCTGGCTTAGGTCGTGGCCTTGGACTTGAGCTGATTGCTTCTGACTTACAGATGTCTGTTCTGTAAGAGCATTATTACTCTTACAGGTATGAAGCACTTCATTTAGACAAGATACATTAATGTCAACCTCTGACTTGCTTTGGCTCTCTTGCTCAGCAATTTTAGACAGTAGTTTTTTAGAACCTAGCTTCACTATATTATTTTCAAAAGCACAGAGCATATGAAAAGAGTCATTGGAATCTTTGGCAGTGCTATTTTGCTCAAATATACCCTGTTTGGTTACAAATATCAGCCTATCCTTGTATTGAGGAAAGTATCTTAAGAAGATAGCGCTATATTCAAGAACGCCTAAACCAAGAGGATTTTTTACTGAGCCAACTGAAATGGAAGATAAAACTTTGCCCTTATTATTTAAGGGCTTATTTTTCAAATCTAAGCTCTCAAAATCACATACAACTCTGATCTCGAAAACAATGGCACCACCCCTATGCACTTTAAGATGACGAAATTTGATACCAGGCTGGTTTAAAATGTCGAAATTACACTCATTATTATTTTCCATTATTACCAATACCTCAAACCTCTGTTGTTACGAAAATAGGTTAACCTTGAAACGCAGAAAAACCCCATGGGCTTACCCATGGAGGTTCGTCAGAGTGCGATAAAGTAGCTCTACAGTAGACATACCTTAGGCAACTAAGATAACAATCCATGTAAGAGCAGTTAAACATAACATTACAAATACCGCAGCAGATCCTATATCCTTGGCTCTACCTGAGAGTTCATGGTATTCATCACCAATACGATCCACCACCGCTTCAATAGCAGAATTTAATAGCTCTACAGTAAAGGTAAGCCATGGCATTAACGCTAAGAGTAAAAACTCTACTGCACTATCGGCCACGCCTATAGCAATCAGCGTTAAAACTATACCTAAAACTAATTCTTGTCTTAAAGCAGCTTCATTTTTTAGACCTGCCTTAAATCCCTGCATTGAGTACTTGCCAGCATTAAAAATGCGCTTTAATCCAGTAGCTCCAGTCTTGGCCATGTTTAAACTCACCCAAAAAATCAAATATATCCAACATGATATCTATTAGCTAATACGCTAAATCTCAACTATTATATCACTATCATAATATGACTAGAGGTTTAGTTTTTATGCCAATAACCTTTCTCCAGAAGCCTTGTCCATGCAAAACTTACTTAATTGGTGCTAGTACTTTTCTTGCCATATCTTTCAATATTTTTATCTTACTTACGCTGCTTTAGACTACCTACAATAATAATTAATAGGTCATCACAAAAGACTCTACCCTAGCAGCAATTGCAGCTGCTATGGTACGCCTCATGATCCTTACAATGCTACTTTAGCCTTTGTTGGTGCTGCTTTATGGGGGTTTGGTCAGGGCTTTACTTATGCCTGTCTCTTTGCCAAATTACCTGATGTTTGCGAATATGGTGAGTACATTGAGCATGAGCGCCATGAGGGCTTAACCTATGCAGGTGCCAGCTTTGGTATGAAGATCTCTGATGGTATTGGTGCTGTGTTAGCCTCAACAGTAATGCAAATGGGGGGCTACATAAATGGTGCAGCTGTACAAAGCGACTCTGCAATGAATGCCATTTTAATGGCCACTACTGTAGTACCAGCCGTGCTCTTTGGCCTTGCCATCCTTAGTGCCATTGGCTACAAGCTCGATAGCATCTACCCTGAGGTCATCAAAGAACTCCAAAGACGCAAAACTCAGCTTAGCTCCTAGCCATTAGCGCCTGGCCCTTAGGCCTTAGTGCATAGCCCTTAGGCCTTAGCCATTAGAGCTTAGCACCTTGCGCCCATAAACTTTTATCTCCATCAAGGCTATGACAGCTTAAGACCCCGCTGTCATGTCCTTTTTAATCCCTCCATAACGCACAAGGCCCAGATATTCCTATCCAGGCCTTGGTAATAATTTGCTAAAGCAGCCCAGCTTAGCTAAAGAAGCACAGCTTGACTGTAGCTTAAGGGCTCTGTATTGGCTAAGGTGCATCATGATTGGCATAGCCATGCATGTATTATGGCATGTGGCTTAGACAGCTAATATAGATGGCCTTACTAATAAGGGCCACAATACTTTAATCAACAGAGCTTATCTACGCTTAGCTTTGGTCTTTTTAGCCTTAGAGCTAACGCTCTTTTTGCTCTCTACCCCATCTTGGCTTTGAGCATCAGCTAAATCTAAAGTGCCCTGATGGCCTTGTTGAGCCTGCTGGCCTTGAGAGGCTGGTTGTGCAGCATCATCGCCCTTTAAGAGCTGTTCCATGTAGTCATTCATGGCCTGCTCACTAAGAGTGACTTTTACAACCTGCTGCTCTGGGGCTTGGTTAGCCTCTTTAGCATCTTGCTGTGGGAGCAGAGCATCAGCTAAGGACTCTAGTGAATCAAAAGAGGAAATTACCTCTTGAGCCAGAGCTAGATCCTCTTCATCAACCAAGTCGTCATCGCTTGAGGCAGCTTGCTCCTGGCAGCCACAGCTCTCTGATAGCAGCTCAGCCTTTGGGGATTGTGACAGGCTATCACTAGCTTTTGCGTCCTTGTCTTGGCTGTTGCATTGGCAAGTGCAGGCAGACTTATCTTCACTAGCAGGAGACTGGGACTGAGTGATTTGATTTAGCTTATGAGAGCTAAGAAAATCAGTAATTACAGACTCTAAGAGTTTCATGGCCTTGCGGATCTCACTCTTAGTAATAATAAGAGGTGGTGCAAAGCGTACTACATCGTAACCTGCTGATAATACTAAGAGCTTGTGCTTAGTACAGAGTTTTTGGAAGGAAGATAACTCTTTATTATAAGGAGCAGCTAATTGAGCACCTACTAAAAGGCCCTTACCTCTAATGTCAGCAAAAATGCCATACTTCTTATTGAGCTTACGTAATTGCTCACGTAAAAATTCACCATTAGCACGTACTTTATCTAAGAAAGTTTGATCGCTAATAATATCTACTACTTTAGAGCCAACAGCACAGGCTAATGGATTACCACCAAAAGTAGAGCCGTGAGTACCTGGCTTAAAGTGCTGACCAATACGATCACTAGTTAAGATCGCGCCGATTGGTACACCTGCGGCTAAGCCCTTAGCTGAGGTGACAATATCAGGCTTAGCCCCTACTTGCTCATAGCCATAGAAAGTACCTAAACGACCAATACCAGTTTGTACCTCATCAAAAATTAATAAAGCATTATGCTTAGTACAAAGTGCTCTTACTTCCTTTAAGAAGACAGGGTCAACTTCTAAAATACCACCCTCACCTTGTACTACCTCTAAAATTACCGCACAAGTCTTATCAGAAATGGTCTTTTTAAAGGCTTCTAAGTCATTAAAAGGTAAATGAGTAATACCACCAGGAGTTGGGCCAAAGCCTTGTGAGTATTTAGCCTGGCCACCGACACTTACAGAAAATAAAGTACGACCGTGGAAGCTATGATCAAAAGAAATGATTTCATCCTTTTGCACCCCAAAGTCATCAAAAGCAACACGACGAGCTAACTTCAAAGCAGCTTCATTAGCCTCAGCACCAGAGTTGACAAAAAAGACACGCTCATAACCTGTAAGATTAACTAACTTTTTAGCCAAGGTTAAAGTCTTATCATTAACAAAGATATTGCTAACGTGAATTAAGCGCTCAGCTTGCTTTTTAATAGTCTTTACTACTACAGGGTGATTATGTCCCAAGCAATTAACTGCAATACCAGCAGTCATATCAAGGTACTCATTACCCTCGCTATCATATAAGAAGCAGCCTTTGCCATGAGTTAGTACCATATTCTGAGGTACATAGCATGGCATCATCACCTCATCAAAGGTTTGTCTTGTAACTTTCATCTCTACCCTTTAATCCTTTGTTGAAAATACACTAATTTAACCAAACTCACCTTGGCTCAACGTACGATATTACCAAGCTCCTAAAAGCCCTTTGCCTAAAGCTCACCTATCCTAGGCTGTGCTCTTTAAGACTAAGGCCACTTGCTAAAGATAGGGCCTATGCCCTAGCTCAGACCCAAGGCCCAAGGGCCCGCCCTTGGCCAAGGCTCCCTAGTCTTAGCTAAGGCTCTCCTGCCTTAGCCAAGGCTTTTGCACAGCTAAGGCTAAAGATAAAATCACAGCTTTAAATCAGGCTCAGGCTTAGGACTAAGCTCAAGATATGACTATGTGCCACAACCAAGGACTTAGCTGGTGGCTAAAGCACCTGAGCCTTGCTTTTAGCTAAAGTGAGCTCTTAGCTCCTTAGCAAAGTGTTGGTAGACACTCTCTAGCACTAAAGCACTTGTTCATTCTATCTTTAGCTAACAGCAGTACTGTTATAACCTTATGGGGCCATCATTAAGCTAAGAGCTGCTAAGGCTAGCTTGTAATTAGTGGCTGACATTAACTTGCACTTTAACTTTAGTAGCCTTGGGGCTAACTTGCCTTACCTTATCTGAGCTTAGCTTTACCTAGTCACACTTTATTTAATTAGCTTGCCTCGTTTTGAAAACTTAGGAGAGCTAAATTTAAGTAAGACCAGAGCAAATTTAGCTAAAGTGCTTTAACTTAGCTCTACTGGCATTAGCTGGGCTTAATTTGGGACTGAATGTCCTAAATGGCAAAAGCTTAGCTGTTGCTAGGATGATTAGTGATACTTGAGGTTAACCTCGTAAGCTACTTCATCGCATCTATCGAACTTTGGACAATGCTCGCAATCTTTTCTAATCTTCTCTGGCAGAGCATCAATAGTAGTTTTACTAAAGCCTACCTTGGCAAAGAACTCTGGATTACGGGTTAGTACAAAGACCTTTTTAATTTCAAATTGCCAGGCACGATGAACTAAGAAATCAACAATAGCACGGCCTTGACCTTGTCTTTGAATCATAGGGTTAACGCCTAAAGATCTAATCTCAGCCAAGCCTGTATCATAGACATATAAACAAGCACAACCTAAGACCTCATTATCTTTTACGCATACGGCAAAAGTTAAGATATTTCTAATAATATCCTCACGAGATCTTGGTAAATTCTCACCCTGCTGAGCCCAGTAGTTAACCATATTGCACAAAGCATCAATATCACTTAAGCGAGCCTGACGTACCACAAAAGTACCGCTATTGCTTTGATCTAAAACGTCCTGAACTTCTTGTAGCGAAGCGGCAATTTTAGAAAGTTGACCTTCGGTCAAGCAATTTTTTTGCTTAAGCATAACAGCACGATGATATAAGTCATCTAAGCTCACGCCATGGAATTTAGCTAAATCTACAAAAGGAATTGGCTCATTAGCTACGCTTTGTGCTTGCTGAGTATTAGCATCAGAGTGAGCATTAACAGTCATATTAGTCCACCATTATGTCCAATATAGCAGCTGCCTAGTAATATCCTAGGTTAAGTATTATGCGCTGCAATCATTAAAAATATGTTAATCAACTGCTATTTACTTAAGAAAAGAGCAGCTTGGCTATAAATCAAACAATTTAAATTACCATCGTTCTTTAAAATGATGCCTAGCAACCTACCCTTAAGAACATCTAATGCATAGATTATGATCTATGCTAATAGAGCCTTGCAGCAAGAGCTATGGTTAGCGTTTTAACAAGATTAGTGTTAGAAGATGGTATGGCTCTTGGCTATAAGTTTGGTAAATATTGTTAATAAACTTAAACTTGTAACTATGAGCAAGTAAGAATTTAAGAACTCTTAGTAGGTGGCAGCAAATACCACCTACTAAGATATGGCCTAGATAGTGTTTAACACTGATGGTTAACTAATCTAGGCGCTAAGAGTGGTTCCGATTCGTCGGAGCTTGGAGAGATTAAGACGAGCTTGTTCGTCAAAGATGGAGGCAATAAAAACAGGAACACCGCTGCTCTTAGCAACGTCTAAAGCATTTTTTACTTTTACAGCCATGCCCTCACTGATGGTGCCATCAGCAATAAGCTCATGACAACGCTGCTCATTGATATTTTCAATAAGCTCACCGTTTTTATCTAATACACCCTTTACGTCTGAGAAGAAGACTAAAGGTGCTTTAAAAGTTAAGGCTAAACAGGCAGCCACCTCATCGGCATTAATGTTAAAGAGCTGCCCCTGCTCATCAAGACCAATAGAGCAAATAACAGGTACAAACTTTTGCTCCATCAAAGAAGCTAACACTGCATTATTGCCAGGCTTTACTGAGCCTACTTGACCGTATTCACTTGGATAAGGCTCAACCTTACACAAATCAAAATCAGTACATAATAAGCCTACAGCCTTTAAGCCAGAGCTAATAGCAACGCCTTGTAAGTGCTTATTACACTGACCTGCTAAAGTGCCTGCAATATAAGGCATTTGCTCCTTAGGGGAGACTCTAATGCCATCTTTTTTAGTGGTAGTGAAGTTTAAGGCCTTTAAGATATGATCAACCTCAACGCCACCGCCATGAACGATAATAGCCTCTTGTTCTTGCTTTTGTAATTGCTCACATAAGGACTTGAGAGCATCAATATCAGATAAGGCTTTGCCTGATAACTTAATTACTAACATCTTAGTTTACCTAACGTTGTTTTGCTTGCTAAAAAAATCTACTAGCCCAGCTCTTATTTGTAATAAGCACTAATAAGACTAGTTTCACTTACAGCTACGCTCTAGCAAGCCCCTTGCTCCCAACCACAATCCCATTCATACAACAGCATCACTGCTATCAGCGCTATCAGTGCTATTAAAGCTAATCTTGGGTGGGTTAAGAGCCTCACTTGCTAGAGCAAGGATCGGCTACGTGGTAAACCAAAATGAATATTCATGGCTTCTACTGCCTGAGAGGCAGCTCCTTTTAATAAGTTATCAATGGCACTAGAGATAACAATATAAGGGCCAAATTGGGCCTCATTGTTGTCAGAGCCTAGTTTTTGACGCTGCTCAGGCTCAAGCTTAAAGGAGAGGTCACAAAATGGAGTGTTTTGTACATCCTGAAGCTTTACTGTACCTGACTTTACTCTTACCAAAGTTGGTAGTGATTCAGTGGCAACGTGATCTTTTTCATGCTTGGCACTAAGAGCACACTTTGGATAGGCCTTGGCATAAGCACTATTAACTTGCTCTGTAGTGACACCCTTTTTAAGGCGAGCAGTAATGGTAGCTAAAATACCACGCTTAAAATCGCCCAAATGTGGGTTGAAAATAACCTTAGTACCTACATACTCTTCAATCTCAATTAAGTGACGGTGATTGAAGATACCATAGGCATTGAGGCTTACCTCGCAAAAACTATTAGTTAGCTTGGCTTTACGGCCTGCGCCTGAAACACCAGAGACAGCATTAATTACAGGTGCCATAGTGGTGTCTAATAAGTTTTGCTCAGCTAATGGTTTGAGTGCTAACTCACTGGCTGTTGGATAGCAGCCTGGCATGCTAATTAAACGGGCTCTTTGTAAGTCTTCTGCCTTGATAAAATCAACTAGGCCATAAACACGCTCTTGCATAAGAGAGCGTTGTTTATTACCAAATTCAAAGCCATAGTACTGACTAAAGGCATCGAGATCGCTAATTCTAAATGCACCCGATAAATCAATTACTACTATGCCATTATCCAAAAAGATAGGTGCTAAATCATGGCTGACTTTATGATCAGTGGCCATAAAAATCACATCAGCATCTTCATTGGTTAAAGTAGCAGCATGCTCATATGATAAAGGCTCAAGTTTCAGGCTACATAATCCTGACAACATGCCATTAAGAGCACATATCTCCTCATTAGCATCCTCACTGTTTTGAGAAACATACAAATGAGTTAAAGTGACATTTTGATGTTTTGATAGCAAGCGTACTAACTCGCATCCTGCATAGCCACTGGCTCCAACTATGGCAACTTTTATCATACTTTCCTTATAGTCCCCACGCTTTACCTTATCGAACCAACCAACCACCCTTAGCCTAGGGCTTACCTAACCTAGCATGGCATGGTCTGGCTTGACCTGGATTGCCCAGCTTGGCCAAAATTGCCTCTGGCAACACCATTAAATCAGCCAATAAGAAAAAACGCAGTCCTACTCCTAACTGTTGTTATTGTTACTAAATTTTTTTTGCTCCTACTAAAGCCCAGTCCTAGCACTTATATAAACGTTACGCAACTTAACGTAACGCAATGCAACTTAACCTCAAGCACCTATCCTAAATAAGCTCTAGGATATGCACCATAATATTAAATTACTCTTAAGTGCTATTCTGGTAGCATCGTTGTCAGCCTAAGGCTAAGACTAAGACCAACCAAGGCCAGGAGCGCTTGTGTGGCTATTAGGATATCTAAAAAGATCTCAATATGAAAAAAGCGCACTAAAATAGGTCACAAAAAGCAAACTTATTGGCATTTGCACCATCAAAAATCAAAAATACCCTCCCATAATCCTAAAAACGGTGCAATTTTTACCTTTACCAATGCAACAGTGCACATTTACCGCCTGACTTAAATGAAAATTGAAAATTAAAAATCAGGCTAACAGCCGTCCACAATTAGCCCTCTCTATGCTCGGCTAATTAAAGGATTGATAGCTAAGAAGCTATTAAGCTTAACCTAATACAAAAACAGGCTCTTACTTTAGCTAGTTTGAGCCTGTTTTTTCATATTTGCCCGTACCAATTTACAGTCAATCGCATTAAACAGCAGCCAAAATATCGCTCTACAGCGCTCTACGGTGCTTTGGCAACTGCAAGGCGGTACATATCCTGGCAATACATTACAGCGAAGAGCTGTACAGGGCAGCATTGGATGTCAGTAGAGTTTGCTATGACAGCAGGTACAATGCACCAGATAGCCGATCTAATGCGCACTATTGGGGACTGATGTGCCTTTTTGTGGGGAGATGGGCTTTTGTTGTTGGCAGATAGGCACTTGTGTCTATAATGGAGGTCTAATTTTCTTTCGTCGCATCAAGCCATCAGGAGAGATTACCGTGTCTAGCGAACTATATTTAAAAAAGTTAGTAAGTTTTAATACCACCTCTAGTGATAATGCTGAGCGTGACCGCTCTAATGGTGAGCTCATTAAATATATGGCAGATCACTTTGCTAAGTGTGGTTTTGTAACTCACTATTATGAGATAGCTCCTAATAAGTTTAATTTACTAGCACTAAGCCCTAGCCTTGCTGATGGTAGCGACTCATTAGGCCTGCTCTTAAGCGGCCATAGTGACTGTGTGCCTTTTATTAAAGTTTTGATGCCAGTAAGTGGACACATAATCCTCTTGAACTTACTAATGTTGATAATTTGTTATATGGACGTGGCGCTTGTGATATGAAAGCTTTTTTAGCCTGTATGATGACATTGGCTGCCAATCAGGACGCTTTAAAGAGCAAAGTATCATTCTTAGTTACTTGTGATGAAGAGAGCTCTATGAATGGAGCTATTGATGTTCCACGACTCTTTGCCCAGCCTTTAAACGGTGAAAACTTTAATAACTTATGCTCTTTAGGCCCTAAGAGCTATGACGAGAACTTTTTAGTTAATAAGCACTTTGACCTTATCATTATTGGTGAGCCTACTTTAATGCAACCTGTAGTAGCTCATAAGGGTTATATTGCTCGTGAGTTAACACTCCACGGCATTAGTGCTCACTCCTCTAATCCACAACTGGGTGTTAATAGCATTCACTCTGCTAACTTAGCCATTACTAAGCTATTAGCTCTAAGCCACGAATTACAATACAACTATGTAGACCCTGACTTTGCAGTTAACTACCCTACTTTAAACTTAGGCTATATTAATGGTGGTCATAGCCTTAACTCTATTTGTGATGAGGTTAAATTAGGTTTTGATATCCGCCCTACTCCATCAATTAGCTATGAGCTCTTAGTAGATAAGATTAATAAGCTCTATTTAGACCTCAATGATTTACTCAATCAAATTCACGCCTCTGCACTTTCTCAAGCTAGCTTTAAGGACAAACTAAACAAAAAGGCCCAAGTCTACCAAGGCGACAACCCTAAACATCCTTTATGCTCTATGAGTATTCCTTTTGCAGATATTCCAGCTTTTTGCAATAAGGACTTAGAGCCTATCAAGACTTTATTAAGTCCATATTTACCTCAAGACATAGCCTACGATTACGTCAACTATTGTACTGAGGCCTCCTTCTTACAAAAGCTTGGCCCTACTGTTGTCCTAGGCCCTGGCTCTATTGATCAAGCCCATGGCATTGACGAGTACGTTGCGCTTAGTGAGCTTACCAAGTGTGATGACTTCTTGTGCAAGTTAATCACCTCCTTTAAGCCACGCACCTAATCAAAACTCTACAGCCCCAAGCCCAGCTCAGCACAGCAAAGCTAAACCCAACTCTGGTACCAATGAACCATCACCAGAGATTAGCCATGGTCATTCTCCCGACCATGGCCAATGCTTTAGCAGGGGCTTAGACTCAGAACTATGCCTATGCCTAAGCTTGAGAATAAGCTTGGGCATGGCATGAGCCTACTATGTAGCTGAACGTAGGCTATTATCTATTCATATTAGAGCTCGACCTACTCCCTTTATGGCCTCATATGAGCCTTATCTTTATGGCTCAAATCTACCTTAGCGCCAGCTTTTTTGGTTGTTCATGGCTTAGGCCTTGGCATTGGCATTGTTAATATTCGGTTCAAGTAAAAATGTTGTGGAATCAACAAGCTAATCATACTGTACTTATAAAGTAGCACCTTTAAGAACAAGCTATTTTAGCTGTTTATTTCCATTTTCTTATAAACCAGTAATCCAGTCTTCCTAAGTGATCCCACAGGATTTTTATTTGATCCAATATTCAATAAAACTTTCCCAATTCTTTGAACTATGTCCAAGACGTAATCTACTAGAACTTTTAGCTTATAAGCCTTGATGAATTGGCATGTTTATTATCATGCATGGGGTACTTAAGAGTTGCTTATATGGAATCTTAAATAATGCTGCCTTAAGGCTATAAAACAAGCGTTGTGTCCCAGTTTAGTTCCAAGAGCTGAGAAAGTTTTAATTCAAAGTACTTTGCCTTTAAAACTGTCTTGTCTTGTCTTGCCTTGTCTTACCTTCTTACTTCTGACTAGCAATTGCTGTGATTAGAACTGTCCCAATTATAGTTCCAATATTTGAACTATATTATTTGATTCTCACATTGGAAATCCCGTCATCAGCCAAAATGGTTGCTTGCCTAAAGCACATTGCCACTTCTTTATTAGAACTGTCCCAATTATAGTTCCAAGATTGGGAAAGCTTTATTTGCTAATTACATTAGGATGCCTGTCATTAGCTAAAATGACACCTGCTTATTAGATTTTTTATGGCCTTGGCATTGGCATTGGCATTGTTAACATGAAAAGCAGCTTGCCTTTAAAACTGTCTTGTCTTTCATTGCCTTCTTACTTCTTACTAGTACTAGATTTCAAAAGTTCGTCACCCCCCTATTATGAGTAATATGGGGGAGACAAAATAAAATTGTTGGTGCAACAAATAGCTTTTAACAAAGGTAAAGTCAATCTAACTTTTAGCATACTAAACAATTCCAAAACGGTTATTTAAACCTCTTACTATTTTTTGTAGCTGCTTTCTAGTTAGCTTGTTCTTATACCTAAGCTTGTTTATATTAACTCCAAGCTGCCTAACATAGGTTTTAGCCCATGGTATTAACTGAACTCCACTTTTTACCAACTTACTAATTGAAAGAAACTGAGTTCTCATATTTGTAATAAGATTACAGCGCTCTTGTAATTTTGCATCATAATCAAAAGACCAAGCTCTAGGAGCTGCCATATTATCATTAAAATAATCAAGCCACTCTCTTGATCCATTGATAAGATGCTCTACACTTGTCCATGATGCATGCTTCAAACAGTTGTTAGAGTACTGGCTAAAAAATGATTCTATTGGGTTACACCAAGAAGAACATGTTGGTGTAAATATAAACTTAAATTGAGGATTGAGATCAAACCATTCTTGATCAAACAAATGAGTACTTAGATTATCTAAAATAACAATGACTTGCTTATTCTGTAGCTCTTTATTATTTTGGATAAGTCTTTCAAAGAATGATTTTAAGAACTCTCTGTCCTTTTCATTACTAAGCTCATAATAAACTTTGCCTGTTTGAATACATTGGGCTGCAATTAAGTTAACATAACCATGTTTATGATATCGACATCCAGAGCTTACCCCCATATTCGATGTCATAACAATATCTTTTTCGATTGCTTGAATACATGGCTTCTCATCAAAACTTAAGACTACTGTATCTTTATAGTCATAGTGTGCACACAAAATCTCGTGAACAATTTTGAGCTTTGTTTCATACTCAGGATCAACACTAAAACAATAAGAGCCCTCAGGTCTTATATTACCTACTTTAAATTTCTTGAAAGCTCTACATACAGTTGATTGAGACATGCCAAAAACAGCACCAATGTTACTATAAATCCATTTACTGCCCTTAATCATTGGTACTTTTGCATTATCAGAAATAATGTTTGCAAGCTCTGATTGGTCAATTGATATCGGCTCATTAGACAACTTTTGGGAGGCAATTTTATTGATAGAGTCGGGCGTAAAAATAGAGATTTTTCTTACATTTTCTGCAAAGGAATGATCAAACAATGAAGGCCTACCAGATCTTGGAGAGTCGTACAAACCATTGAAGCCTAAATCACAAAATCTATTTAGCCAATTCTTGATATATCTCTTGCATTTGCCTGTTACTCTTACCATTTCGTTAATGGAATTTGAGTCTAAAGCTGTAAGGATAAGTTCACATCTACTTTTAATCCCATACTCATCAATCCTTTTATTGCAATAAGAACGGCATTTATGGATATCTTCAGAATCATTATTAAATTGTGATTGAAAATTAGATAAAATGCTAGGCTTGCAGGCACTAACATTATCAGCCTGTAGTGCAGGGGCTTTTTCGGTAATATTCATAGCCCCTGATTATAATCTAATTTTTATCAAAGCTTTTATAAAAATCGACTATAACTATAACTTGCCTCCTATACTGTATGGGGGGTGACGAACTTTTGAAATCTAGTACTAGCAAGCGCTGTGATTAGAACTGTCCCAATTATAGTTCCAATATTTGAACTATGTTATTTGATTCTCATATAGGGAAGCCTGTCATCAGCAAAAACGGTTGCTTGCCTAAAGCACATTGCCACTTCTTTATTCACTTG
>OGPO01001454.1_pt1 | contig 15116 bp, 9 predicted proteins | sample 1553041 | NCBI WGS metagenome assembly OGPO01 (sample SAMEA2580281, study PRJEB22360) | human gut metagenome | biome: human gut; feature: human-associated habitat; material: faeces | place: Denmark | collected 2008/2010 | reverse complement strand
AATTAACAGGGATGTTTCCAGCTTGTTTTTAAGAACAGAGAACTGGACACCCTAGTTAATATTGTATAGTTAATAATTTATTTTCTGCTTTTGAGTATCTCGCCGTTTTTGAGAATTTTTCCTCGTTTTTAGCTATTTTCTGCACTTATAACAAGAATAAAAACCAAAATACTTAGTCAAAATGCATTTTTTTTATTTTTTTATTCAAAAAAATACCGCTATAGCTATGCTCACGCAAAACTATAGCGGTTTTAATAAACCTAAACTTAACCTAAAAACAACTTTTTTAGATAAATAATACATCTTAACCTAACATCAATTTATAGCCTTATTGATAAATCTGCTTTTTATGAAATACACCGTTTTTCATAAAAAAATCAATATGTTTTCTGAAGATTCTACTTGATAATATTGGTACGGCGGATGAAGTCGATGATTTCCGGTACATAACCGAAGGCTAATCCGGTAACGGTATCTGCACAACCATAATATACTGCAATGCGACCCGTCTCTGCATCACAGAGAGATGCGCATGGGAAGCAGACATTAGGTACATCTCCTACACACTCGTAGAGCTCCTGAGGAGTAATCAAATACTGACCTGAACGGCCCAATACTTTCCACGGTTCATCCAAATCGAGCAAGGCTGCACCAAAAGCATAAACATATCCATTGCAGGAATGGAGCACACCATGATAAAGCAGCAACCAACCCTCGGAAGTCTCGATAGGCACCGGGCCAGCACCAATCTTCATGCACTGCCAAGCACTCTCCTCGAAAGCTGCAGGAGCCATCACATGACGATGATGCCCCCAATACTCCAAATCAGGTGACTCGCTATAGAAGATGTCACCGAAGGCAGTATGACCAGTATCACTCGGACGACTCAGCATGGCAAACTTGCCATTGATTTTGCGAGGAAACATCACACCATTGCGGTTGTAAGGCAAGAAAGCATTCTCCAACTGATGAAAGGTCTTGAAATCCTCTGTCCATGCCACACCAATCGTTGGTCCATGATAACCATTGCACCAGGTGACATAATACTTTTCGCCTATTTTGCACACACGAGGGTCGTAACCATAAACCCACTCTCCTACCTCAGGATCATCACACTCGAAATGGATGGTGTCCTCATCAATGTCCCAATGTACGGCATCCTTGCTGAAACCGGCATGAAGAGTCATACGACGATTCTTGTCATCACATCTGAATACACCTGCAAAACCATCCTTAAACTTAACTACTGCACTATTGAAGATACTATTGGAGTCGGGTAGCTGATTACGCTTGATAATAGGGTTCTGAGAATAGCGCCAGAGCGGCACGCTGCTGCCTTCTGGTCTGTCTTCCCAAGGAATGTTGGGAAGAGCAGAACCTATGATTTTAATTTCTTTCATTGTCGTTACTTTTTAGAAAAATCAATTAGTGACTTTTTTGGAAATCAATTAGAGACTGTTGAGCAAATCTACCTTACCAGCATTGATGAGCTTGATGACCAACTCTCCGAAGAGGGTGTTCTGCCATGCAAACCAGGCACGGGTGTATTTCGAAGCATCATCCTTATGGAAAGATTCATGGATGAATCCCATCCCTGCATCGGTATTCAGGAGGGTCTTCATACACCAGCGAATCTCATCATCACTCTGGGCTGTGAAGCACTTCATCATGATAGACATCGGCCAAGGCATATCATAACCAATGTGAGGACCGCCGATACCCTCGCCTGCCTTACCACGGAAGAAACAAGGATTGTCCTCGCTCCATACGAAACGGCGGGTGTTCTGATAAATCGGATCATTCATCTCAACATCACCCAAATAGCCCATACCTAAAAGCGATGGAACATTGGCATCATCCATCAGAAGACGGTTGCCGAAACCATCTACCTCATACGCATAAATCTTGCCATATTTAGGATGATCATAGACTGCATATTTCTGCAGGGCATCCTTTACTTCGGCTGCCAAGGCAGAACAATCCTGTGCAATCCCGAGTGCCTTATTCTTCTGCTCAGTCTCTGATATCTCTGCCACATGCTTCAGGATTTCAGCCGCCTTATTCATCGCAGAAACCGCCATGAAATTGGAAGGAATCAGGAACGGAAGAATCGTGGCATCGTCTGAAGGGCGGAACAGGGAAGCAATGAGACCAACTGGCTTGACAGGAGCTCCGAAACCATCCCAGCCCACGGTATCGAAGGCACGATCGGTCATGCGGGTAAAGTGGTAAGCCTTGGCTGTTTCCTTGCGCTGCTGCTCATGGAAGGTCTTGAGGATATTTCCGATAGCCTGCATCCAGTCTTCTCCGAAGATGGAGTCATCGCCTGTTACCTTCCAGTACTCGTAAGCGAGGCGGATAGGATAACAGAAAGAGTCTATCTCATACTTGCGCTCGAAAACCTCTGCCTTCATCTCGGTATCATCCTTCTGCCAACCTGCTCCGGTAGGTCCGTCATTATAGGCATTGGCATAACGGTCGATATTGATGCACTTCAACTGGCGCAGGATGACACCACGCAGCATCTTCTTCAATTTCTCATCCTTGTTGGCAAGGGCTACATATGGCCAAACCTGAGCACCTGAATCGCGGAGCCACATGGCTGGAATATCACCTGTATAGACGAAGGTATCGTCATCGCCATTAGCCAACTGGCGATAATGCACCGTACTTTCCAGCGTGTTCGGATAACAGTTGGCGAACATCCAGGCGAGTTTCGGATTCTTCTTGAGGAGTTTCTGTACTTCCTTGATTTTCTTCTCCACTGCCTCTGAAGTAAAGAGACGCTCAGCTACAGGCGGACGCTTGGACTCATACTTGCCATTGACAGGTGTTACCACCTTAGTGTAGCGGGCATGAACATCTACCTCAGCATGCTTTTGTGCCATCGCCGACATTGCCGACATCAGGGCTATTGCAAATATTGTTTTTCTCATTGTCTGGGTTTATTTATGTTTCGATTTTAATTGTGATTTCTTTTAAGGTCTATCTGCACCACGGGTTCCCCACTTGGATGGCTGATTGCCCATCTGGAGTTCGAGGGTTCCTCCCTTCATCATATCCTGGTACATGATATACGACTTGGTATAGGTTTTACCGTTGAGTTTGGCAGACTGCACGTAGATATTTTCCGAACTGTTGTTCTTGCAGATAATGGAGAAGTTCTTGCCGTCGCCTAAGCTGATGGTAGCCTTGTCCATGATCGGACTGCCGATGATATACTTGCCGCCTGCAGGTTCTACCTGATAGAGTCCCATCGCAGAGAGAATATACCAGGCTGACATCTGACCCACATCCTCGTTTCCACTCAAACCGTCGAAATCATCCTTATACATCTCATTCATGGTCTGGCGAATAAGACGGGCTGCCTTCCAAGGCTGACCTACATAATTATACATATAGAGTACCTGATGACTCGGTTCATTACCGTGGGCATACTGTCCGATGAGACCAGAAATATCAGGAGAGGCATTATCGCCCATATTGCCCGTTACGATGAAAAGGGAGTCGAGCTTGGTCACAAATTTCTGTTCATTACCGAAGAGCTTCACCAGTCCATGCACATCATGCGGAACGAGCCAGGTATATTGCCAGGCATTTCCCTCGGTATAATCATCCTGACGATGAACGGCTGAGAAAGGATTAAACGGTTCGCGGAACTTGCCGTCGGTACCGATGCCACGCATAAAACCGGTCTTCGGGTCAAAATATTTACGATAACTCTGGGCACGTTCTGCGAAATACTTCGCATCCGCCTTCTTGCCTAAGAGTCGGGCCACTTTCGCCACGCAGTCATCAGCCAGCGCATATTCCAGTCCCTTAGCCACAGTCTCCATTTCCGGATCCTTGTCATAAGGCAGGTAACCATATTTCTTGAGAAGACCGAGGCCTCTGTCTTCACGCAATGCCGACTGTTTCATGGCCTCATAGGCTCCCTCCTTATCCTTGACATATCCTTTGAGCACCAGGTCGGCAAGCACCGGGATGCCCGGATTGCCCACCATGCAGTCGGTCTCATTGCCCATCAGATGCCATACTGGGAGCTTACCCTGCTGGCGATAGATGTTGATAAAGGTACTTGCCACGTCTGGGAGCATTTCCTTGTGGATGAGCGTCATCAGCGGATGGGCTGCACGATAAGTATCCCAGAGTGAAAGGGTGGTATAATTGGTGAAATCACCCTGATGCACCTTACCGTCGGCACCGCGATATTCTCCGTTGACATCAGAGAATACGGATGGAGCGGTCATCGAATGATACATGGCTGTATAGAAAATGCGGCGGGCAATGGAATCTGAAGTTTCCACCTTCACCTTAGCCAATTCCCGATTCCATGCCTCGTCAGCCTGCGCCACTACCTGATGAAAATTCCAGTCAGGAATCTCTGTTTGCAGATTCTGTCGAGCATTGGCAATGCTGACTGCAGAGAGACCAACCTTGATCATCAGAGGGCGGGTGGCATCTGCCACCTGAACCAGCCAGCGTCCACTATCGAGCGGTTGTACTTGAACCGGTTGAGAGAACTCAGCCACGAAGAAATTCTTCTGGTCCTTCGCCCATCCTGTAGAGAAGCGATGACCAGCCACTGCAGTTTCCTTCACCTCATCCAGCGCATAATCGGTAGGTTTATCCCATCCGATACCCTGAAAAAGGTCGAGTACCAACTGTGCCTTCTTCACGTCTGCCCCAAAGGTATAGCGATGGAAACCAGCACGCTTGGTGGCGGTAAGTTCCACCCATACATTCGGCTGCTGCAATTTCACCGCATAATAGCCCGGGCGAACATTCTCATTGGCATGATGGAAGAGCACTTTCTTCTGATGAGCATCTGTCACCGGGAGGAAAGCAACATCGCCTAATTCTCCGATACCCGTTCCGCTGAGGTGCTGATGACCAAAGCCGATGAGAATGGAGTCTGACTGATGATAACCGGAACACCAGTCCCAACCACGGGTATGCTCAGTAGGTCCCAGCTGGATATAACCGAAAGGTACGTTGGCACCGAGGAATACATGACCATGACCGCCCGTTCCGATTCTTGGATTGACAAATTGGGTCAGACAGGAGGTTGCCTGAGCTTTATCATGAGCAAAAGCGGCTTGTGGATAGTCTCCACCTATCACACAAGCCAACAATAATAATATAGGAAAGATTCTTCTTCTCATTTTCTGAATTTAAGATATATTTTAATGATACTATTTCATGAATTTTGAGAAAGAGTATGGCGCATCTGACTCCAGAATACCTCTCTGCAAATTCGGTTTTTCAGAAAGGCGGAAAGAGATCTGCGCACCCTGCCTCAGAGAATTCAGGTCGAGATAATTAAGATCATACTTCTTTCCGTTCATCTGCATGTCATCAACATAGCATCCGTCACCTTCCGACTGTATGCTTACCTGCAGTCCGTTCTCCAGATGGAGTTTCATAGACTTGAAGTAAGGAGTACCCAATGCATACTGTCCTGAACCAGGGCAAACCGGATAGAAGCCCATCGCAGAGAAAACATACCAGGCTGAAGTCTGACCGTTGTCCTCATCGCCGCAATAACCATCTGGTGTCGGTGTGTAGAGGCGGTCCATCACCTGTCGCACCCAATACTGGCACTTCCAAGGTTGTCCGCTATAATCATAGAGATAGATGGCGTGCTGGATAGGCTGGTTGCCGTGTGCATAATTGCCCATGTTCATCACCTGCATCTCTCTGATTTCATGGATGGTAAATCCGTAATAGCTATTATCGAAAACAGGAGGGAGAAGGAATACCGAGTCAAGCATCTGGTTGAACTTCTCCTTTCCGCCCATCAGACGGATGAGTCCTTCAGGATCGTGGAATACCGACCAGGTATAATGCCAGGCATTTCCCTCGGTAAAGGCATCGCCCCACTTGAGCGGATTGAAAGGAGACTGGAATTTTCCATTCAGCAATCTTCCGCGCATCAGACCACTCTCCCTGTCGAACACCTTCTCATAGTTCATCGCTCGTTTGGCAAAAGGTTTCAGTTCCTTCTTTAACTTGCCGAGCGCCTTGCCAAACTGGTAGATGCACCAGTCATCATAGGCATATTCCAAGGTACGGGCCACACTTTCATTGATTTTCACATCATAAGGCACATAGCCCAACTTATTGTAGTACTCAAAACCATGACGTCCGGTAGAATTCACTTCAGGATGAACAGCATTGGCTCCATGAACCACAGCCTGCCAAAGGGTCTCTGCATCATAACCACGTAAACCGGAAAGATAAGCATCGGCCACCACAGAGGCTGAGTTGTTGCCCACCATGCAACCGCGATGCCCCGGACTCGCCCACTCTGGCAGGAATCCGCTCTCGAGATAGGTATTTGCAAGACCCGCCTGAATTTTCTCATTCACAGAAGGATACATCAGATTGAGCAGTGGAAAAAGGCAGCGGAAAGTATCCCAGAAACCGGTATCGGTAAACATATAGCCCTTCTGTACGGTTCCGTTGTAAGGACTGTAGTGAACCACCTCACCGGCTGCATTCTTCTCATAGAAAGCACGAGGGAAGAGAACGGAGCGGTAGAGACAGCTATAGAAAGTACGGAGATGGTCAATGTCCTCATCCTCCACTTCTATCTTGCCGAGTACCTCATTCCAGCGGTTTCTACCCTGCTGACAGAGCTGCTGCATATCTGCCTGTCCCAATTCCTGAAGGTTTTGCCAGGCCTGTGACTCACTGATGAAGGAAGAAGCCACACGAGCCACAACCTTCTCGCCTCTCTGACGAATCTTGAAGGAGATGATGGTGCCCACATGATTGCCTTCCTGCTGGTAAGTCTCCTGATAACCGCCCTGAACCATACCCTGGTATTGACCATCCTTCACATTGACGAAAGCCTCAAAATCATGGTCGAACTCAATAACGAAGTAATTTCTGAAATTCTCAGGAACACCTCCACTATTGCGGGTAGAAAAGCCCACCACCTTTCGCTCCTTCGGGAAAACCTTGATGAAGCTGCCCTTGTCGAAAGCATCAACTACCACATGAGCACTATCGGTCTGAGGAAAGGTGAAGGACATCAGGGCTGCACGTTCCGTAGGACAGAGTTCTGCCGTCACATCATAGTCGGCGAGATAGACACTATAATAATAAGGTGTAGCCTTCTCTGCCTTATGAGAGAACCAGCTGGCACGCTGCTCCTCATCAAATACCGGTTTACCCACGATAGGCATCAATGAAAACTGACCGTAATCATTGATCCAGGGACTCGGTTGATGCGTCTGCTTCAAACCCCTTATCTTCTTAGCTGCATAGGTATATTGCCATCCGTCGCCCATCTTTCCTGTCTGTGGAACCCAGAAATTCATGCCCCAAGGCATGGCGATGGCAGGATAAGTATTGCCTGTGGAAAGTTCATGGTCGGAATCGGAACCCATGAGAGGCTGCACGAAATCTACCGCATTCTGTACATTCACCCTGACGGCTTGCGCTATCAAGGTGAAGAATACAAATATGAACAAAACTGATTTTCTTTTCATAGACAACAGTCTGAATGATTATCTGAAATTGTTTGGCTGCAGGCGATGGCCGTCAGCGTCATTGGTATCAGCCACATCCCACCAGAGTCTTGTGCCCTGAGTATTCACCTTCTTGAGTTCTGGATGAGAAGTGAAGTAAGTGTTGTTATTCTCGCTGAAAGGATAGAGAATGCGCTTGATATTCTTACCCATAGGCACGTCATCTCCACTATTGTTGGTCAACTGATTTGCCAAAGCAGGATAGTCGGTGCGACGGAACTCAGCCCATCCCTCATTACCATTAGGGAAGATAGCCATCCACTTCTGAGTGATGATTGCTTCAAGCTGCTTCTCCTTGCCCTTACCCTCGAACACCTTACCCGTAAGGGCCTTCTCACCATCGATGTAAGCCTGTGCCTTGTCATTGGCAATGCCGTAGTAGTCCATAGATGCCTTGATACCAGACTTATAGTAATCCTCTACGGTACCTGTAAGTTCCATGCCAGCCCATCCACGCAAAACAGCCTCTGCCTTCAGGAACTCAGACTCAGCATAGCCCAAGAGGAGGTAAGCACGCTCACGACTGAAGAAGTAGTTAGGATTCAAGTTCTTGCCCAGACTCTTAGGCGCAGTACGGGTGAGTGAATAATTCAAGGTTCCCATGTCTATGACAGGAGCCTGAGCACCACGCTCACAACCTACGAAGTCTTCTCTCTGGCTATCTTCACCAGCCTGCAAAGTACTCTCTGTCATCTTGATGCGATACCAGCTTACCAAGCAACGTGGGTCTATCTTCTTGGTGACATAGTTATTTCTACCTGTCTTGATCTTATATTCTGCTCCACCTTCACTGGCATTGCGATAGAAGTTCTCCAGATCTTTAGACATTACGCTCTCACCATTGTAGCAGACACTACACATCACCAGAGGATGCTCGTTACCAATGTCATCTGTACCGCCCTGGCTTACAGGAGCATACTTAGGAACAATCTGCATATTGTCTTCATTGCTCTGCATCAGACCATACTGGTTGTTGAGAGCATTTTGAGCCTCCTCCTTAGCACGGGCAGGATCTACATTGGAAATACGCAAAGCCATGCGAAGGCGCAAAGAATTGGCAAAGCGGAGCCACTTGTTCCAGTCACCATGATAGCAGATATCATCGGTAGCGTAACCTATCTGAGTTGCATCGTTTGGCTTGATGCTATCAACAGCCTGCTCCAACATACGGAACATGGCATCGTAAACCTCTGCCTGAGTATTATAAGCCACATTGTTGGTCTCAGGAATCTTAGCCTGTACATACTCCTTGAAAGGCATATCGCCATAAGTATCGGTGTTGGCAAGCGCTAAGAAAGCATAGTAGATACGTGTGACGTAGAATAAGTTCTTGTACTTGTTGGTATTTTCATTGAACTTATAGGCACGCAACAAGGTACGATACTCACTGCTGCGGTCGGTATAGAAATGTCTCCAGCGCGCAGCACTCCATCCATCTTTATATGAATAATCAGGAGATGCACCACCATGCTTAGGCTGGTTATTGGCAACGAAACCTGCATAGATATCATGACTCAAGTTGGTAGTGATCTGATAGTCATTGAAAAATCCCTCATAGAGGAAGTTGCGGAAAACAGAGTTGGCAGAGCTCAACTCACTCTTCAACGCCAAGGAGTCTTCCTTGCTCACCTTATAGTCGATATTGATATCGGCATACTTGGTATTGTCCTCTTCACCAGGCTGCTCTTCACCGCCGCCAGTAGTGTTATCAGGCAATTCGTATGGATTCTTGCTCATCTCATCCATGTCATAGCAGGAAGATAAACTTACCAATGCCATGGACACAAGCATCGTCTTGAATATAATCGTCTTTTTCATTGTCTTGAACTGTTTATGTTGTAGTTGATAGTATTTAGAAGCCTACATTGACTGAGAAACCGAAGGTGCGGGTATATGGCACTGCGGCAAAGTCAAGGGCCTGTGAGAACATAGAAGTATCATAACCTCCATCAGGATTGCCTGGTGTATGTTTCAGCAGGAAGCAGAGATTACGTGCCACAAATGACAACTTCACATTGGTAAGAGGAGTCTTCTTGAGCACGCTCTTTGGGAGGCTGTAACCCAATGCGAGTTCCTTCAACTTGATATAGGAAGCACTGTGGATAAACATCTCTGCATAACCCTTCTGCGACTTGTACAAACCGATGTTGGAATAGTAAGACTGTGCACTTACCTCCTTGGTATTCACCTGTCCGTCGGCTGTCACACCAGGAACTACCATATAGTAGTCGCTCACACCATTCAACTCCTTGTACTCACCACGATAAGCCGAACGCTCTGAAGTTCCTACAGCAGTAGCCATACCTTCTGATACGCTCACGATATCGCCGCCAAATCGCATATCAAACATCGCAGTGAGACTTACACCCTTATAGTTCAGACTTGGAGTAACAGACATGAGAAGCTTTGGCTCGATGTTTCCGATAGGATGATCGAGGATATACTGCTCCAAATTTCCGCCTGCATCACTACTGGTAACAGGCATTGGAAGACCGTTCTCGCCAATCACCATCTGACCATTCGCATCGCGCTTGATGAGGTTATTGGCATAGATATCGCCCAACTTACCTCCTGCCTTCGCACCTACCTTGACTGGCATGTCGCCATCGCCATTAAAGTAGATGTGATCCACGCCATTAGCCAGTTCATCTACACGGGAGATATTCTTGGAAATATTCATGGTGAGATCGAACTTGAGGTCCTTGGTCTTGACAGGTGTGCCGTAAAGCATCAGCTCAATACCCTTGTTGGTAATCTTACCTGCATTCACCCATTGCTGTGTCCAAGGAGCAGATACATCTACAAGCATAGCCTGGTTCTTGGTCTTGGTATAATAATAGGTGAAATCAAATCCCAAACGGTTCTCCAGGAACTTCATCTCAAGACCCCACTCGAAGGAAGACTTGATCTCTGGTTTCAGGTTGCTGTTCTTCTTCACGGTCTGTGGAATTGGCACACGGATGCCATTCTCATAGGTATAAGAACGGGTGTTGTAGAGATTGTATGGGTTTGGGTCCTTACCTACCTGAGCGAAAGACAGACGAGTCTTGGCGAAAGTCATCCACGCTGGCAACGAATGGTTGATAGAGCGCATGAAATCGCTGAAGATATAGCTCACACTTGCACTTGGATAGAAGAAAGAACGGTTGTCCTTTGGCAAGGTAGATGACCAGTCGTTGCGGGCTGTAAGATCCAATGAAAGATACTCACGGAAAGCCAACTGCAAAGAACCGAAGGCTGAGTACATAGAGCGCTCATGGCCATTCTCACTGGCATTGGTCAACTGATAACCTGTATTGAAAATCCAATTATCCTTCTCCAACATATTCTTGGTAGCAGCACTCAGCAACTCGTACTTCTGGTACATGATGTTGGCGCCCAGATTGTAACCCAAGCGCAAATCCTTGGTCACCTGATTGTCACCCAAGAAGAGGAAAGAGATATTGTGCTCGAAGTTGTTTTCCTCCGAACGGCTCATATTATCATCGGTAACGATCTCGCTCCAGTGTCTGCCCGGAATGCTCACAGCAGAGTTACCCAAACTCAAGTCTGTGGCCTGGATGCGTGTGCGATAATAATCGAAAGCATATTTAGCATTAAACTTCAACCAGTCGGTTACGTTGACATTAGCACCATAGTAACCGAAGGCACGCCAACGCTCATCGCTATTCTGGAAGCGATGACGAACATAGTATGGGTTGGCATACTGCATATCTGGTCCGAACCAGTTGCGATGCAATTGGTCCTGAGTTGTATAAGTCTGAAGATCCTGCAAACGCACGTTGCCTGGAATGAAAAGCAACTGGGCTACCTCTCCATTGAGACCAGTCATCGGACGGTTCTCAGCTTTCATGCGAGAAACAGAAATCTTGCTATCTGTAGAAAGATACTTATTGATAGTTCTACCTGCATTAAGGTCAACTATCAGCTTATCCAATTTCTCTCCATCGAAAAGACCCTTATTGTCGTTGAAACCTAAAGAGAGACGGAAATGACCTTTCTCATCAGAATTTCCGAGAGCTACGGTATGGAACTGGGAGAAACCTGTATTGAAGTAATCCTTCAACTTATCGCCATAATAGCGGTAAGCGATGTTCTCACCGAGAAAAGAAGGTTCCATTCTGCCATCAAGCGGAGCACCGAATGCCAACTCGCTGGAAAGCGTCTTGTTGCCATCCTCATCAGTTTTATAAACCGTAGCACCCTGAGAGCCCTGTCCGTACTGCTTCTGCATAGGGATTGTTTCAGCCACCTTACTCCAAGTAAAGTTACCGTTGTATGTGATGCCGAAGCCCTGCTTATGACTACCCTTCTTGGTTGTAACATAGATCACACCATTACCTGCACGTGAACCATAGAGGGCTGCAGCGTTGGCACCTTTGAGTACCGAGATAGACTCGATATCCTCTGGGTTGATGTCCAGAGAAGTGCCACCACGGTCGTATCCGCCATAAGCAGAAACATCAGAACTCTGGTTGTCGGTAAAAGGAACACCATCTACCACCCAAAGAGGCTGGTTATTATCAGTAAGAGAAGAGTTTCCACGGATAGTGATCTTGGTAGAACCACCGAGACCCGTACTGGAAGTATTCATCTGCAGACCAGCCACCTTACCGTCGAGGGCACCAGTCACAGAAGGGTCGCCAGTCGTATTGAGAGCATCCGCCTTGACATCCTGTACGGAATATCCCAACATCTTCTTCTCACGCTTGATACCGAGGGCAGTAACCACCACTTCCTTCAACGCCTGAGAGTCAGGAAGCATCTGTGCGTTCACGTTATGTCCTTCCTTTGCAGCCATATCCATCGTCTTATATCCGAGATATGTAAACTGCAAGACAGGGGCAGGTTCATCGGTCTCGATGGTAAAATTACCATCCATATCAGTTACAGCACGATGATTGGTGCCTTTTACGAGGATGGTAGCGCCAATGAGAGGTTCCTTGTTTTCATCGAGAAGCGTACCCTTATATGTACGTTTCTGTCTTGGTTGCTGGGTGCTTGGAGTTGTAGTAATTTCCTTTTTCTTCAGATAGATGATTCCATCCTTAATCACATAAGATACACCCTTATTCTTCAAGAGCTTGTTTAAAACATCCTCTACCTTACCGTTCTTCACCTGAACGGCATTCACCTGCATCTTTGACAAGTTGTCGTCGTAAGTAAACTGGTATTTAGACTGTTTCTGGATTTTCTGGATGACTGCTCCCAAAGTGGTCTGAGAAACATTCAACGAAATCTGGGCTTTTACAGATGTCCAGGAACTGGAAACCAACATCAGAGCCAAGGCTGCAGCTGCGGTTTTAGTTTTTTGTAAATGATACCAATGTGTCATAATCCTTGTTTTTAGCATTTAAGTTATTATAACTACCTTTTGTTGTTATTAATTTCAAATATATAACAGCAAAAAACAAAAAAACACTTACCCAAAAAATTATTTTTTTGAATAAGTGCTCTCTTTTTCTCGTATAACAGTATATAATTAAGGTGTAAACCTTACTGATTCACTACTTCGTGATAAATACCTTACTGCCTTTCACGTGATAGTGGATAGGCAGGGTGTTCTGCAAGAGATCGAGAACCGAGTCGATGGTCTCCTTCTCTTTGATGACACCGGAGTAAGTATTATCCTGGTTGATGGTAGGATCAACAACCACCTGCACATCGTAGATATTCTCCAGCATCTTGGCAATTTCATTCACGCTTGCATTATTGAAGAAAGTCTTGTGCTCATGCCACATTGCATTCTTATAGACATCGGTTTCAGAAACCGTCATACTACCTAAGCGCGCATCCACACATGCCTTCTGTCCTGGTTTCAAGACGATCATACCCTCATCATGATTTCCTTCTACCCTTACCTTACCTTCGAGCAAACTGACGGAAGCCTGCTGATGAGCCTTATCCACATGGAAATTGAAAACGGTACCGAGCACCTTAACACTCATCACATCGCTCTCTACGATGAAAGGCTTGTGCGGATTTTTGGTCACCTCAAAATAACCTTCACCGTCTATCTCTACCTTACGGTCGGAACCATCAAACTCTTTCGGATATTTGATGGAAGCAAGTTTGTTGAGCCAGACCTTAGTTCCATCAGGTAAAGTAACCGTCGTATCATTGTCGGCACTGGCCATCACCACCTGCATCTGCATATTAGAAATCGGATTGTGCTGGAGATAGAACCAGGCCAATCCACCCAATACGCAGACCACAGCAATCGCAGCAGCCCGACGCCACATACCTATTATATGCGCATGATGCTCAGCCTGCTGTTCAGCCTTCATCTCCCTGATCTTAGCCTGCATTCTCTGTTCAGCAAGCATCAGTTGGGTCCTTGGCATGAACTGCGCCTTGAACTCATCGCTCAACTTTTCTTCTTTGAAAAGTTTTTGTTTTTCCTCCGGAGAATTTTTTAATATATCCCTTAATGCGATGAGCTCCTCTTCCGTGCACTCACCTGCCAAGAATCTCGCCTTTAATTCCTCATTTATCATATAACAATCGTGCTTAATATCCTTAATTAATTAACAATCTTATTAAATACCACAACAATAATTGTTGAGAAAACACTTACTCAATAACCTATAAAAAAGGTACAAAAAACACAAAAAATATTCCCAAACGAGCCCTAAGAGACTTTAAAGCCTTATAAATATGAGCTTCAACGGTACGTACGGATACGTTCATCATCAGAGCAATCTCACTATTTTTCATATCCTTGAGATAGCTCAAAACGAATATTTCCCTGCATTTATCAGGAAGTTCCCCTATGGCCTGATTGATTTTTCTTCTCAACTCCATGTTTTCCATGTCCTGTTCTCCATCTCCCAACGAAGAGAAATAGCACGACATACGCATTTCGTTGATATCTTCAATGGCTGCAGTATTGACTTTCTTATAGCGCTTCAAGTAATTCAATCCTCTAGAATAAATCGTCTTATAGAGGTATGATTCTATCTGCGGGACATCCGTCTCCAATGCATCCATACGATTCCACAATTCAAGAAAAGCTTCTTGAACTACATCATCGGCAGCATCCTCCCCTACGATACGTTTAGCATAATAAAACATTCGAGGGTAGTACTTCCTAAATATCGCTTGATATGATTCTTCTTTTACTGTCTGCATTACATAATATATCTTTAGCTATTCGTTCTAATTTAGGTCGGTTTACGCCAGTTATCTGCGTATTTTCCTCACTTCTTGAACTACTTTGGGCGCAAAGGTAAGTAAAAAAGATGATAAAAGCAAATTTTTGCTTACAAATCAACTATAATATTTGTGTGTGTTTTACTTTTTACTACTTTTCATAACTGTTTCCATACGTAAATTTAAAAACTGTAGTCAGTGCACTCCCTAAAGTCTGCTTTTAGTCATTAAACAACTATTACACAAAAACTTTTATTTATAAAGTATAGAACTTCGCAGACAATTTCTTTACTTGTCTTCAATGGTTACCTTTCTTCATCGCCTTCAAAATGCGATAGGATGTCGTGCGAAATCTTGTTGTTTTTATATACCAATAGTTCGTTAATAATTCAATAATGTGCTAAGCAGCTGTACGCTGTAAGCACG
>OGPO01001447.1_pt1 | contig 15181 bp, 8 predicted proteins | sample 1553041 | NCBI WGS metagenome assembly OGPO01 (sample SAMEA2580281, study PRJEB22360) | human gut metagenome | biome: human gut; feature: human-associated habitat; material: faeces | place: Denmark | collected 2008/2010 | reverse complement strand
ATGATAGTTATACTATATTTGGCCTGTAAAGGAACTTTCGGAAAGTTTCACTAGGTGGAACCCAGCTTTTTTAGATTAGCAAGCTTTGGACATAAAAAAACCGCAAAAATGCGGTTTTTTTAGTTTGCATATATCTTAACTATTCATCAGGTGAAATTAAGCCTGCTGCAATAGCGTCAGCCTTTACAGTAGCAAATTGATCTTCGATTTCAGCATCTTCATCAATTGCTAAATTATTGGCCTGAAAATCACCATTCATAGGATTTACACCAATGCCTAAGAGACTACCAATTGGAGCTGGAGGTGGAGGGTTGCCTGCACTGTCCACTTCATCAAAGCCCATAGTCTGAGGCAATGGAGGTAAGTTACCATTCTCATCAGGACGACGAATTAAGTTCTCAACAAAGAACTCTAAATAACCACCAGCAATATCTGGAATAGGCCAATTCAATACACGTCTAGCTAAGCTCTTAAAGGCACGAGCAGCAGGAGCTTGAGGGAAAGCATCAACCACACAAGTACGCTGTCTAATAGCCTTGCGCATGTTAATATCAATAGGAATACAAGCGCATAACTCTAAAGCAACGTCTAAGAATTTGTCAGTTAAGGTAACTAATTTCTTAAACATGAACTTGCCTTCTTCAAGTGAGTGAACTTGATTGGCAACGATTCTAAACTTTGACACACCATAATCGTTGGAGAGCACTTTCATTTGAGCATAAGCATCAGCTACAGAGGTGGACTCATTGCATACCACCATGATGACATCCTGAGCTGCACGGCAGAATGAAAGCACCATGTCTGAAATACCAGCAGCAGTATCAACGATTAAGAAATCTACTGGCTCTTCTAATGAGGAGAAAGCTCTAATCAAACCAGCATGCTGATCGATAGTGAGTTCAGCCATTTCCTTTAAACCAGAGGAGGCTGGCACAATACGTAGACCATGTGGTCCATCTTGAATGATTTCTTGTAAGGAGCACTCACCACGCAATACATGAGCAAGGTTTTTACGAACCTTTAAACCCAGCATAACATCGATATTAGCTAAGCCTAGGTCGGCATCAAACAGCATGACATGCTTACCCATTTGACAAAGGGCAACAGCTAAATTTAAGGACACAGAGGACTTACCGACACCACCCTTGCCGCCAGTAACTGTGATAACCTTAACTCTTCTCCATTTGTACTTTGTAGCCATACAAACGATATCCTACACCTGCAAACTCTTATGCTAAAAGTTCACGCTCATTGCGTAATACGAAACTATTGAAACGACGATTAATCTGTATTTAATATCACAGAGTAATATTAGGAAGCCTCGTCAAGCCTCTGCATTTGCCTGATTGCTTAGTATAACTATCAACCAAACAACACAACTTCTAACACTTATAATATCCAGTATTGAAAAAGTCTTAAGAAAGCTTATTAGTTGAGCTAAAACAAAAACTTTAGAAGCTAAAATTATATATCTAGTCTTATTTAAATTAGCGACTAATTTAATAATTTCTGTTGCCTTTGTTTATAAAATTAAGATCTACCTCAATTAAAATTCATAAAGTGTCAAAGCTTAGTAAAAAAGTATTTTTTGGAGCTCTATATGCAATTATTTTGCCTCAATCGTAAAAAAGACTGAAATTTTGCGAACACTTTGTTTAAATTTGAGCAAAAGGCAAACTATAGCACAGCGTTAATAACTTACAAAATCAAATTAATAAATTTGTATGTTTAGTTATCAGATAACTTTTATGACCACCTTGATCCTATTAATAGGCCAGGTGATCATTAAAAAAACTCTTAATCCTTAGGAATCATGCTTTGAGCAATATCATCCTCTACAGCACTTAATGCTTTACGAGCCAAGGCATTTTGATTAGGAATATCTAAATCCTCAGGCACACGTTGACCATCAGTGATATAGCTAATAGGCAGCTTCATATCAATACATAAAGATAAAGCATCACCTACATTTTGACACTCATCAATCTTGGTAAGAATTAAACCAGTTAAACCTACCATAGCAAAGTGTTCATAAGCATGTTGTAATACTTTGCGCTGGGTGGTACAAGGCAACACTAAATAGTGCTTAAGTTTTAAACTTGCTTGCAACTTAAGCTGTGATAACTGAGCATTAAAGCGCTCATCCTTAAAGCCAACACCAGCAGTATCTACTAAGATTAAGCTCTTATCAGAAAGTGTATAGAGCAATTGAGGTAACTCAGCAATATTCTTTACTGCATAAGTGGCACAACCCATGATACGACCATAGGTCTTAATCTGCTCTACAGCACCAATACGATAATGGTCAGCAGTAACAATGGCTACTCTTTGTGGGCCATAACGCATCACAAAACGAGCAGCTAACTTGGCTAGGGTTGTCGTCTTTCCGACACCAGCAGGGCCAATTAAAGTTACAATGCCGCCTTTAGAAACAATTTCATCATCGCCTACTAAAATAGAGCGCTCAATAATAGAAACTAATTCACGCCAGGCATTATTAAAGGTAATCTCAGCTGGTAATTGATTTACTAAAGAATCAGCTACACTATCAGAGAAGCCTACTGAATTTAATAATTTGTAGACCATAGCCTTAACAGGCTCATTACGAGAGCGATTGTCTTGTAACAGACCAGCTAACTCAAACTGAAGTAATTTACGGATATTCTCCACCTCAGCACGCATTTTTTCTAAATCTTTACGTACTGCGACATCAGAAACACCAGTTGAGCGATAGGTATCAATACCTGCTTTACTTTCGTATTCTTCTTTTTCTTGCTTAGTCTTTGATTTAACAAAGAAATTCTTAAACTCACGCTGCTGAGATAAAGGAAGAGGCGGTGTTTTAAATAGATCAGCATCTTCATCCAAAGATGGATCAATTCTTGATGGGCCTGCTTTTTTCATAGGATCATTGGCCATATCGTCGTAATCTCCATCTACTGTTACTGGGTTAATAATGCGTGATACACCTGTTCCTTTTAGTGAGTTAGATCTAGCAGGACGCTCTTGATATTGGTCATTTTGCTCAGTTTTAGCAGCAATATCACCTAATAACTTATCGCCTTGCTCTTTGCTCATTGCTTGTTGACGCTCTAAAATCTCAATCAAACTCTGAGCATAGGCCTGATTTTTTCCACCAATCAGTCTACGATCTTGCTTAGGCTTGCTAGCATCAGAGTTGATATCAACTTTATCGTCACTTAGCTGTCGGTCAGCCATAGAGGATAAACCGCCAGCAGCATTGCTTGGGCGCACATTAGCTTGCATTGATGATTTTGCAATAGGTAATGTTTCTATACCAGCAACAATCTCAACGCCACCTGCAACACGTTTATTAGACATAATGATAGCGTCGTCACCTAACTCCTCTTTAACTTTGGTTAGGGCTTCACGCATATCTTTTGCTTCAAAGCGCTTTAACTTCATTTACGACCTACGGCTAAACCATCATCCTTACACCATGGGACTCTTTTGCCATACTTTTTAGAAAAACAAAAAAAGTCTGTGTAAATAATCCCATTGTCCTTTTCTTAACTAAGAATTGTCTATTCTTAGATAAATTGGCAATGATTAGGACATCTAAAAGATTGTATAAAAAATTGCAGGGCAAACCAATACTAAATTAAGTTGAGTAGCAATTATTATTAACTGTCCCCCAAACTCCGTCTATCAGCCAAGACCTAATAAGGGCAACTTAATTTTCTAAAAAAATTCAAGCTTAGCTAGCAAGCAAATTTAATGCCGCTAGCATTGATTTTTGAGCTATGAACCCCTGTCATTAGGCCATTTTATCTAATTTAGCAAACAATCATAATTACCTAATTTTCATTAGGAATGTAGTTAAATGTCAAAAAGATAGCAAAAAACTCTTAAGCAAGTGACCTAAAAAAAGACCCCATATTACTATGGGGTCTTTTTAAATCAATCTTTTGGATTAGCCTCTAATTTGTTGCTGGGCGTTATTGTTATTACCCACCACAGAAACAATCTTAATTTGCTTATCATCAGGAATTTCCTGATAAGAAAGCACTCGTAATCCAGGAATAGTATTTTTAACAAATCTTGATAAGGTTGAGCGCAAGATACCAGAGGTTAACAAGATAGCTGGCTCACCAGCCATTTCTTGATTAGCTGTAGCTTCATATAAGCTCTTTTGCATACGATCAGCTAAGCCTGGCTCAATACCTACACCCTCAGCACCACCAGTTTCTAATGACTTGTGTAGTACCTTCTCTAAGTCAGGAGATAAAGTAATTACTGGGATAATTAAATCACCACCAACAATATCCTGAATAATCAGACGACGTAGACCAATACGACAGGCTGCGGTTAACACCTCAGGATCCTGACTCTTAGGAGCATATTCAACCAAGGTTTCTAAGATAGTACGCATATCACGTACAGGAACACCCTCGTGTAACAGATTCTGTAACAACTTGGTTAATAAGCCTAAATTTACAATATTTGGTACTAAGCCATTTACTAACTTAGGCTGAGTCTTAGAAACAATATCCAAAATATTCTGCACTTCTTCTTGTCCAATTAAGGAAGCACAGTTATTAGCTAAAATTTGTGATAAGTGGGTAGCTACTACAGTAGAGCAATCTACTACGGTATAGCCAAGACCTAAAGCACGATCGTTATCTTGTTTGGCAACCCATACAGCCTCTAATCCGAAAGCAGGATCTTTAGTTGGGATACCAGGAACACGACCGAATACCTGACCTGGGTTAATAGCCATATCACGATCAGGCTGAATCTCAGCCTCACCAAAAGTAACACCCATTAAAGTAATACGATAGCTATTAGGGCCTAAGTCCAAGTTATCACGAATATGTACAGGTGGAATTAAGAAACCTAAGTCTTGTGATAACTTCTTACGAACACCCTTAACACGGTTTAATAGTTCGCCACCCTGAGCCTTATCCACCATTGGAATTAAGCGATAACCTACCTCAAGACCAATAACGTCAACCTCAGATACGTCATCCCAAGAAAGCTCTCTTTGATCTGGAGATGCCTCAGGAGGAGGTGGTGGTGGGGCTTCTGCGGCCAATTGATCTGCAATCTTTTTACGCTTAATCAAGTAGCCAATAAAGGCAGCAATAGCAGCTAAAGATAAGAAAGCTACGTGTGGCATGCCTGGCACACTACCCATAACAAAGAGTACACCAGCTACGATATACATGGTCTTTGGTTCATTAAATAACTCAGAGACCACTTGTTGACCCATCTCATTTTCGGCGCCATTTTGACGGGTAACGATAATAGCTGCAGCTACAGATAGTAATAGGGAAGGAATTTGAGCTACCAGACCATCACCAATAGTCAATAACACGTAAATACGTGCTGACTCGCCTAGGCTCATGTTATGGAATATTGTACCGATAATAATACCGCCAATAATGTTAATGAAAAGAATTAACATACCAGCGATAGCATCACCTTTTACGAACTTAGAAGCACCGTCCATGGAACCGTAGAAATCAGCCTCACGGGCAATTTCACCACGACGCTCACGTGCTTGTTCCTGGTTAATTAAACCAGCATTTAAGTCCGCATCAATAGCCATCTGTTTACCAGGCATTGCGTCCAAGGTAAAACGAGCGGAAACTTCAGAAATGCGTCCAGCACCTTTGGTAACTACTACGAAGTTAATAATCATCAAGATAGCAAAGACGATCAAACCTACAGTATAGGAACCACCCATTACCACATGACCGAAGGCCTCAATAACCTTACCAGCAGCAGCGGTACCTTCTTGACCATTAATTAAAATTACACGTGTTGAAGCTACGTTAAGAGCCAAACGCAAAATAGTGGTCAAAAGCAAAACTGTTGGGAAAGAACCAAAGTCTAGTGGCTTTTTAGCGTAAATAGCAACTAATAACACCACCATAGATAAGGCAATGTTGAAAGAGAACAACATATCCAATAGTAATGGTGGAATAGGCAAGGTAATCATTGCTAGACAAGCTAATACTAGCAATGGGGTACCAAGCTTAATTACGCGTAGTTTTCGGTAAGCAGCACCACCAATAGACATGCCTTTTGCAAGTTTTGGATTTGCTCTGGCTTTGTCCATGGCCCCAGATACGGGAGCTGTTACTTTAGAACCAAGATCTGAAAATAAACCCACTGTCAATTCACCGACGGCTGTATTAAACACAAAGAGTTGAGTTGGTCAGACCAAAGCAAAATGTTTGCCATGGCCCTACCAACTTAAGCAACTAAGCTATAGTAACAAGCTTATCAAGCTCTTGGAGAATACCAATTAAATTACGATAGTTAGACCATTGTCCACGATATTTTTCTTGAGCATAAGTATGAATCATCATAGCTTGAGGAAGTGCCATATCAGCTTCAATCATAGATCTAAAACGAGCAATTAGCACATACTCTAACCACTGATGGAACTCAATGGTATCTAAACAAAAAGGACTAGTTGAGCTTAAGTCCTTATCACTTGGGCGTAAAGCCTCGCCACCCCATAAATTTAGGTCTTTTAACTCCTGCTCTAACTTATTTATCTGCTCAACAATAGCATTAATATCATGATTTAAACTCATGATTATTTCCTCAAAATAAAAAATTAAGCCTGCTTGCCAATAGGATCGGAAAAATCACAATCACTATTACGCCCGCCCACATCAAAAAAGCTCTCTAAAATTATTTTAGCGGCGGTAGCATCAATCTTACCTTTGTTTTTTACTAAAGCACGGTAACCACCTTGATGATGGAAGATTTCATCTTTGGCTTCCACTGATGATAAGCGTTCATCTTTAAAGTAAACTCGAATACGGTATTTACTCATCAGTCTATGGCCAAACTTACGTGCTCTATTAGTCATAAGCTCACTAGAGCCATCCATATTTAAAGGAAAACCAACCACAATATAATCTGGCTGCCATTCTTTAAATACAGCTTCCATTTGCTGCTCATTAGGAATGCCATTTTGGGCCTTAATAGCTGTTAGTGCCTGTACCGAGCCAATAGACTCATTACCTACAGCCACACCTATGTGGTTAAGACCAAAATCAAAGGCTAAAACACGTCCACCAGTCACTATTATTCCCCACTATCTGACAACAGCAAGACAAAATCCATTGGTGGGTGCATTATGCACTAAAGACCATCTTTTTGCATCTTTTGCAAAATAAATACTGCGCTACCTACCAACTACAACTTTAAACAAACTAACTCTTAATTGGCTAAATCTTGCCCACTATCCCTATGCCTATGACCTATTACCATAGGTCATAGGCATAGGTATGGGGCCTTGGACTTAACCAAATTACTAACCTTAAGCCTTAAACATCAGGCCCTGGTTTTTAGGCATTAGACCTTAGACTAGCCCATTAAAAACAAGGCGCAACCTAAAAGTGGTCACGCCTGTTAAAGAAAACAATAATTATTTTGACTTTAGCTATACTATGGCAAATAACCACCATTAAAGCGGATATTAGGGCGACGAGAACCACCTAATAGCGCAGTAGCATCTACGTCAAAGCTCTTAATACCCTCATAACATAAATCACCTACAGCTTTATGAATAGCCTGTAGATTTATTGATGTAGTAACCACCATAGGTAAGTTTTGAGCTACACGAGTACGAATAAGCTCGGAAAATACCTTTTGTGAAAAAGGCTCAAGCGCCATATTGTCGCTACATAAGCCGTCTAAAATTAATAAATCAACTTCACAATAAGTCTTAAACAGATTTTCTCGTGAGAGTTTTTCCTCGTAAGTCTCTTTATGTAAAAAGAGCCAAGTCTTTTTTACATCGTCAAAATTAACTATGAGAGCTAATGGTAATTGACGATTACGTGGGGACTGGTAATGGGCAGCTGCTTTAAGATTCATATATTGGTTAGCAATAGCATGGCAGAGTAAAGTTTTACCTGAACCTCTATCACCAAACACTAAAAGCATTTGCTTATTGAGCTTCTGATTAATGCTGGCTAAGAATTTAAAGGACAAACTAAAAGCATCATGATTGAGCTCATCCTTTCTTAACCTATCAAAAGTATACTCAGGATTAACATTAGCGTCTTTGCGCATATTAGACATAAATTGTCTATAGAATGCCTCTTGACGCTGTTTAATCTCGTTTGCTACCTCATTAGCCTCTTGGCGACGCATTTGGTAAATCTCAAAAGGATCAACCTCTACGGCATCAACATCAATACCAGTATGCTGCTCAATAGTTTTAAGCAAGACCTCAAAAGCAGAAACAGGCTGCTTTAAGCGTCTAGCTCTTTGCACATCAGGATCTTGTCTAGTCTTAATATTAGCTTTAATAGCGACAGGATCAACAGCCTTATTGTTTAAGCTAACTACAGACGAAGTCCCTACATTGGAGCTACCAATGCCGCCATTAGCCTTTACCTCTTGAGCACTAGCATTAACACTAACGCCAGTGCTGGCACCAGCACTGACGCTAGCGCTAGCATTAGCACTGGCGATAGCACTTGCACCGCCCCCAAAGCTGCTCTCATAAGAGCCAATGCCTTGCGGCATAAAATCATTAAAGCCCTCAGCTAAGCCATAAGTCCCAGCCCCTGCCTCAACGCCAACACTACCTACAAAGCCAGATTGCGGCATTGCTGCTACACTTGCGCCCGCACCTACATTTGCACCTGCGTTTACGCCTGTGAGAGTGCTTGCACCTGTGCTAGCAACTGCGCCTGCACTTGCGCCCGCCCCCATAAAAGAACTTTCAGGATTTGCAGAGGCTTGGTAAGGGTTATAAATATTACCTGCTGATGCCATGTTTTTTGGAGCGTGGCTGTTAGTGCCTTCTGGAGCAGCACTGTAATTAGAACTTAGCTGTTCGCCATTTGCACCATAACTATTAGCTGCGTTATTAACTCCATTTAAGGACACAACAGGGCCTTTAGGGAGGTTAGTTTGAGCGCTATTGCTCTGGCCATTATCTTCTACCATAGCCCCAACCAAGCCTGCGGTGTGTTTAAAAAGATCAACTTGAGCTTGCTGTACTTGTTTGCTCTTAGGAGCTAAAGACATGTTGGCAAATGAGCCCTTAGTAGTAAGGCTAGGACGCTCAATACTCTGATTAAAGTTAATAAAGCTATCCTCATGTCCCATAAAGGCACCATGCTCGCTTAGGCCTAATGAATCTTGATAAAGCACATTAGCATTAATAACTTTATCCAGTTCTAAAGCATCAACATTTATCTTTGAGCTTTCAACATGTGCATGCTTATCTTGCAACTTAGCAATGGCATCACCAATCAGCCCTAAAGGAGCTTGAGCCTTGTTATCCTCAGGCACTTTATTAACTACTGCGCTAAAGCCCTTATGCTCCATAGCATGAGATGGTACAGGCAACTCTGCACTCTTTAAGAATGATGGTTGCTCACCCTTAGATAGCTGAGCCAAGTTACTATGATAACTATCATTGCTAGCATGGAGCTCCATATTCTGATTAGCTCTCTTAGCAGCAGCCTCTGACTGTGTCTTATCATTAGCCTCAGCCATAGCAGCATCACTAAAGCCGCCCTCTACCTTTGCAAAGCTGCTGCTTGCCAAGCTACCGCAGGCCACGCCGTGGACGGCAGCGCTGCTGCTGGCAGGGCTGTTGCCTGTCAAGCCGTGGCTGGCTGCGCTACTGTGATAAGAGGAAACACTGGAATTAGGAGCTGAGCTTGGCTGTTGTAAAGCACTGCTGTTTTCTAAAGCTTCACTTGGTTGTGGTTGCTCTAAAGAGCTTGGCTTGACAATACGGTTAGCTACAGGAGCAGAATGCTGCTCCTTTAAATATGAAGATACTACGCAGGCACTAAAATTACGCTCTAATAAAGCCTCTAACTGTAAAAGACGAGCGCTCTTTACTTTAACTAAAGTGGCAATACGTCTAAACATAGGATGAAGCGCTTCGTCTGAGCCCAATAATAAAGGCTCAAGAGGCATGCGCTTGCTTATTCTTTGGTTTTGACACTGCGATAAGCGCTGATAAATATATAACAGCTCTTCATCGCAAGAGCTATGTTCTACTATTAGCCCTGAATTAAAGACCTCAGCCAAATCGCCACTAATAATACGACTTTGATAGGCAAGAGCTTCCCCTACTAAATCCTCGTAAGAGGTGTTTAGCTCTTTTAAACATAAGTCGTTAATCTGAGCTAAGTCAGATGAGCGTAAGTTATATTTATGATTAATAAGAGAACCTTGATAAGCATCGATTTGAGCACCATTATTTTGCTCAGATGCAGCTAAGTTAAGGTTATTGTTGTTAGCAATACCTTTAACTTCTCTATTTTGCTCACAAGCTAAATAATCTTTACTCTCAGGCATATTAGCCTCACTTATCTTCAATAGCAGCTAAATTTGGAACTTGCTATATTACCATTTAGTGTGCCATAAGCTAAATTTGTTATCAGGATTTTTTTGAATTTGCTTTCTATCTGTCTAGAATAGCAAGATTGTATTGTGCTAAATTTGCGCTAGATCACCAAAAACTAATATTAAGCAGATCTTTTATCCATTTACATGAGCTTATCACGTCTTGATAACTTTTGGTGCACGAGCGAATATTTTGACAAAATTTTCTATATAGATATCAACTAATAGATTAGTAATCACTAGTGTTTTTTATATATAAAATATGGCTTAAGAACCAGCATTTAACAAGCATTCTTGTATAGTAGTTCTATCTAGCCATAATAGATTCTAATCATCATCATCTATTTGTACTTAATACCCTCTTAATTTTAAATAAACAGTATAAAACTGCATATATAAGCCACTTATCAGCTTTTGTTAAATTCATGCTAAGTAATATTGTTTAATATCTTAAAGTTAATATTTTGCATGTAATTAAGGCTATAATGCACATATTCAGTATTAAGTCTGATGTTTGTTGATTAGCTTATATATTAGTTGTTGTTAATTTGGAACAGCCTATCAGCCATAGCTAAAGTATTTTTGGTAATAAGTTATCTTTGTGCTGAACCAATATTGTGCAGATACATTTGTACTTTATTGAGTGTAATGCACTTGCTCAATAATAAATCATTTTGAGCCTGCTCTTAATTGCCACCCATCTAATATTATTTTTAATTGAGAACCAACCCATGCGTGACAACGGTCCAGTCATTAATAGAGAACACAAATTCCCTAGCGATCCTAATGCTAAGATTATCTCAGTTACTGACCTGAAAGGTATTATCACAGAGGTGAATGATACTTTTGTTGAGATGAGTGGTTTTAGTCGTGAAGAACTAATTGGTCAGCCACAAAATATTGTGCGCCACCCTGATATGCCACCAGAGATCTTTGCTCAGCTATGGTCAACCATCCAATCAGGCCATCCATTCATGGGCTTGATTAAAAATCGTTGCAAAGATGGCAGCTATTATTGGGTTAATGCCCTTATCATGCCAATAAGACAAAATGGTGAAATTGTTGGCTATGAGTCTGTACGTACAGCTGCTAGTGACACTCAAATTGCACGTGCAGAACAAGTCTATAAGAAAATGCGTGAGGGTAAGAAGATTCGCTCTCGCCTTGCTCCTAATAGCTTTGTACTCTATTTTATTTTTATCATGTCTTTCTTATTAGAGGTATTTACTAATAATATTTGGTGTACCTTGTTAAGCTTTGGCGCTATGTTTGCTGTTTTAGGCTATAGCAACTATAGAAAGCATGAAATCTTAAAATTTATTATGGGTGTCTTCCAATCCCAAAACAACACTATTAACGAAATTATCTATACCCATAGAGCAGGCTTGGAAGCTAAGGTGGTGTACAACATAATGTACAACCTAAAAGAGGTTGACACCATTATGACTCGTGTGCGCTACTCAGCTAAAAAACTTAATGATATTGCCCTAATGCGCTCTGAAAGCCAAATTGATAGCGTCAATGAAGCTGAAGAGCGAGCTCGTGTTACCCATGAGCTTATGATGGAAATGAAGTCCATTGGTGAAAGTATTACTCATATGATTGCTGATGTTAGCTCCAGCTCCATGGAAACAGCTCGCAATACTAAAGATGTAGCCGACCTAGTAAGCTCAGGTAAAGAAGTAGCTGGCTTAACTATGAGTGCTATTGATGAACTTAGCACTATTTCCTCTGAAATTCGTACCCTTATTAATGATTTAGCATCTCGAGTAGATGATATTGAAAAAGCCTCATCTTTAATTAAAGATATTGCTAGTCAAACCAATTTACTCGCCCTCAACGCCTCTATCGAAGCCGCCCGTGCAGGCGATGCAGGTCGTGGCTTTGCCGTGGTAGCTGATGAGGTTAGATCTTTATCCTTACGTACTGAAAGCACCACTATTCAAATTCACGAGCTTATTAATCGCTTTAAAATTATTGCAGGTAAAACTGTTAGCATGGTAGAGGAAGGACACGCTAATGTAGGAACTGGCGTGGCTCAAGTACAATTAACCAATCAAAAGCTTGATGAGATCTTAAACAGTATTAATGCTATTAAGCAGCTGACCAATAATGTTGCCAACACTATTCAGCAACACTCATCTACAGCAGAAGAGGTTAATATTAAAGTACAGCACATACTCTCTATGAATGAAGAGGGCCTCCATAGCAACAATAGCAATTTAGCTGGAACCAACTTAATTACCAATCTCTCCAGCGACCTTACCGCTATGATTGACCGCTTCTCTAATCATAATATTACAAATAATTAAGACTAATGCTAAAAGAGCTTAACTGATGGTCAGTTAAGCTCTTTTTGTATCTTAATTAAACATAATATTTAAATAAACAGCAGCACCTGCAATTCCAATCAAGATTAAGCCCCATACCAGGCCTTTAACACTCACTGGAGGAGGCAGACGCTTAACTTGTCGCATAGTAATCTCTAACAAAGTCATAGTATGCTCTGATACATAATAACTTTGATAGCGCTCTAACATATTAATAAAGTTATTGCGCTGCTTAGAGAGCTTGCGCTTGAAATAAGAGCTGCGTTTTCTCTCCTTAAGATTCTTTTCACGCTCTTGCTTCTTTAAAAGCTTCTTTTGCTCCTTGGTAAGCTTAGGAGCAGGCTGCTTATTACCATCATTGCTTTCACTTGTACTAGCATCATTGCCCATATTAGCAGCAGTCATTGCAAAGCGCTGTTGGCCATAATACTGATGGCGGCGCTCATCATCGTAGCCATCATCCTGATTGCTATGCTCATCCTGAGCGTTTTGAGCCTCATACTCACTAGAGTCATCATTTTGGTCGTTATACTCAGAACTTTCTTCAGGAGTATATTCAGACAATGAGCTTTCATCTACTTTTAGCTCTTGCTCAGTAACTTGACCATTCTTTGTTAACTTGACTCTATAAGGATGGCGTAAGGCTAGATTTACCATAACGAGCATAAAGCTTACGTTATAGCGCACCACCATATCTTGCAAATGAAGGCTACAATCAATGTAGCTACCCTTAAGACCAAAATTAGCGCTAAATTGATCCACTACTCTAGAACTAGCACGATGGAACTCATAGAAATTATTAATGAGGTTCTTATCATCACTAAGCAAATAGTACTTTTCAAAATTATTAGCAATAGCGTAATAATAAGGAAGAGCATCCTCAATGCGTCTTAAAGAGGAAATAAAGTAATCCAAATCATCAGATTTTAATCTAAAGTACAGACGCTCAAGCTTAGCAATAATAGAACGTAATTGCTGCACGATATGAGGAGAGTACTGTCTACCCAACTCAGTTGCATACAGATGGAAAGAATAGTTAACTACTGAGATTAAGTTATAAACATAATCTAAGTACAAGCTACGCTCTCTAGCCTCGTAGCAACGCTGTCTAAAGGCTTCAATAACACTATTGTTAATAGCTAAGAAGTGAGATACTTCCTCTAACACCATTTGTGCTGCTGGGTTTGGATTGAGCTCTACTTCAAAGAAGTCATCTTCAATACCAGACTCACGATTAATAAGCGCAATACGCTCAATTAAACCATTGAGAGCGTCGGTTAGATGGCGATCAAAACTACCAGCCTGCTTTTTAAGATTTAAGTTCTCTAATAAAGAAGTACGTGGTGTTTCAATATTTACTCTTGTTTTAGGAGCTTGAGCCTCTTTATTACGTACACCATGGCCTGCACCAGCAAAACTGCGCTCATCAGAGCTATCTTCACGCTCTTTGTTTTCTTTTTCCTTATTAAGTACGTCTAATACCTTACTTAATAAAAAAGCGCCTTTGACTTTAAATTTATCGCCAATAATTTGTTGTACAAAGGCTTGGGTCATATCCTCATCTTGCAGACAGCGAGAATAAAGTGTTGCAGCATCATCAAAACGGTCTTCAATGAGGGCTAAGACAGCTAAATTTATATAAGAGGAAAAGCTTTGTTGACTTTGGAGAATCTTAACTGCGTTTTCTCTTTGACCCTGAGTCAAATAATAAAGAGCAGCATGGTCTAGCTTATTGGTATCAACAAACCAGAACATGGCATACAAAATACGACCACGAGCAGACAAAAGCTGACTTTTAGCCTGATCTAAGCGCCTAGGAGTTCTTAAGGGCTCTTTCATGAATGAAGCAAGATCTAAGGACAAATGAATTTCTTTGCCCTTAATTACCTCAGTCATCATCTTTTTGTGATTAGAAGAGATATTCCTTAAAGATACTTGGCTACACACGCCTAGCACACGATATGGATTATCCTGAACTACAGATATGGTCATAAAAAAAGAAAATAAAACAAAATGCTAAAAATATAGATTATCTCTGCACTATGGTGCCATACAAATAGCCAACATTATACCTATTATCTCTAAGTTTTGTTGATCTTATCCCCCAATCACCCCTACTAAACAGCAAAGCACCCAAGCAGCAAAGCCAGAAGACAATGCCCCATACCCTCCATAAAGCCATGCTGCACAGCCGCAATGTCGCTATGCAGCCAAGCAGCTATGCAGCTATGCTTAAAAGCAGCAAAGCTTCAAAGCTACAAAGGAGCGCTGGCCTGCCAAGACAAAACAATTCTGTGCTCCGCTCCAAACACACTACATCACATTAGATAAATTAGCTTTTCTATGCACATGCTTAATATTATTTAAAAAATTTTTAATAAAAAGCTTGCCAAGTACTATTAATCTCCCTATAATGTGCATCACCAAATCGATGGATGCTTAGCTCAGTCTGGTTAGAGCATCTGCCTTACAAGCAGAGGGTCATA
>OGPO01001444.1_pt1 | contig 15209 bp, 10 predicted proteins | sample 1553041 | NCBI WGS metagenome assembly OGPO01 (sample SAMEA2580281, study PRJEB22360) | human gut metagenome | biome: human gut; feature: human-associated habitat; material: faeces | place: Denmark | collected 2008/2010 | reverse complement strand
TCTAACTGCGGCGTTAGCAGCTCTCTTAACTGCGTCGGTCTTTACACTCTTGATACTAGCTTTGATCTGTGGCAACGTTTTCACCTCCCGTCGGTTTAATTCATACCATGTAATTTTATCATGTTTTCCATCCATTAGCAAGAAAGAATCGTGTTATTTTCGGCTCAATAACCGCCGTGGAATTAATATTTTTTATTTAATCCTCTGTACGGACAGTAAATGTGGCTATCTCTTCCGGTGATATCGGGCGGGAGTAGTAATATCCTTGAATGATATCGCAGCCGAAAGACTTAAGCCGCTTAGCCTGCCAGGCAGTTTCCACTCCTTCTACCACAATCTTCTTTCCCAGGTCATGGGCAAGAGAAATGACATCCCGGATAAATCGATCCTTTCCCTCTGCCTCCGCCTCTTCTGTGAGGTAGGAGTCGATAATGCTCTTGTCCAACTTCAGATAATCCACCGGAATATAGGTAATATATTTCAGCGACGAATAACCGGTACCAAAATCATCCAGATGCACTTGCGCACCTAGTTGGCTAAATTGTTGAATAACAGACAGTGCCAGTTCATCATTCTCAATCAGACAACTCTCTGTCAGTTCAACATCTATAGGGCAGTATTCAAAATTGAGTTCCTGGAGAACCTGTTTCAGGGCGGTGAAAATGGTTTGATCGGCGAGCTGACGTGCAGAAATATTTACCGCCACTCGCAGGTTTATGCCTTTATCCCGCCACTTTGCCACCTGGCGTACGACATCGAGAATCACCCAACGGCCTAAAGGCACAATTAGCCCTGACTCTTCGGCGTAGGAAATGAAGTCCAACGGTGGAATCAACCCACGTTCAGGTGACTGCCAACGTACTAGTGCTTCCAGACTGCGCACTTCGCCACGCCAGGTGATTTTCGGTTGATAGTGAATAACCAACTGATCGTTTTCCAGTGCTTTACGCAAGTTGGTATCCAGCCAGAGATATTCAAATACCCGTTGATTCATTTCTGGGGTAAAAACGCAAAATTGTCCTCGTCCGCCTTCCTTCGCTGTGTACATTGCTGTGTCGGCGTGACGAATAATAGCCGTGCTGTCTGAACCATGTTCGGGAGAGAGTGCAATACCTACTGAACAGCTGGTATAAACTTCAATTAAACCAATGCGAAAGGGGAGCCGTAAGCGGGTCAAAATTCGTGATGCCATTGCTTCCAGCGCGCTTTGTGAGGTGTTGGATGCCAGTACCAGAAACTCATCCCCACCTGGACGCGCCAACACCTGGTCATGTTCGAGACAGCTTAAAATAGCCAATGACACGTCGCGTAATAACTGGTCACCAAACAAATGCCCATAGGCGTCGTTGACCTTTTTGAAATTATCCAAATCAAGATACACAACCCCAACTTTATTGTTATCTGCATGATTAATAGCGTGATCGATTAAATCCTGCATTGCGTTACGATTCGGCAGTCCGGTGATACTGTCGGTATTTGCCAGAATACGCAGTCGCTCCTGAGCGCGGCGCTCTTCGGTAATGTCGGTGCCGGAACAGATTAAAAAAATCTCGTTTTTGCCACTGCCGCTGTGGACAAATTTATTGCGAAACAGAAACAGCCGCTGGCCTTTACATGTTGGTATCCACAGTTCGACTTCATATGCATTGCCGCTTCGAAAAAATACACGGTTATTGCGCCTGGATGCCGCAGCTTCACGACGGCTCATAAACAGTTTAAACACGCTTTGCCCAATGACGTCGTGTTCTTTCAACCCTGTGTAATCTTCACATAACCGATTGAAGCGTTGGATATTCCCCCGGCTGTCGAGAATCACTATTGCGGAATGTGCTTCAGAAACTCCCTGCTCAGCAAAGGAAAGCCCGTGTGATAAATCACGAGCAACCGCCGGTGTGTCATGCCATGCAGACGCGTTGCCAGCCCATTCCCGTTTATTGATTTTTCGTCCTACCAGATGCACAGAAAGATCGCTTTCATCGACGGTCAGACTCATCATCAGGCTGGAGGTGATGACCGTCATTTCCCTGATGCGAGCAGCCTGTTCGGCAGATAACTGCAATGTACGATCAGGTTCTGTGGTTTCGGTGGTAGAAAAGCGCAAAACATCGCTGCTTTCCGTCAACCGCCAGTATGGATTGTGCGATCCGAGAAAGTTGTACAACGTTGTGGACTCCCTAACGGTTTTCATGATGCATATCCTCCGGTTAACAGCGGAGTCCGCGGTTAAATAAAAGGAACAACATGACTTACATGAAATTAACGGCGGCTAAACGCATTGTTTTTTTTATATATTTATTTGTAATCCAGTTTTGGAAAAACGCCAGTTTTCAAACGAAAGTCAGTTAAAAAATCTGCCTGGATATAACGAAGGTAGAGCGGGGAAATAAACGGCCCATCCATGAGGAATGGGCCGTGAAAGGAGATTACGCGACCGGGCGCGCAATAATGCTGCGGGTTTCCATGCGGACTTCGGCAATAGTGACGTCAATAACGTCAGTCACTTTGTAAACCGTTTCACCTTTAATTTGTACAGTGCCGTTTTCCTGGCTGCAAACCAGTTCATCGCGCACAGCGTGTAAGAAAGGTGCCGGAATAAAGGCGATAGCGCCGTTATCAACCAAACGAACACGCATGCCGCCACGGCTGATATCGACAATTTCCGCTGCGAAACGGGTGTCGGTCCCGGCTTTGTCTTTCAGGAAGCGTGCGTATAACCAGTCACCAACATCACGTTCTGCCATCCGGTTGAGACGGCGACGCTCGGCCATTTGGACAGTGATTTCATCCTGTGGGCGCGTCGCAGTTTCGCCTTTGATAACCGCTTTCAGCAGACGGTGGTTGATCATGTCGCCATATTTACGGATCGGCGAAGTCCAGGTGGCGTATGCTTCCAGACCGAGGCCAAAGTGAGGACCGGGTTCAGTGCTAATTTCAGCAAATGACTGGAAGCGACGAATGCGGCTGTCGAGGAAACCAGTTGGTTGCGCGTCCAGTTCACGACGCAGTTTGCAGAAACCGTCCAGCGTGAGCACTTCTTCGGCATCGACATGCAGACCGTGCGTTTTCAGCAACGCTGCCAGCGCGTCGGCATTCGCCGGATCAAAGCCCATATGCACGTTATAGATGCCAAAACCGAGCTTATCGCGCAGTACGCGGGCCGCACAAATGTTAGCGGCAATCATCGCTTCTTCGACGATACGGTTGGCAATGCGACGAGGCTCGGCGACGATATCCAGCACTTCACCTTTTTCACCGAGAATAAAGCGGTAATCCGGGCGATCTTTAAACACCAGTGCGTGGTTATGACGCCACTCGCCGCGGCGTTGGCAAATTTGCGCTAGCAAACGGACTTGTTCGGCAATTGCTTCACTTTCAGGCTGCCAGTCACCGGTATTTTCCAGCCAGTCAGAAACCTGGTCATACACCAGCTTTGCTTTGGATTCGATGGTGGCGGCAAAGAATTCGATATTATCTTCAATGGTGCCATCAGCGGAGAGCGTCATGCGGCATGCCAGTACCGGGCGGACTTCATTGGCGCGCAGTGAGCAGAGATCGTCAGAAAGCTCGCGAGGCAGCATAGGGATGTTGAAGCCAGGCAGATAGTTGGTGAATGCGCGAATTTTCGCGGCTTTGTCCAGCTTGCTGCCTTCAGCAATCCACGCGGTTGGATCGGCAATCGCCACAATCAGCTGAAGTTTGTCATCCGGCAACGCCTTAGCGAAAAGGGCGTCATCCATATCTTCTGTGCTGGCACTGTCGATGGTGACAAAATCCAGCGCGGTCAGATCTTCACGAACCAGACCTTCATCGAGCATTTCGGTAGCGACGCCGTCTGGTGCTTCTTTTTCCAGATTATGGCGTGCAAGGGTAACCCACCACGGTACAAAGTGATCGTCACCAAAAGTGATGTATTGTGTCAGTTCTGCATAGAAAGAACGATCGCCTTTCAGCGGATGACGGCGCATTTCGGCAACCGCCCAGTCGCCTTCTTTAAACTCGTGGTTCAGGCCACGGGCTGCGCGGCAAGGAATGGCGTCTTTTAAGAGTGGATGATCAGGAACGATGGCCAGACGGTCATTTTTGCCCTGAACCTTACCCACGAAACGAGTCAGGAACGGTTCAACCAGTTCTTCTGGCTCTGCGGATTCACGTTCTTTTTCACTGTGGATCACCGCGATAATTCGGTCGCCATGCATGACTTTTTTCATCTGCGGCGGCGGAATGAAATAACTTTTTTGCGCGTCGACTTCCAGGAAGCCAAAGCCTTTTTCTGTGGCTTTTACCACCCCTTCAGCGCGTGGCGTCTGGGAATGCAGTTGCTGTTTAAGCTGCGCTAGCAGCGGGTTGTCCTGAAACATAATTGTCTATTTTGGTGGCCATTAGAGCGGCTGACAGTTTTACGCGAATCTGTCTGACGCGGCAAGGTTAATATGTCTCACCCAACGCGATTTTTAAGCGATTTATCCAGCCACACAGCCCGCTCCATACCAGCAGATTAATAATCTGCGTTGATGATTTTTCGTGTTCGAGTAAAGGGCTGAACTGGGCGGCGCTAAAGCGATCGGGTGCTCGGGTCAGCCATTGTATCGCCTGAACGGTAGCGCGCTCAACAGAATGACGGTCAGCCCATTGGTTAATTTCATTTTCGCCCTTGCGCATAAGGGTGCTGATTTTTTTATATTCATTTGATGAATCCATACAGGTGGCAAAACAAGCAGGACTGCCATTTATACGCGCGCATAACAACGCCGCAAGCTGATTATCCGGCTGTGTATTGCCCCGTGTGCTGTTTAACAACTTTTCGAGAAGGGAAAGTGAAATAGGGTGGAGAGAGAGTATTTCGGCCAGTTGGCAAAGTTCTGCAGTTGAACTTTTTGTGTGCTCTTCAGGTAGTTTTTCCACCTCATAGCTGCTTCGCCAGCGTAATGATTCATCAGCAAACAGTGACGCGTCGGCGTAGTTTTGTATCTCCAGCCCGGGTAACCAGCGTACCGGATGCCCGAGATAAGCCTGAAATGTCGCAATTGTCCGCGCCTGAAAGCCAATAAAACCAATGATTTGGCTAATGATCACACAGTCCCAGGCAGTAAGACCGACGTCATTCAGATGCTGGCGCGATCGGTTGTCGATAATAGAAGGCGAGCTAGCCAGTTGGCGGGCATATTGCGTGATTTGTGCCAACCGATGATTACTTTCCCTGGTGGAATCAGGCCCGGGGAGCGGCGTAAGTCGCGCCGAATAGTAGTTACATAACCGCTGGACGCCGCAAACCTGAGCAACCGTCAGGGCCGTCGACAAGCGTTCATAAGCGGTGAAGGTCTGTGAACGGGTCACGGTAAGCTGGTCAGGGAACAAATCCACTGCAAGAACACGCGCAGGGTCCAGCCATGAAAGGAAGGGGGCCAGCGTTTCTTTTTCAAGGATCACGTCGAGTAGAAAGGGATCGCTGACCTTTGCGGCTTCCGGGACCAGAGGCAGAACGTCATACTCCGTAGTACTGGATTGCGTTTCATGATACCAGTGGCTTTTGCCGGTGATGTGGCGTTGTTCCATGGGCGCTCCTTGGTCGTAAAGGAAATCGTTATCCTGACGCAAGGCGGGAAGGGGAGAAAGACGGATCGGCGATAACAAATATCAGAAAGGTATAACAGAGATAACGGGCGGCAGAACGCCGCCCATCTTTACCAACAGAACGATTATTTCAGTTCGAGTTCGTTCATTGCAGCAATGCTGAAACCGCCGTCAACGTGGACCACTTCACCGGAGATACCGGCAGAGAGATCGGAGCACAGGAATGCCGCAGAGTTACCCACATCTTCAATAGTAACGGTACGGCGAATCGGGGTAACGGCTTCGCAATGAGCCAGCATTTTGCGGAAGTCTTTGATACCGGAGGCCGCCAGAGTACGGATCGGACCAGCAGAGATGGCGTTAACACGCACACCTTCCGGACCCATCGCGTTCGCCATATAGCGCACGTTCGCTTCCAGAGACGCTTTTGCCAGACCCATAACGTTGTAGTTCGGGATAGCGCGCTCAGCGCCAAGGTAGGAAAGGGTCAGCAGGGCAGAACCCGGATTCAGCATGGAGCGGCAAGCTTTTGCCATTGCAACGAAGCTGTAGGAGCTGATGTCGTGGGCAATTTTGAAGCCTTCACGGGTAACGGCGTTAACATAGTCACCATCCAGCTGATCGCCAGGTGCAAAACCAATAGAGTGTACGAAACCGTCAAATTTCGGCCAAACTTTCCCCAGTTCAGCGAACATGGTGTCGATGCTGGCATCTTCTGCAACATCGCACTGCAGAACGATGTCAGAACCCAATTGAGCGGCAAATTCTTCTACGCGGCCTTTCAGTTTGTCGTTCTGGTAGGTGAATGCCAGTTCAGCTCCTTCGCGGTGCATCGCCTGAGCGATACCGTAGGCGATGGATAGTTTGCTGGCAACACCGGTTACCAGAATGCGCTTACCGGAAAGAAAACCCATAGCTTTAATCCTTATTGTTGATGCTTGTTGTGCCTGAAAATCAGGCGATTCGTCGTTTTAGTAAACAGTACGAACAGATAAACGGTTATTATAATCAACCTGGCTGTGAGTAGCTATAGTTGCCAGGTCCGACCGGAGCAGGCTGCGGCAGGGGGGGCGCTTTTCCCCTCACCCTAACCCTCTCCCCAGAGGGGCGAGGGGACCGTATTGTGCAAATATTGTTACCCCAGCAACAAACAGGCTCATACAGCCCCTAACCCTTTCATGGCGATGGCTGGGACGGTTCAGACCTTGCCGAATATTCTCCAGCACCGTCTCCTCATTACAATCAATCTCGTTATTCCAGAAACGCAGCACGGTCCAGCCCTGCGACTCAAGCCAGCTAGTGCGCCTGGAATCATAGGCAACTGCTAAATCATGCTGCCCACCATCCAGCTCAACGACTACACGCGCCGAGCAGCAAGCAAAATCGAGAATGTAGCTCCCCACTGGATGTTGACGGCGAAATTTGAAATCACTAAAACGTCGGCTGCGAAGATATCGCCAGAGCTTTCGTTCCTGCAAAGTGAGATTGCGTCTTAAATCACGCGCATTTGATTTAATTTTATCTATCACCTCATTCTGACAAGATTTAATCTTTTGTCAGAATGAGGTGAATAATCTGGAAGGAGGATTCAGAAAATTAGCGATCTTTACGCCACGCATCCGCCGTCAATGCCTCGCCAAAATGACCGGCAATCAGCCGTTTGGTGAGTTCATGCAGCGGCGATGCCAGCACATCCGCGGTGCTGCCTCGCTCGACAACCTCGCCCTGATGCATCACCAGCACCTGGTCGCTAATGTGCTTCATCATTCCGATATGCTGGGTAACATAAATATACGAAATGCCCTGTTTTTCCTGTAATTCCAGCATCAGATTAATCAACTGCGAACGCATCGACATATCCAGTGAAGCGAGGGCTTCATCGGCAATAATGACTTTTGGGCGCAATATCAGCGCGCGCGCCAGACCCAGACGCTGTTTTTGTCCGGGTGCCAACATATGCGGATAGTAACTGACGTGATCCGGTAGCAGCCCAACCATACGCATCGTTTCAATAATCTGTTTGCGACGCTGTTCCGGTTCCAGGTCGGTGTTCAGGCGCAGTGGAAAATCCAGAATTTGCGAGATACGTTGACGGGGATTCAACGAGGTCGAAGGATCCTGAAAAATCATGCGAATACGCTGACTGCGGAAGGAATAATCGCCAAAATGCAGTGGATGATCGTCAATCAATAACTCGCCGCTGGTAGGCTCTATCATTCCCGCCAGCATTTTTGCCAGCGTGGATTTACCCGAACCATTCTCGCCAATAATCGCCAGTGTCTGGCCTTCACGTAGCGTAAAGCTCAAGGGTTTTACCGCTTCTACGGTCTGACGACGAAACCAGCCGGTCCGGTAGCGGAACGTTTTACTTAAATTACGCACTTCAAGCAGCGTTTCGATCATCTCACTCTTTCTCCATGTTCAGCGGGAAATGACAGGCATAGAGATGATTTTTCGCCCCCGTCAAACGTGGCGTCACAATGCATTCTCGTTGTGCATACGGGCAACGTGGCCCCAGACGACAACCAATCGGTAACTGTTCCAGCAGTGGGATAGCGCCGGGCAGCGTATTGAGGCGACTTTTATGCGGCATCGCGCTGCCGAAGTCTGGTATCGCGCGGATCAGCGCCTGGGTATAAGGATGATGTGGCATCGTCACCAACTCCTTACTCGGCGCGGTTTCCACTGTTTGACCGCAGTAAAGCACGTTAATTTTATCCGCCCATTGGCTAAGCATTTGTAAGTCATGGCTGATAAGCAAAATAGTGGTATTGCTGTTTTGGTTGAGACGCGTCAGCAGGCGAAAGATTTGCGCCTGGGTTGTTGGCTCCATTGAGTTGGTCGGTTCGTCAGCAATCAGCAGACGCGGTTGATTCGCCAGTGCAATGGCTATCATCACTTTCTGACATTCACCTTCGGTCAACTCATAGGGAAAACTGCGCATCGCATCTTTGTGATCTTTAATCCCCACGCGGTGCAGCAGTTCAATGGCACGGCGTTTGCGCCAGCCAAAACGCTGCCACCAACGGCCTTTATAGGTCCAGGCTGGGATGTTTTGCATCAACTGGCGGCCCACACGTTCTGAAGGGTCAAGACACGACTGCGGTTCCTGGAAAATCATCGACACGTTATGGCCAACCAGTTTGCGCCGTTCGCGTGCGGAGAGACGCAGCAAATCGATATCATCAAAACGCATACGGTCAGCAGTAACACGCCAGTTATCTTTATTCACCCCACAAATCGCTTTCGCAATCAAACTCTTGCCGGAACCGGATTCACCAACAAGACCGCGGATTTCACCTTCGGTTAAGGTCATACTTACCCGGTCGACGGCTTTAACCCACTCATCACCGGTTTTAAATTCAATGGTCAGGTTACGAATATCGAGTAATGGCATTATTCCACCCCCGCAATAATCGCACGACGAACGCCATCGCCAAGGAGGTTAACCAACAACACGCTAATCATAATTGCCGCACCTGGCAGCATGACAGTCCACGGGGCGACATAAATCAGTTCCAGCGCATCACCGAGCATCGCTCCCCATTCAGGCGAGGGGAGTTGTGCGCCGAGATCGAGAAAGCCCAGCGCGGCGATATCGAGAATTGCCATCGACAGTGCGCGGGTGATCTCGGTGACCAGCCCGGCGGTGATGTTTGGCATCACAGCAAACCAGAGAATATTCAGCGTTGATGCGCCATCCAGACGGGCGGCGATAACGTACTCTTTTTCCAGTTCGTCATGCACCATGCTGTAAATCGAACGTACCATACGCGGCAGCAATGCCAGCCAGACAGCAAACATAGCGTGGGACAAACTCGGTCCGGCAAACGCTACAACGATAATTGCCAACAGCAGCGAAGGGATCGCCAGTAAGGTATCCAGAATATGGTTAAGCACCGCTGAGCGGAGGCCGTGTGTCGCCCCGGCGAAGGTGCCCAGTACCAGGCCACAGATCGTCGCGGCAAGCGTCACCACAAATGCGCCACCCACGGTTGGCGCAGCTCCGCTCAGTAAACGGCTTAAAACATCGCGTCCGAGGTCGTCAGTCCCCAGGAAGAAAGAAACTTCGCCATAGCGCGACCATGACGGCGGCAATAATTGATAACCGAGAAATTGCTGGTCGATGCCGTAAGGCGCAAACCAGCCGCCAAAAATACACAGTACAGCCAGCCCCGCGCAGCCGTACAGGCCGACCATCGCAGAGGCGTCACTATAAAATTTGCGCCAGGCGGTACGCAGCGTGCCCGGCGGGCGCTTTTCGCTGTATACGCTATCGTAAGGCATACCATTCCTTATGTTTCAGAGGGTTAGCCATGGCACCCAAAATATCAGAAATCACGTTAACAATAATGACCAGTGAGCCACACACCATCACTCCGGCGGAAATGGCTGCGTAATCCTGCTGGCGGATGGCGTTAATTAACCAGCGCCCTAAACCCGGCCAGCTAAAAACCATTTCGGTGATCATCGCCAGCGTCAGCATGGTGGAAAACTGTAAGCCCAGGCGAGGAATAACCGGCGGTAACGCGTTATGCAGAACGTGGCGACGCAAAATAGTAAAGCGCGACAAACCGCGGGTCGCCGCCGCTTTTACATAGTTCTGGTCATACACTTCGATAGTGCTGATACGCATCAGGCGGATCACTTCAGTTGTTGGCGCAACCGACAGGGTGATCACGGGCAATATCATATGGCGGATTGCGCTCATGATCATTTCATCCCGCCATGGTGAGTCCGAAAGCCAGGCATCAATCAACGCAAAACCGGTAATCGGTTTCACTTCGTAGAGCAGATCGAAACGCCCTGAAACGGGCAACCAACCTAGCGTGAGTGAACAAAACAGCGTCAACAGAAGCGCCAGCCAGAACACCGGGATTGAAAAGCCCAGTAAGGCGATGGCGTTGATCAAGTTATCCTGCCACTTATGGCGCGTAATCCCGGCAATCATCCCCACGGGGATGCCAACAATCAGCGCAAAACCGAAGGCGAGGATGCACAGTTCCATCGTCGCCGGGAAGACCTCTTTTAACTGTTCGGCAATCGGTTGACCGTTAATGCTGGAAACACCAAAATCCCAGTGGATCAGGCCGTTAAACCAGAACACCCAGGCATTCCACAGTGACGCGCCTTGTAACGGCGCATGAGGGGTGAAATAGCTCAAGCTGAAGCCAACGAAGGTCAGCAGGAACAAGGTGACAATCAATAACAAAATGCGGCGTAAGGTGAAGATAATCATGGTTTTTTCACCTCATCCTGTTTCTCGCGATACACCCCAGCAAAGGAGGCGTTACCAAACGGGCTAAGTACCAGACCTTTGATATCGTACCGATAGGCCTGCAAACGCAATGACGACGCCAGCGGCAAAATGGGCAATTCCTGCGCCAGAATACTCTGCGCTTCGTCATAGGCTTCAATACGCGCCGCCAGCTGCTGCGAAGAGAGCGCCTTACGCAATACGCTGTCGAATTTCGGATCGCACCAGTGGGCGAGGTTGGTCTGCGAATGAATTGCCGCGCAGCTCAGTAACGGACGGAAGAAACTGTCCGGGTCGTTACTGTCCGTCGCCCAACCGGATAACGTCAGATCATGGCTCATATCCATCAACCGCGCCTCCTGAAAGCGACCTTCTACCGGCACAATCACCACTTTTACGCCAACCTGCGCCATATCCGCCTGAATCAGTTCGGCAGTTTTCAGTGGACTGGGGTTCCACGCCTGCGAACGTGTGGGCACCCACAGTTTCAGCGTTAAATTTTCCAGCCCCAACGACTTCAACTGTTCGCGCGATTTCGCCGGATTGTATTCAGTAATTTTAGCCTCGTTGTCATAGGCCCACGAGGCGCGCGGTAAAATAGAGGCCGCCGTTTCAGCCGTACCATAATAGATGGATTGCATCAGGCGCTGGTTATTAATCGCCAGTGCCAGCGCATGGCGGACAGCGGGATTATTTAGCGGCGGTTTGGCGGTGTTAAATGCCAGATAGGCGACGTTCATCCCAGGACGCAGCGTTAAACGCAAGCGCGGGTCGTCACGCAAAATGGATAGCTGGCTGGCAGCAGGCCAGGCCAGAACGTCGCATTCCCCGGTCAGGAGTTTCGACAGACGTCCGGTGCCGCCGGAGCCTAAATCCACCACTACCTGCGGCATTAACGGTTTACCGCGCCAGAAGTCATCATGACGTTGTAGGCGAATAAATTGCCCGGCGCGGTATTCCGACAACTGATACGGACCGGTGCCGACCGGTTGACGGTCGAGTTGCTCCTGGCGATCTTCTTTCTCTAACTTCCGGGCATATTCTGCCGACATGACCGAAGCATAATGGGTTGCGAGGTGCCACAAAAAAGAAGCATCCGGCTGGGCGAGTCGGAACTCAACGGTATGATTATCCAGTTTGCGGACGCTTTTCACGTTATCGGCAAATTGCTGGCTGTCGAAGTAGGGGAAGTTGCTGCCGTTGACGTTATGCCACGGGTTGTTGCGGTCAAAAATTCGCTGGAAGGTAAACACCACATCGTCGGCATTCATTTTACGAGTGGGAGTAAACCAGTCGGTTTTTTGAAACGGAACATCGCGACGCAGGTGGAAGCGATAGGTCGCGCCGTTGTCGAGTACTTCCCAGCTTTCGGCAAGTTCCGGCATCAGGCGATAGGTATAGGGATCGACATCCAGCAGTCGATCATAAAACTGGGCGGCAAGGGTATCGACAATTAACCCACTGCTCGCTTTGGATGGGTTAAAGGTGTTGACTTGCCCGCTGACGCAATAGACAAAACCGCTGTCGCGGATATCAGCATGCGGGGGAGATTCAGGCGCGGCGATTGCCTGACCACTCACAAGTCCAGCAATCACCAAAAGAGACGATAATACCTGGCGCATAATATTAAGGGATTTTATGTAAAGAGGCTATCTTACTAATATTTAATGACATTTGCCATTACCGTTTGTGTTCAGGGGTCGTAATGAGGGCCGTGTGGTTGGTCGTTGAACAGGTGACGTCGCCATCTGTTCAACATTCGTACCCGTGATTTCTCTATAACTATAACTCACAGAACAACTTAGCGAGGAGCAGAGCGGTACGATCGTGAGAAACCCATTAAAGCACGCTGCAGTGCGTGTCATTGTTAGCCAGATGCGGCGTGAACGCTTTATCCGGACAACGATACTGACCGATCGTCTGCAATTAAATCATTACTCATTACCCCATTGATTCAAAAACTCTGCGATCTCATCAATGCGTACGGGATTAATCCCCGCTTCAGCAGCCATTTCATGTTGGGCTTCTTCGCTGATCTCTTCATTGTTCATCAAACGGGTGAGCAGTAACTGGAAGTAGTGGGCCAGCGGTGTGCGTTCAGCCTCTGCGACAGGCTCTGCGCATTCGGTCGCGTACTCATCGGCAATATCAAAATATTTTAGCGGGATATCGTGGTTCATTATTTGCCCCTGGGGTTAATGCGCTAAGCATAAGGGCGGATGATAGCACTCGTGATCCGGGTCATACATCTTTTTATAGTTAATGGCGCGGCGCGTTACCCTCAGGCAGGATAATGCGCCGCGCATCCGACTATTACGTTTCACTCACCGGCGTTCTGTCACCATCATACAACGGCACTTTGCGATAGCGGCGGATCAGATACCATAAATATGCGCCGCCTAACGAAGCCCATACCAGACCGAGTGTCAGTGACGTTGACTCGAGGTTAACCCACAGCACACCCACCGTCAGCGCGCCAACCAGCGGCATCAGCAAATAGTGGAAGTGATCCTTCCAGCTTTTATTCATTCCTTTACGCCGCCAGAAATGATTAAACACCGACAGATTCACGAAGGTAAACGCCACCAGAGCACCGAAGTTAATTAACGCTGTGGCGGTAACTAAATCGAAGAACAGCGCCGACAACGCGACAATCCCGACCATAATGACGTTGAGTGCCGGAGTCCGCCATTTTGGGTGCACATAGCCAAACACGCGCTCCGGAAACACATTGTCACGCCCCATCACATACAGCAGACGCGACACGCTGGCATGTGAAGCCAGGCCAGAGGCTAACGTGTTCACAAACGTGGTGCAGAGGAAAATCGACTGGAAGAGCTTGCCGCCGACGTACAGCGCAATTTCAGGCAGTGCGGCATCCGGATCTTTAAAGCGGCTGATATCGGGAAAGAACAGCTGCATAAAGAACGACGCCGCGATAAAGATAACGCCACCGTAGACCGCCGTCAGGAAGATGGCTTTCGGGATCACGCGTGCGGCGTCCGGCGTCTCTTCCGAAAGCGTGGTCACCGCATCGAAACCTAGGAAGGAGAAACAGACAATCGTCGCCCCGGTAATAATCGGGATCAGGTGCGCGTTCTCGCTGATAAACGGCTGAAGTGACCAGACGGTGCCAACGCCTTCTCCTTTATGCAGTCCCTGAACTACCAGGAAGATAAACACCACCATGATGGAGATTTGCACCAGTACAAACAGGGTATTGAAGTTAGCGACCAGGTTGACGCTCTTCAGATTCGCGGCGGTTAAAATGGCGACGAAGGTTACCACCCACACCCACGGCGGCACTTCCGGGAAGAGGGCGGAGAGATAGATTTTCGCCAACAAGACGTTAATCATCGGCAAAAAGAGATAATCCAGCAGCGATGACCAGCCGACCATAAATCCGACGTGCGGGTTAATCGACTTTTGCGCGTAGGTATAGGCCGAACCGGCCTCCGGAAACTGGCGAACCAGTTTGCCGTAGCTGATAGCGGTAAACAGCACACCCGCCAGCGCCAGCAAATAGGACGCCGGAACGTGACCGTCGCTAATGCCGGAGACAATACCAAAAGTATCAAATACGGTCATCGGCGTGAGATAGGCCAGACCCATCATCACCACCTGCCACAATTTCAGTGATTTTCGCAGACGGGTTTTGCCGGGTTGCGCAGCAATATTCAGTGGTGAATTAATAGCCATAATTGCTGCCTCCCCTGCGTAATAAGGTTTGCGGTCGTGTCGACCTGAAATCAAACCTGTTTAGCAAGGGAAGCAAAGGGGGCGGAGTCCAGTCAGTAGCAGGAGGGGCGCATACGCAGCCTCCCTCGCCATGCGGGGATTTAATCATCGGCATCATCTCATTTCCTCGTCACAGTCTTAATCGTTAACGGAAGCCCGTTGCCGCCCGCGCTCCATAACGCGACATCCGGGAAATGTCTGGATTACCAGCAAATGTCAGGCCTGGCTCCGCTCAGGCCGATGAAACAACCCCGCAAGGGGTATTACGCGTTTTTCAACATCCACTCAATTTCTGTTTCTGTGATGAGGCGCTCAAACTGCAACAGCTCATCATTTTTACAGGCGTGATAGACATGGCAGAAGCGTTCGCCTAAATAGCGGCGCAGGTGATCATTCTCGATAAACTCACCCAGGGCATCGCTCTGGCGAATCGGAAAGGGTAAGCCTTCCTGTTCCAGCCCGTTGCCTTCGACTTCTTCCTGCAACGGCAGCTCGTTATCAAGGCCATGCAAAATACCGGCAAAAATCGCTGCCATCACCAGATATGGGTTGGCATCGGCACCCGCCACGCGATATTCCACGCGGTGATTATGACGGTCGCCGCACGGAATACGCAGGGCGACGGTGCGGTTGTTATGGCCCC
>OGPO01001440.1_pt1 | contig 15226 bp, 11 predicted proteins | sample 1553041 | NCBI WGS metagenome assembly OGPO01 (sample SAMEA2580281, study PRJEB22360) | human gut metagenome | biome: human gut; feature: human-associated habitat; material: faeces | place: Denmark | collected 2008/2010 | reverse complement strand
GGTGCCGCCACGGTGATTCTGGCCATGGGAGCGGGCAAGCAGGCTGCCGCTGCCATCCATGCGTACATCCAAAACAAGTAATAAAATCAGACGAGGGCCCTCCGGGAAACCGGAGGGCCCTCATTTTCTCGTTCCCTCGGCTACGCCGGGGGAATTTTTTATTGGGTGATGACGAATTCCGGCCGCCCGGCGGCGCCGCAGGCCAGCTCGTATTTGTCAAAGACCACCACAACCTGCCCCTGTTCATTGAGGTAGAAGCTGCGGTCTTCGGTGATGAGTGATTCCAGGTCCAGGTTGGGAAACAGCTGCTGCTGTTGCTCCTGGGACCACTGGGAGATGGAGGTCCGGATGCTGTTGGCCACAATCTGCTGGTAGTCGTCGCCGAACCAGTCTTTCAGGGTGAGCACCTGCTCCCCATCCAGGTCTACGGTGTAGTAGTAGTCCGTCTGGTAGGCGGTAAAGGAGGTCTCATAGTGGGAGATGTGGAGGGAGACGTACTGGGGACTGATATACTTCACATCATAGTCGATGTTGACCCCCACGGGGCGAAACTCCTCTGGGTCTCCACCGGTGGTCACAAAGGCGTCGTAGTATTCCTTGGCCCGGGCCTCACTCTCCTCCAGGCAGTTTTCGATGAGCTGCTGGAGGTACTCATTGACCCGCTGCTCCAGCTCCGTTTTGCCCGTGTTTTCAATTTGAGGGATGACGGCGTCGATATACTGGAATTGGTTCTCGCTGTGGTACTCCCGGAAGACGAAAATTCGGCACACCTCCCCCACCACGGGCAGGCTACACACCCCCTGAGCGAAGGTGGGGGAGAGGTTGAGCAGGAGCACCAGGCAGGCCGCCACCGACATGGGTACCCAGGCGATGAGGCGAATGAGCCACAATCGGTGCCGCCGTTTTCCCTGTCCGCAGGCCAGAGCATCCGCCACGACGCTGGACAGCTGGGAAGGAATTTCCATGTTGTCATACGGAGAGTGATCGATCATCTTCCATACCTCCCAAATCCAGTTTTAAGAGCTTCAGGGCCTTGTACAGGCGTGATTTTGTGGTGCTGAGATTGGTGGACGTGATATCCGCAATGGTGGTCAGCTTCATGTCCTCAAAATACCGCAAAATGATCACCGCTTTCAGCTGAGAGGGCAGGTGGTCAATGGCGGAATACAGGTCCAGATACTCCTCCTGGCCATAGTTGGCCGGGGGAGGTGGCATGAGGTTGTCGTCTAGGTCTGCCAGATACACCACCCGGGACTGTTTGCGGAAATAGCTCATGCACTCATTGACCAGAATGCGGTAGAACCAGGTGCGCACACACTCCTGATTGCGCAGGGTGTGCTGCTTTTGCAGGGCCTTGACAATGGAGGTGTGCACCAGGTCCAGGGCGGCGTCCCGGTTTTTCACGTGGGCATAGGCGATGCGATATAGCTTTTCCTGGTTTTCCTGGATAAAGGAGACCAGAGGCGAGTTCTTTGAGGTGGCCATAACAGATTCCTTTCCAATGCCCTGTGGCCGAATCTCAGGGATTCACGGTGTGGCAGAGCAGATAGTCCAGCCAGTTTTTGCAATAGGAGGGGGTGAGGTGGATGCCGTCGGAGGAGGCGCCCTCAGGCAGACAGAAGTTGTCGACCTCCATAAGGGCACGGGAGACCTGGAGGTAATAGACCTTCTGCTCCTGGGTCATGTTGAGAATCAGCTGGTTGAACTCCTGAATCTTCTGGTTGGAGATATAGCTGTGGGTCTCGGACACCTTCTGAGATACAGGGAGAATCTCCTGGACGTAGATGACGGCGTCGGGGTTGATGGCCCGGATCTCCTCAATGAGCTGGGTAAACTTGTCGATGAAAATGCTGGGATAGGCCCAGCCCAGTTCGTTGATGCCAAACATGAGATACACCTTGGAGAACTGGGTGTGTTTCATGGCCTCCACCACCGTCACCATCTGGCCGTTTAGGTCCACAATGGGGTCGGTGAAAACGGTGTCCACGGTGAGGCCCTTTTGGGCATAGCTTGTGGCGTTGCTCAGGCCCGTATACAGCACCAGTCCTTCGGTGCGGGAATCGCCGATGAACACGGTGTCGTCCAGATAGCTCTTTTCTACAGCGCTAGACTCCGGCACCGGCTGGGAGAAGTCATAGGGCAGGGACTGGGTGGGGCTGGCCGAGGGGGCCAGAGAGGGCGTGGGCTCCGGCGAGACGGTGGTTGTGGGCGTCGGGGTGGGTTCTGGCTGGTCATTAGAAGGGGCGAAGAGGTGGGTGATCACCGTCACCACAATGGCCAGAGCGGCCAGGCCCAGAACGAGGAAGAAGAGAATGGTGAGGGGAGATGCGCGGTGACGCCGTCTCCGGTGGCGTCGGGGTTGAGTGCTCATAGAAGGTACCTCCAAGGTTGAAAAATATGACATAAAAATCCCAATGGATGCTGTGTGCGTGCTCGACAGTGTAGACGCGCAGCGGGGGAAGAAAGTTGACGAATGGGCTGCGCTTTTTCAAAAAATTTTTTGCTGCCAGAGCAGGCGCAGAAATGCGCATTTGGAAAATCTATCATTTTAGCATACCACGATTTTAGGGGTTGTCAACGGGGGGCGAAAGGAGAATTTTTTCTGCGTATCAGCGCACCATTTGGGCAGTGTGTTCCCCGCTCCTTTGGCGTGAAATTGGGCTGTATAACCATTTGGAAATTGCTCATAATAATTGACAAAACAGGTAATTTCCCATGACACCTGTGACTTTTCAAATACAGAGGAGTGGCAAAGGATGAAAGCAACGGGCATTGTGAGAAGAATCGACGACCTGGGTCGTGTAGTCATACCAAAGGAAATCCGTAGAACCATGCGCATCCGGGAGGGTGACCCGTCACAGACAACATGGACACGGTGGGAAATGTTCTGCTTCGGAATGCTGGATCTGGCAAAACGGACCGGCATCGATTGTACATCATGACGAAACCTGTGGGCTTTACCGTAGTAATCCGGGAGGGGATCCAGAGGGTATATATACCAGGGGAACACCCTGGATTTGCCACAGACGTTATGATAAAATGAAAAACACAACCGTGGAGGTACATACGCATGGACGAGAAGATGCAGAACGATCAAATCCAACTTTTTGAGGATCAGCGCATTCGCACCGCTTGGGATGCCCAACAGGAGGAGTGGTACTTCTCCGTGGTGGACGTGGTGGGAGTACTCACAGACAGCAAAGACCCTACAGCCTATTGGCGCAAGCTGAAGCAACGCCTGAAAGAGGAGGGGAATCAAACCGTGACAAATTGTCACGGTTTGAAGATGACCGCAGCGGACGGGAAAAAACGGATGACCGATGTGGCCAACACCGAGCAGCTCCTGCGCATCATCCAGTCCATCCCGTCCCCCAAGGCGGAGCCGTTCAAGGTGTGGCTGGCCCAGGTGGGCCGGGAGCGCATCGAGGAGACCATTGACCCGGAACAGGCCATTGACCGGGCTTTGGAGACTTATCTGAAAAAGGGATACTCGGAAGAATGGGTGCATCAGCGCCTGCTGTCCATCCGTATCCGTAATGAGCTCACCGACGAGTGGCAGAAGCGTGGCGTGGAAAAGGGGCGGGAATATGCCATTCTTACCGACGAGATTTCCCGTGCCTGGTCTGGAATGACCACCAGGCAGTACAAGCAGCTCAAGGGGCTGAAGAAAGAGAACCTGCGGGACAACATGAGTGATCTGGAGCTGGTGCTCAATATGTTGGCCGAGGCATCCACCACCAGCATCTCCCGGGCAGAGCAACCCCAGGGGCTGGAGGAAAACCGCAAAGTGGCCCAACGGGGCGGCCGCATTGCCGGAAATGCCCGCAAGGAACTGGAGCAGGAGACCGGCGGGCCAGTAGTGACCCATGAGAACGCCCACACCCTCCAGGCTTTGATCACTGGTGTGGTGGAGGATGCGGCAGAATGGACAGAAGATAAAAGCAGTGCAAATTGAGCTGAAACATAGGAGATTGCTATGCGTATTAGACAAGAAACTGCCACTGATTACGGAGTTGTATATTCTCTGGTAAAACGGGCTTTTGCGTGCGCAGAACATGCGGATGGAAATGAACAAGATTTAGTGGATGCGCTACGAAAAGGAGAAGCATTCATCCCTGAACTGTCGTTAGTGGCGGAGGTGAATGGGGAAGTTATAGGGCATGTCCTATTTACAAAAGCGTCGATTGGGGAGAACGTTGTATTGGCTTTGGCTCCGTTGTCGGTTTTGCCAGAGTATCAGGGAAAAGGGATTGGAACAGCCCTGATACTGGAGGGGCACAGAATTGCAAAAGATCTGAGGTACATGTATTCCATCGTTTTGGGAAGTGAAACATTCTATCCCAGGGTAGGCTATATACCCGCAGAGCACTTCGGGATCAAAGCCCCGTTCTATGTACCGAGTGAAAATTTTATGGCATGTCGGCTTAATGAGCCGAGTCCTAAGATTCAGGGCATGGTGAAGTATGCCAAAGAGTTTGGCATAGAGGGCTAAAAGATTCTGGTGTTTGTAGATTAATACTTGGATTTCGGGAGGCTTGTGAAGTAGAAAATCCCACACGCAGATGCCCCTGTGCCTGTTCTTGTTCGCTCCAATATGCCTCCAGTTCTGAGGTGTGCTGTGTGGCTTCCTCAGGGGAAATCGTGAAGTTCAGAGCAACCATGTGCTTACAGATGGTGGGAATAGGAAAAGCAGCAGAGCCGCATTCCGTAAATGGAATGCGGCTCTGCTACTTTTCCTCATATCAGATGTTGCTGAATCCAGTTGTGCAAATCGGTTTCGTGAGCGGCTCCGCTGGCAATGGAAATGAACATGTCTGCCAGTTCTCCTTCTCGTAGTTGGAGGGTATACCCATTCCATTTGAGGAGCAGTTGCACCACCATAGCCCCGATGCGCTTGTTTCCGTCCAGAAAGGCGTGGTTGGAAGCAAGCCCAAAGCCAACACGAGCGATTTTATCGATGTCACCGGGGAGCAGTTCTGTGCCGCCGAAGGATTGCAGGGGAGCAGAGATGGCGGATTCCAAAACGGAACGATCCCGCAAACCGTCCATGCCGCCGCTCTTTTGGATCACCAGAGAATGGAGGGCGATCACATCATCTGCGCTAATCCAAATCATTCTGCCATCCTCTTGTAGTCAGCGGAAAATGTGTCCAGGAGTTCACTGGCATCATTCAGCATCTGCGCCCGGCTGATCTTAGCGGGGGGAGCCAACTTCACCGCAAAGGGCATACCGCCAGTGCGTACAAAGGCGTTGGCAAAGATATTGAAGGCGGTAGATGGAGTCATGCCCAGTTGAGCGCAGATCTCCGTCATTTGTGCCTTGGTCTGACTGTCCATGCGAAAGGTCATATTGGTATCCATAGCAAACTCCTCCTTGCAGTACAATTATAGTGCTTATTATGTGCGTTGTCAATGCAAGAGTAGAGGCAGATCAACGAGCGGGAAATGCAATTCCAGCGACTGTTTTCTGATGTATCATCGTGACACCAGAAAAAACGTGATAAATCGTGCAGGGTGGAAGTAGGGTATTTACCCAGGCTTTACCGAAAACAATTGAAACAGTGATGGAAGGAGAAAAATTTCAAATGGTATACTTTTAGATGTAATCTGTCAACAAGGAGAGCATGTATCACGATGGCACAGAAACAACAGATCATACAGGACAGAGAACAGAGGCGATGCGACAGAGATGAGAAGGGGAGAGGACGGTCTCATCTACTGCCGCGTATTATTTTGGTGCTAATTGTATTGGCAATTCTGGTGGCAGCGGGGGTGTGGCTCAACCGCCCGGTGACTGGACAGCCCACAGCTTCCAGCCAGCTGGTGTTTGTACCGGCCAAGGTGACAGCGGTTCTGGAGGACGATGCCGCCCCCGACTGGGAGCAGGGGGAAGGCCGCCGTGTGGGTGCCCAGGAGCTGGAAATTCAACTTCTCTCCGGTAGTCACAAGGGGGAAGTGTTGCCATTGACCAACTACCTCAGCGCACTGTTTAACGTGGATGTTCAGGAGGGGGATCGGATCATTGTACGCCTCATCACCCAGGAGGACGGCTCCTATTATGCTGCCATGTTCAACTATGATCGAGGCTTTGTAATGGGGGGCGCACTGCTCATTTTCTGCGCTGTATTGGTGATACTGGGGGGCAAAAAGGGCCTAAGAGCCTTGCTGGGGCTGGTATTTACCCTGTTGTGTCTGTGGTATTTGCTCTTGCCCGGTCTCGTTCGTGGGTTGCCTGCCATACCCCTGACCATTGGCGTGGTGGCGGCGACTGCGGTGGCCTCTCTGGTGCTGCTGGATGGGCTGACCCGGAAATGCTTGTGTGCCAGCCTGGGCTGCGTGTGTGGGGTGTCCGTGGCCGGGTTGTTTGCCTGGGTGGCAGGGATGATTACGCCACTGAACGGGTTTAATATGACCGAGGCGGAGAACTTGATGCTCTATGGCAGCGAGTATGGACTGACCATCCAGGGGCTGCTGGTGTGTGGGGTTTTGATAGCAGCTCTGGGAGCTGTGATGGATGTGGCCATGTCCATTGCCTCAGCCGTGTGGGAGCTGCGGGAACAAAACCCCGCCCTTCCCGCCCACGCCTTGTTTTGTTCCGGGATGAACATTGGGAGGGACGCCATGGGAACCATGGCCAACACCTTGATCCTGGCCTTTGCCGGCTCCTCCTTCAATATGTTATTGCTCATCCAGGTCTATGACATCCCGTTTCTCCAGCTGGCCAACACAGATTTTCTCTGTATTGAGGTGCTGCAGAGTGTGGCAGGCTCCCTGGGTATCCTGTTGACAGTTCCTCTGGTGGCAGGCATCAGTGCCTATCTGATGTCCCGCCCGTCCAGAGTTCTTGATAGATGAAACCATGTGAGAGAAAGGAACGGATCCTTATGTATCGAAGATTCAAAAGCTGGAGCAAGCGTGGATTGGCTCTGCTGATGGTGCTGGTCCTGTGCCTGGGCATGCTGCCCAGTACGTCTTACGCCCAAGAGACCACCTACACCCAGGTCACGTCGGCGGCACAGCTCCAGGCGGGCGGCAGCTTCGTGCTGGTGGCCAACACCGAAAGCGGCGCTCAGGCTCTGGGCACCACCATAGACAGTAAAATTGACGGCGTGCCGGTGACGGTAAACGGCAGCAACCTCAGCGGCGCCGATGTGCCGGTGTGGACGGTGGCCGCCTCGGGAACCGGAATTAGCCTGTCCAATGGCAGCAACTATTTGGGCTATGGCAGCAGCACCAACTTTACCAAGCCTGAGGAGGCCTACACTTGGAATGTCACCGACAACCAAGACGGCACCTTCCGCTTTGTGGCCTCCAGCAGCAGCACCCGGGCCATTGCATGGCAAACCACCGGGGAGCGTTTTGGTGCATACTCCACTACCAATTCCAGCGGATACGTATTTGACCTGCTGGTGTTCCAGGTGAACAGCGGGGACGCAGGGGTCACAGTGGCCGCTCCCCAGGCACAGCCCCAGGGTGGAGAGGTGGCCTCCGGCACCGCCATCACCCTGACCTGCGCCACCCAGGGGGCTGCCATCTACTGCACCACCGACGGCAGCCAGCCCAGTGACGCCAGCACCCGCTATACCGACGAGACCAAGCCGGTGATCACCGGCGAGGCTGGGGCAGAGGTGACCTTGAAGGCGGTGGCCGTGCTGGATGGCTCCCAGAGTGCTATTCAGACCATCCGCTACACCATTCAGGCGCCGGCCACTGCCCAGCGGGTAGAGACAATCGCAGAGGGTGACGTAGTGACCATCTACTATCCCGAAGCCAACAAGGTCATGAGCAGCCAGGGCTATACCTACACCAGCAGCTCCGGCAGCACCAAGGATGAGCTGGTGGCCCTGGATGCCCAGGTCAGCGATGACACTCTGACGATTCCCGAGGGAGCGGCTCAGTTCAAGGTCTATGAGCAGGACGGCCACTATGTCCTCAAAAGCGACGATGGCTTCCTCTATCTGGACGGCACCAACGTCCGACTGGTGGAGGAGCAGGGAGAGTACACCCTCTTTGACCTGGAAGTGGCCGAAAACGGCTCCTATGTCAAGGGAACCAATGCGGTAGCTTATAACAAGCCCCAGTACCTGGAGTACTACGGCGGCTACTTCACCTGTTATAGCATGAATACCAGCAAGCCCCAGATTTACACCTTCCAGTTCTACCGCAGCGGCCGTTTTGACGTGAATGATGATCCGCTGGTACCTGATGACGGGCAGGAGGGACAGACGCCCATCACCGCCGGTGACCAGGTGGTCATCTATGCCCCCGACACCATGCTGGCCCTGTCCGCCACGGTGAAGAGTACCTACTATCCCGTGGGTGTGACGGTGAAGCTGGAAGAGGGAACCCTCAGCGGGTTTGAGGCCACCGAGGTGTGGACAGTGGGGGGAGATGCCGAAACTGGATTTACCTTCACCAACGGGGGCAAGACCCTGAGTATGGCAGGCAGCTATTCCAGTGTGTACCCCGGTGCAGGGGAGAACGAGACCTGGACACTGGAAGCCAGTGATACCACAGGAGTATACTATGTGAAAAACCAGGGCCGGGGCAACTACCTGCTCTGGGATGACAAGTATGACGATTGGACCACCCACAGCAGCGACAAAACCGGCGTGGTGTTCCAGGTAGTGGAGGGCGTGCCCGAACCTGAGCCGGAGCCCACCCAGCTGGAGGTGCGGGCTACCCCGGCCAGCGGAGCCTCTCTGACCGAGGGTGCTACCATTGAGCTGATGAGCGTGGAGGGTGCCACCATCTATTACACCACCGACGGCTCCCAACCCACCACCAGCAGCAAGACTTACACCCAGGCTCTTACCGTGGGGGAGGACGTGGCAGTTCCCACGGCGGACCAGACTCTGACCCTTAAGGCCATGGCCTATGTGCCAGCCGATGAAGAGGCTGGTACGCCGGAGCAGACCAGCCCCGTGGCGGAGTTTACCTACCAGGCTCCTGTGTCTCTGAACGACTACAACCTCTACTTTGGTCAGTTGCACTCCCACACCAATATTTCTGACGGTGCGGGCAGCGTGGAGGAGGCCTTTGACCACGCCTCCCAGGTGGACAACCTGGACTTCCTGGCCGTCACCGACCACTCCAACTCCTTTGATAACGAGAGTGCCGAAGGGGTGGGTCTGGAAAACGACTGCTCCACCATCAGCAGCGAGTGGGCTCAGGGCCACGAGGCGGCTGCAAATGCCACCACCGAGGACTTTGTGGGCCTGTATGGATTTGAGATGACCTGGTCCGACGGATTTGGCCACATGAATACCTTCAACACCCCCGGCTTCGAGAGCCGCAGCAACAGCGAGTTCGGCAACAAGTCCGGCAGCACGGAAGGATACCAGAACTACTATGACAAGCTGGTGGAGGTCAGCTCTTCTCTGTCCCAGTTCAACCATCCCGGCACCACCTTTGGTGATTTCCAGGACTTCGCCTTCTACTCCGCCGCCCTGGATCAGCGCATCACCCTCATTGAGGTGGGCAACGGCGAAGGAGCCATTGGTTCCAGCGGCTACTTCCCCAGCTATGAGTACTACACCCGTGCCCTGGACAAGGGCTGGCACGTGGCCCCCACCAACAACCAGGACAACCACAAGGGCAACTGGGGCGACTCCAACACCGCCCGCAGTGTGGTGTTGGCCACAGACCTGACTGAACAGGGCATTTACGATGCCATTGCCAACTATCGGGTGTACGCCACCGAGGACAACGACCTGTCCATCCTGTACTCCCTCAACGGCAATGCCATGGGCTCCATCCTGCCCCAGCAGGAGCAGGGGGTGACCATCCAGGCCCAGATCAGCGATCCCACCGACTCCGGCAATGCCAAGGTGGAGGTGATCGTCAACGGTGGTCTGGTGGCAGCCAGCAAGACCCTGTCCGGCTGCAACGGCACCGTGACCTTTACCTTTGACAGCAATGACTACTCCTACTACTATCTGCGTATTACCCAGGCTGACCAAAACATTGCCGTCACCGCTCCTGTGTGGACCGGCGAGGGGGTCAACGCCGGTATCTCCAGCACCGTGTGCGACCAGGAGCTGGTGGTGCGTGGCGAGGCGGTCAACCTGTCCAGCGAGATCTACAACAACGCCGGCAGTGATATGACCATCCAGTCCATGACCTATTCCGTGGACGGTGAAGTGATCTACACCGTGAATACCAACGAGATCGGTACCAATGGTGTGCTGGCCTCCGGTGCCACCGCCCAGGTGACCTTCCCCTGCACGTTTGATATGGCGGGCAAGACCACCGTGGATGTGTCCCTGATCTCCACCATCGGCGGCACCGAGTACACCTTCACTGGGGTGCTCCAGCTCAACGTCACCGATCCCTCCCTGGTCACCCGCATTCTGGTGGACGGCACCCACTACAACGACTATGTCACCGGCTACTATTCCGGGAATATGGGCAACTTCACCGCCCTGGCCGCTGAGATGAACGCCCTGGTGACCATCAAGCAGCCCGGGGAGACCATCACCGCAGAGGACCTGGAGAACGTGTCCCTGTTGGTGGTGTCCGCCCCCCTGAAGAAGGAGCAAAATGGCGTGACTCCCACGCAGGAGACCAACTTCTCGGAGGAGTATATTCAGATGGTGGCAGACTATGCCAAGAATGGCGGTACCGTCATCCTCTGCGGTCTGGCCGACTACCAGGACAGCTACAGCGGGGCACCCTTCTGCTCCACCGAGCAGATCAACCCTATTTTGGAGGCCATGGGCTCCACCCTGCGGCTCAACGACGATGAGGTGTTGGACGACGACACCAACTACAACGGCGGCGCCACCCAGACCTACCGGGTGTACATGGACAACTTCAACACCCAGGACTTCCCCCAGCTATTTGAGGGACTGCAGGAGGGCCAGGCGTACAGCGCATACTCCGGTTGCTCCGTGGATCTGGGCGAAAACGGCCAGGCTCTGGTGATGGGCTCTGCTAACTGCTATTCCATCAACTCCAACCTCCGCCCCGAGGGCAGTGAGGGCCAGTGGGACAGCGGCAAGGACAAAGGCAGCACCACCAGCGGCTCCTACGATGCCAGCACCGCAGTGGTGCAAAAGGGCGATGTGGTCACTCTGGCCACCGAGGCCGTGGGCCAGGGCCGGGTGTATGTGGCCGGTACCGTGTTCCTGTCCAACTTTGAAATCTCCGACAGTTCCAGCGTGGACTACGGTGATGCCAGCTACGCCAACAAGGTGATTGCCCAGAACATTGTAGCCTCGATTCTGGAAGAGCGGGAGATCAGCACCGTCGCTGAAGCCCGCCAGGGTCAAGTGGGTGACATCTTCACCGTGGAGGGTGTGGTCACCGCTGGTAACGTGGAGCCCAATGCCTTCTTTGACACCATCTACATCCAGGACGAAACCGGCGGCATTGACCTCTATCCTGTCTCCAGTGCCGACGGCACTTTCCTGGTGGGCCAGACGGTCCGGGTTACCGGCAGCTGGGATCAGTACCAGGGTGACGTGGAACTGCGGGTCATCGATATCGAGCTGGTGGACAGCACCATCCAGCCCGTTGAGCCGAAAGAATTGACCCTGGAGCAGGCTAACGACTACGACACCTACGGTGGCTGGCTGGCCAAGGTCAGCGGCACCGTGACTTCGGTGGAGCTGGTCAGCGAGCAGGTCAGTGAGGTCATGCTCAGTGACGGTACTCAGGAATTCCGCCTGCTGTTCAACAACTACATTGGATACTCCCAGGACGGCAGCACCCCCCTGGAGACCTTTGTGAAGGTGGGGGCCGACATCTCTGCTGTGGGTGTGGTGTACTATGATCCCGATGGGGCCTGCCTGCGCATCCGGGACCGCTCCGAGGTGGCCCTGGTGGAAACTCAGCAGCCTGGAGAGGACGACACCCAGAAGCCTGGGGATGATACCACAGCCCAGCCTGATGGGGATGCCACCAAGCCCGGGGATGACTCCGGTAACTCCGGGGACACCAACAACAATGCCCCGGGCAACACCAGCAAGCCCGATACAGACAAGGTTCCCCAGACCGGCGATACCAACCATATGTTGCCCTATGTGGCGGTTTTGGTTGTGGCCATGGGAGCTCTGTGCGGTGTGGTGACCCTGCGCAAGCGGGTGCGGCGATAAGCAGGTATCCACCTGGGCTCAAGAAGATTTGCAACATAACAGGAGAAAGTGGAGCACACCCCATGCGGTTTTTGCCGCATGGGGTGTGCTCGATTATTCCTCGTAAAAATCATTGTATGTATCCAGAAAACGCTCAACCTGCCACTCCGGCCCTGTGAACAGAAGATCCAGCAATGCCTCCTGGAGTTCAGATTTTTTCATGCGATGCACACGGTGGAGCAAACGCTCCTCCAGCTGCTCCTGTGCCTGTTCTTGTTCGTTCCAATATGCCTCCAGTTCTGCAATATACTGTGCGGCTTCTTCGGGGAAAATCGTGAAGTACAGGGCCACCATGTGCTTGCAAATGATCCGCCGTCCGACGGCATGGGGACAGGTACACTGGCTTTTTCGAGGGTGGGCCAGGTCGATGGTCACGTCATATTGCGCGCCGTTGCTGCCGGACACAGTGCTGTGGTAGGAGGTGTCGCCGCACGGTTCCACTTGCAAAACCTTTTTGTTCTGAAAATAGTCGTAGCCACGGTAGGCAGACTGCCCACTGGCCAGGGATAAAATACTCATACTGGTGCCTCCAATCCAATGCCGACCCCTGTGCAGCGGGGAAGGGAATGAGGTAGATTGTCCCTCACACCCGCTTCCGCAAGCTGGACCAATCCGTCGCCGTCTGCATCTCAATGCCGGAATCCAGTGCCTTGAAATGCTCCTGGCCACAGTGAATCTTCAACTGTTCGCTGGTTTTCAGGTGCATAAAGCTGGTATCTCCCTTGGTTTCCAGAACAAAGTACAGCTTTTCCTCCCCGTTCTTGTTAAGGTACACCGCCCAGTCCGGGTTGTAGGTGCCGATGGGGGTCTCAATCTTGAAGCGGCTGGGAATTTTGAAGAACATCTTCACGTCCGGGTCGTTGTCCAGAGCCACGGCCATGGGCTTTTCCACCGTGGAGCTGTCGTACACTACATAGTCATAGACGCTGTGTTCCACCTTTACCGCATTGCGGTCCAGATTGGCAATCAGCTCGGCGGTGTCGAAAATCTCCTGCACATAGTATTCCTGACCATCCAACTTTACATAGCGGATGCCGTCAATGGCCAGAGCATGGCGGTGGTTGCGGATCAGCTCCACAGCCTGCTCCAGAAACGTCTCCGGGTTGTTCAGAAACTCTCCACACCGTCCGCTCTCCACCAAAATTCGGTTCACGGTAGCCGGGGTGAGTAGTGTCTCATCGCTGATGGCTGTCACCAAATCCGGCAACGTTTGATAGTCGTTGGCAATGTCCATGGTGCGCATTTCCCGCTGAATATGGCTGATTCCCGCCTGCTCAATGTAGAGGTCTGCAGTCTGGGACACCAAGCGGGTCTTGGGAATGTGGGGCATTTCCCGCAGGGCTTTCACACAGTTCTCCACCAGCTGCTCGGTGTCGATGCTTACACGGTAGGCCGTTTTCTGCTTGATCTTGTTCCACAGCTCTAAGAACTCAGGGGAGAGCATCACCTGTTTGTTCAGGTGAACCACCACATCCCGGGAGGCATCCCGGATGGGCGGCTTGCGGTCGGCGTTGGCAATGATACGTTCAAACCGCTCCCGGGCAGCCTCATACTTCTTGGGCAAGTCAAGAGTGCCGTTTTTCAAGGCATTCTTCATGGTGTCTTTCATCTTGCCGGTGCTGGTGATGTAGCCCTTTCGCTCAAAATGCTCCAGCAGCTCCGTGGCCTCCTCGTGGGTGACAGTGTGTTCCTCCACAGTGGTGATTGTGCTGGTGATTCCGACAATTGCCTCCGCAGCCTGTTCTGCTGTTGCGCCATTTTTGATTTGACGCATGACTTCTGTTACAGGGTTAGGCGGTTCGGTGAGTTTCCCTGATTCCAATTCCGCTGTAATTTTTTCTTCTGCCGCCGTCATTTCCGGATCAGTCATCCACTTGTCAATGGAGCCGTCCTCCATCCACGTTTTGACCAATTCATGGGCTTCTTCTTTGTCAATGGTATGTTCACAGGTAACTTCTTTCTGATAGGTCATCCCGGCAAACATGCTGAGCTGAAGCACACCAAACTTCACACCGGTCTCGTCCTCAATCTCCTTTTGGAGGGTGTCGGCAAACTCGGCAAAGCTCTCGTTGGCCATCACATGGAGGACGTTGATGTTCTTGTCCTCGATGCGTTCACCGTCCTGGTTGACGCACAGACGCAAGCCCCGTCCGATTTTCTGGCGGCAGGTAAAGGTGGATTTCTGCTCGATCAGGGTGCAAACCTGGAACACGTTGGGATTGTCCCAGCCCTCCCGCAGGGCAGAGTGGGAGAAGATAAAACGCAGAGGACAGTCAAAGCTGAGTAACCACTCTTTGTCCCGCATGATGGTGTTATAGGTGTCGTCATCGGCCTGGGTGTCTCCCTTGGTGTCCTTGAGACGACCCTTTTTGTCCTGGGAGAAGTAGCCGTTGTGAACCTTGCTCACATCAGCGGGGAAGCGGGATTGAAGGGCGGCATATTTGGGCTTTACCATCAGCTCCTGATAGCACTCCTCAAACATCTGGGCATAGATTCCCGCTGTGCCGTCCTCGTGGCGGTACTTGTCCACCTTGTCGATGAAAAACAGAGATAGAACTTTAATTCCCTTGTCCAGATATCGCAGCTCCTTGTCCAGATGGGTCTCAATGGTACGGCGAATCTGGGCCTTTTTGATGATATTTTCGTCCACATCTCCAATGGCTTTGCCCAGAGCTACCTCCTGGGTGTTGCCGAACTCCACGTGTTCAAAGTCCGGGGTGCAGTCGATCCCGGCGATGGTGTAGCCCTCGTAGAGATCTCGCTGTCCAGACAGAAGAAACAGGTCGTCCCCCGGCTTGACGGTAAATGCCTTGCGCTTCACAACACCGGTTTTGTCCTTGGCATCAATCTCTACCCGTGCTTTGAAGCCCTTCTCGTTGGACACGGACAACAGACGCACATAGGCCTGGTTAAACCCACCGGCTACCTGATTGGAGGACACGGCAATCTGCTTCACCAGCCCCATTTGGTAGGCGTCCACCGGGGTCAGGCGGTACAGTAGGTTGATTTTCTCCCGGTGGGTGGCGGAGTAGCGCAGGGTGAACAGGGCGTTGAACTTGCGCAGGCTCTCCCGAGTCTGGCGGCCCTCCA
>OGPO01001428.1_pt1 | contig 15296 bp, 9 predicted proteins | sample 1553041 | NCBI WGS metagenome assembly OGPO01 (sample SAMEA2580281, study PRJEB22360) | human gut metagenome | biome: human gut; feature: human-associated habitat; material: faeces | place: Denmark | collected 2008/2010 | reverse complement strand
GCTTCTCTCTTTGCGAGCTGTCTTTGGCTGTAGAAGTAAAAACAGAATTCAATATGGAGGTTAGATTATGGTTCGAGCAATTATGAAAGATGTTTTGTTTCTTAAAAAGAAAGCAGTCCCTGCAACAAAAGACGATATGCCAGTGGTGCAGGATTTACTTGATACGTTAAAAGCAAATGAAACTGGCTGTGTTGGGATGGCAGCAAATATGATTGGAGTAAATAAAAGAATTATTGCGGTGAATATGGGATTTGCGAATATTGCAATGTTAAATCCGGTGATTGTAAGTAAAAAAGAACCATATGAGGCAGAAGAGGGCTGTTTATCTTTAAAAGGAGTTAGAAAAACGACTCGCTATCAGGAGATAGAAGTAGAGTATGAAGATATTCATTTTAAAAAACAGCATCAGAAGTATAAAGGCTGGGTAGCGCAGATTATACAGCATGAGGTGGATCATTGCGAGGGGATAATTATCTGATTTATGAAACAAAACAGACGTACCGAAAGAAAGAAGAGGTCCTATATCTGCGACTCTATTACTGTGGGTTGAATGCTCGCGTAATGGCTCGCATTCAATCCTCGTTCTAAGGCCACAGATATAGGGCCTCTTCTCTCTTTCGGGGCTGTTTTAGATTGTTGAAGTAAAATTATATAATATTTACAGATATTTGGCAATAGTAAATAAAAGTAATCCAAACTCCGTAAAAATCATCATTAGATGCAGTTATTTCTTCTATTGAATTTACATGAAATATTAAAGATTTACATGGATTTTTCTGGAAAAATATGATATAATCCCCTCGTTGCCGCCCCATTCTGGCAACAGAAAGGGGGTGTACATATTGTCAGCATATTCTTTTCTTCTGTCGGTATTGGCAGGTGTAGCATCTGGCATCATTGTTGAACTAATTATGACTATACTTCGCAAGTGGTTTGGCCGGAAGAAGAAGTAAAATCATGCGGTAACCAAACCCCACAAAAAAATCCCCTCAGTATTCGCGGTACTGAGGGGATTTGTGTTTGTGTACATACTGTACAGCATATTCTTTTCTGATTTCAATATATCATACCGAATCAGATATTTCAAGTATATTCTGCTTTCAAAATTTTATGCCAGATTGTGCCGACGCATAAGCATACTTATTGAATGAGAAATTGGCACTGATGAGATATTTATCTTTAGCATTATAAATTTTGAAGTTTGCTCTAGTAGTGTCAGTTTTGCCAACTTGCCTGTAGAAAATCTCAACATAAATATTAAGAAAGCAACTTTTTCTTCACTTTCGTATATTCTTCTTCAGTATATCCTTTTTCTAATATTTTTTCTTTTGGTATTCCAAAAGAAATGAATGCAACAATTGCGTGTTCTCGTTCCTTTTCCGTATTTCTGCGTTCTTGTTCTACTCCCTTATCCCAGGCATCTTCTAGCATTCCCTGTAATATTACGCGACCCATACTTTCTCCCATCGCTTCCACCTTCCTTTCTAATTCTTTAGTCATCTCTACGCCACATTTATTTTTTAAATAATTCTTTTTTTCTTCTATTGAATGGTCTGCAATTACATATTCCAACATTTCGATTAATTTATTTTTAGACTGTGTCATGTTTTTCCCAGCTCGTATTTTTATGAGAATCCCTTTTAACAGATTTATCTCTTCGGGGTGAATATTTTCACCAAATTTTACTTCCGGTCTAAGTTGGTATTCTATAATGGAATCTTCATTTTTTCTGGCATCTATGCATATCCAGATACTTATGACTTCCTTAATCTTTTCATCAACTTTCGCTACACCATCGCTAAGCGCGGAAAGTATCCTTGAGATATAGGTTTCTCTGACAGCCATATATTCTTTGTTGGTCTGTTTATCTTCGCTAATTAAAATTATGCTTCTGATATCCAATTCTGAATAGTCTCTACCGAGAGGTTTACTGCTTTTGCAATCTGTTCCGAAGACATTCCCATTTCAAGAAGGGCAAGAGTAGTTTCTTTCTTGGCCTTTAGTTTACCAGATTGTTCGCCTCGCAGAAATCCAAATTGCTCGCCTTTTTCAACGCCTTCATTATAAATCTCTTCTAATTCCTGACACATTTGATTCACTCCTTCCTCAGTTTCTTTTAATTGCTGCACTCTTGCAGACAGGACGTTACTATACATCTTATCCGCTTCTTCGCAATGTAAGTCATGCATTAAGCGGCCTAATTCGGTATCATCCTGCTTCTTAGAGTTTACATATAAAATATGTTGACCATCTTCAAATATTTCTCCGGTTTCGTTGCTTCGTCTTCTTATGTGGTTGATTGGCAGGTTATATCCAAGGACATCGTTTTTAGTGATAAAAATGACATACGTTTCCGGCAGGCTGTCAAAAGGATCGCCTGGATTCAGGAGATTCATATCCAGTAGACCACTGTGATATCTGGCTCTTTTTGGAGAAGCACCATCGTTCTCACCTTGAATCTCCACATTAAAAAAATTATTCTCTGCATCCTTTGCCACGCAGTCTAAAATGGCGGAACGCCCCTGGAGATTTTTATAATCTTTCTGTAAAGTCTGGTCGATTACTTTTAGGTCTGTTCTATTCATGATAACCTGAAGAATATATTCAGTACATGCGGTTTCCTTTAAAATATTCCGCATAAAGATGTCATTCATTATCGTAAAGTGTTTTATCTTTTCCTTATATCTTTTGTAGCGTTGTTCTAAGCCTTCTGGCTGTAAGATTGTGGAATCCGTCATTTACGCTACCTCCAATTATGATATATTAACGATTATTATATGACTATTATATACATAATTTGACATAAAAGTCAATGAGCATTTGAATCGGAATTTTAAACAGACACAGCTAAAGAAAGGTTATGTAGCTGAATTGTATTTTTTCTTTTTTCGTCTACATCAAATCTACAGATTAGAATTCTTTTACCAAAAGTGTCATAAAATCAACCACTTAGACACATCCTATTGAATTTTAGTGAAGAAAATGATACGCTATTTTTAAAATAGCAAAATCTATATTTTAGAGTATGTTTGAAAAATCATCCTTGAAATCCGCACCCCTCAATTTGCATTCTTGAATTTGCCTTCATTCGGTTGACGTAGTCTGTTACGCAGCCCTCATTTAGGCAAAATCTTCTACAAATTGTAACGGAATCTTACAGAAAGCATTTTTCAAATACGCTCAAGGGGAAAGTGAGGAAAAATTATGAAAAAACAACGGAAACACATCAACCTATCCCGCATAACAGCATTCATTTTATCTGTCGCAATGCTGGCAGGATTCTGTCCACAGGGAGTCAGCCTTGCGGATATTCCGGTAACACTGCCAAAGGTAAATGCGGCAGAGAGTATAAGCAACCCAAGAATCGTAAAGGATTCTTCCATGGATGCCGGACAGAAAGTCACTTGGGACTGTGTGTACTTTGGAAGCTATCCGCAGAGTGAGATAACATCTAAAGATGGCAGTATTTATAATGCATTGAAAAATGCAACAGGCTGGGATGAAAATAATGATATTACGATTGGAAGAACGAAGTATCGCAGATTAAAGGGGGAAGATGCGACATATTACTCAAGCAATGAAGAGGGACAGTATAATTGGAATGGCAGTTATAAAACCTACCATTATTTTAAGTATGAACTAATCAAATGGCGTGTTTTAAACAGGAATGGAAATGATGCATTTCTCCTTGCGGATGTTGCCCTAGATGACCAGAAATATAATACAAATTATGAAGATGTAACCTGGGAAACAAGCAGTATGCGAAGTTGGCTGAATGGTTATGGGGCATCTGTGAATCAGACAAAGACAGATTACAGCAGAAAGAACTTTATTGATTCTGCCTTTACGTCCACGCAAAAGAATGCGATTAAGACAACAAATGTTGTAAATAACAATAATATTGATTACGGAACAGCCGGTGGAAATAATACCTTGGATAAAGTATTCCTCCTCTCCGAATCGGAAGTCTATAATACAGACACGGCAGCAGGCTATGGATTTGCAAAAGACTACAGTACATATGATGAAGCGAGAAAAAGCCGATGCAGTACCTATGCGTATGCGATGGGGACATACAGCGATTATGGGAATATTTGGTGGTGGCTCCGCTCGCCGGGCGACAGTAGCAGTAGTGCGGCCGGAGTGGATTATGATGGCTGGGTCATCAGGTATGGCACTAATGTCCACAGTAGTGTTGGCGGTGTGCGGCCCGCTTTGCATTTGAATCTCTCATCCTCTAATCTCTATTCCTACGCCGGAACAGTATGCTCCGATGCGATGAAGAATGGGGAGAGCGGAACCGATAATCCTGTAAATCCAAGCGAACCGGACAAACCAGATACCCCAGCCCAGCCCGACAAACCGGGAACAGCCACAGGAACCAGAACAGAGGAGAGCAATGTAGATATTGAGATTGACGGTGGTGTAGATTTTACGATTCCGGAGAATGTTCCAATTCTTGGTGGTGGGGATGTTTCTCTTGATTATGGAACGATTCCGATTACTTTTAAGAGGGAAGATAATACATACCGAATTGGAATCGGTGTTCAGGATATGAATAAGAAGGACTGGACAACGTTTAAAAAGTTTGTGGAAACGCAAAAAGAATCCTATAGAAAAGGAATCAACTCTCTTTTGGCTACTAAGTCTGGAATCGCGTCTATGGGAATGAGTGTAGAACCGGAAATGAAGGCTTATGGCTATGTGGAAGGAACAATTACAAAGGCAAATGGAGTCGAATCTGCGGGAGGGAAGCTGGTTGTTGAAATAAAAGGAACGGCAAAGCAGGAATGGCAGACGGTTGTGGTGGTTGTTCCGGTAGTGATTAAGGTAAAGGGAACGGCTGGTACTAAAGCGGATTTCTCTGTAGGATTTGATTTTAATAAGAGTAAAGTGTATACCAAAGGGGAAGTAGAGCTTACTCTTCCGAGTGTACGTCTTACGGGAGGTATCGGTGTTTCTTATATCGCAGATATTTCTGTTTATGGAGAAGCAAAGAACCTTGTTACAGTAGAATCAGACGGGAAGGATAATGATATAACAGCCTCTTTAGAGGGGGCGCTGGGAGTTAGTGCAAAGGCGTTATGCTTTTCTTATGAAAAAGAGCTTTTGAATGGTTCGTTCGATTATTTGTCCACAAAGAAGAAGTCAAAAGCCAGAATGTATACCAGAGCATTGCCAAAGTTAGAACCGGAGGCGAAAGATTATGAAATACAAAGAGTAGATTCTTCTTCGTGGGATGGTTCTGCCGTTGCAGAACAAACAGCGAAGCCACGTTCGATAAAGCGTGCTGCTTCTGCAAAAAATACATCTGGAACAGTGACAACATTGCTGTCTGATGTGTATGCTAGTGCAAAGCCGCAGCTTTTGCAGACGGCAAGTGGAAAGAAACTCCTTATTTTTACAACGGACATGGGCGACAGAACAACAGGGAATCATACAGCAGTGGTATATTCTATTTATAATGAACGTGGGTGGAGTATACCTAAGCTGATTGATGATGATGGAACGGCAGATTTTGATGCAGTAGCAGCAGTAGATGGAGAGAATGTATACGTTACATGGATTAATGCAAAGCGGACTTTTACACCAGAAGAAGCAGAGGCTGAAGATTTTATGACAAAGCTTGCAGCCGAGACCGAAGTTCAGGTAGCAAAAATCGCATTAAATGGAAATACAGGAACAGTGACAAAGTATCCGGCTATTACGGATAATGCCATTGCGGATTTGCATCCGTCTATTACAGTAAAAAATCATGTGCCATATATTGCATGGAACAGCAATAGTGCGAATGATATTTTAAAGGGAACCGGAACAAATACAGTTTACCTTGCATCTTTAAATGGAAATGCATTTACAACAAAGAAGTTATCGGAAGAGAATAAGCCGGTACAGTCTGTTGCTATTGGCAATTTAGATAATGATGTAGTGACAGCTTATACGTTGAATTCTGGTACCGAGGAAAGTCCGCAGGTACAACTGATGGCGGTTAATGCAGGGGGACGAACAACCATTGCAAAAAATGGACAGAATGTTTCTCCTTCTTTTGCAAAAATAGATGGAAGTTCCGTTCTTTTATGGTATGCACAGGATGCGGAAGGCAGTTCCTTAAACTATATTGATACTATAGATGGAGAGGTAGAAAGCTACATAGAAGACGATGCGGTTATTTCCGCAGATTATACGGTAGTAGATGGTGGAGATAGCCAGCTTCTCATCTGTTCATCGGAGAAAGAAAATGCAGAAGAAGCTGGAAGAAATCTATATGCCTATGTAATAAGAGATGGAGAAGTTTACGAACCAGTTACTTTAACAGATTTAGAAGGTTATGCAGCAGTGCCGAGTGGTATCTGGAATGGAACGGCGTATGAATATTTATTTACAAGAGCCGATGTAAATATTGCAGAGAATACTGTAAAAGAAAATACGGATTTATGTATCACTTCTGTAGTGCCACAAAGCAGACTTATCATTGGGGATATTGATTACACGCAAGAAGAAGTAATGCCAGATGCGGATGCTTCTATCACCGTACCAGTGAAAAATAATGGATTAACAAACTGTGGTGAGGGAAAGGTTCAGATTGTCTATAATGGCAACGTCATTGGACAGGCAGACTTGGAAAATGGAATAACATCAGGAGAGACACAAGACGTTACAGTAGATCTCACTGTACCAGGAGATGCGGTAGCAAAAGAAATATTAAAAGTAGAAGCAATCTCTGATAAAAATACAACAGCAGATTCTACAAAAAATATTCAGTCGGCCGGAAGTGAACTTGCGCTTTCTGTTGAACAAGAAGAAGATAATATTACAGCAATAGTAGATAATAACAGTGCCTTTGATACGACAGCAGCACTTACTTTAAAAGCTGGGGATGCTTCTGGTAAAGTATTAAAAACAATAAATCTTGGAAATGTAGAATCCTATGATACGGTAGAAAAAACATTTACAAAAGAAGAATTGAAAAAACTCGGAAGTGATACGGTTTACATGGAAGTTAGCGGAGATGCAGAAGAAAGCATAAAGTCCGATAATACAGCATTTGTTTATGTAGGAACAGAAGAATTAAAAACATTGGATTATCTCATCGCAACAAAGACAAAGGTTACTTATACTAAAGGCGAGAAGCTAAATCTGGATGATTTGGAAGTGACCGCAGTATACACTGATGGAAGCAAGGCAAAAGTAACAGGTTATACAACAAATGTGAAAAATATCGATATGTCTAAAACAGGCAAAAAGCAACTGGAAATTCTTTATGAAGAAGTTGGAATCGGACGAAAAGTTGTTATGCCAATTACGGTAGAAAATGCGAAGCCAAATACACCAAAACCGGATACTGATAAAAAACCGTCAAAGAAAGTAAAGGTAACCTCAATCCGTCTTTCCGGTCTCTCCAAACAGATTGCCGCAGGCAAAAAGCTTACTCTAAAAGCGGCTGTTTTACCAAAGACTGCTTCGAATAAAAAGCTACTCTGGAAATCCAGCAATACAAAAGTTGCAACCGTAACGCAAGGTGGAGTTGTTACACTGAAAAAGAAAACTGGCGGTAAGAAAGTAACGATTACGGCAACAGCAACGGATGGCAGTAAAAAATATGCTTCATGGAAGATTACATCTATGAAAGGCATTGTAAAGAAAATTAAGATAACAGGAAGTAAGCCAGTAAAAGCAGGCAAGAAACTAAAACTAAAAGCCAAAGTAACTGCCACAAAGAAAGCAAATAAAAAACTTCTCTGGATATCAAGCAATACCAAATATGCCACGGTAAATGCTAAGGGAATTGTAACAACGAAGAAATCAGCCAAAGGAAAAACGGTAAAAATTACTGCAATGGCAACAACAACAATAATGATACCAAGCTGAACCAGAGGAACACTCCATGCATCGCCCCATTTATAGGTTATAAGTTTGCTAAATAAAATCTTGTTACAGACTATTCCTAAAACGCTACCGCAAATAGTACCTGTGATTGCATAGGTAGATGCTTCGGCAATAATCATTTTAGCCAGTTGCCTGTTACTTAATCCAATCGCTCGAAAAACTCCGTATTGTTTCGTTTTTGCCACCACACTCATAGCTATGCTATTTATGATATTGAATAGTGTAATCAATGCAATCAATACCAAAAAGCCATAAATGAAAAGCCCAAAACAATAGTAAGCCCCACGGGTGTTACTATTACCCATTCGCTCATCAGAAAATGTATATTGTGAGCCTACCAAGCGGTGTATTTCATTTACATCATTCTCTGTGGCATTTTGAGATAACTGTATATCAATAATACTATAATCCGTTTCGCCCGTCAGTTTTCTAAAGGTATCCTCAGAACAAATGAGCTTGCCAACATCTTGACGATTATTAAATGGGCAGTCAGATAACATACCGACAATCTCCATATCAGCTTGGCTGCCATTCAAATTTAAGGTAATGACATTGCCTACCTCAATGTCGTTTTGTGGCTCAAAAACGATAAGTCCTGTATTACTTTCACTTTGTGCTTTTTCCAAGCTGCCGGACAAAACATAGTCCTTTGCCCAGTCAAACTGCATGTCTTCATATGAAATAAGGTCAACAACTTTTTCCTCGCCATTTACGATTACGGGAACATTGTAAGCAAACATTCGCCCATAAACATTTTTTACGGCGGGATTTTGCTGTAATTCCTCAATAAATTCAGCCTTTACCGAGCAGGTATCTTCTGGACTGATAACAGATATATCGGCAGTCCACGGCTGTAAAGGCGTCAATGTGTGATTCATAAAATCAATAGTTACTGAAAATGCAAGAAAAAGAATAATACTGATTGAAAATGAGCTAATCATTAAAATAAAATTCTTTTTGCTTGCTTTAGCATGATGAATACCAAGAGAAGTGTCTATCTTGAAAAACTTGGTATTCGCCGCTTTTTTTACAGGTTGTAAATCATTTGCATTTCCAGATACCGCTGCCAAAGGAGAAACTTTGGATGCTTTCTTAGCAGGAGAACGGGCAGCAAGGAGAACTGTCAACAAACCAACAACAATACCCGCTATAATACTTGGATAGCTTATACTAAAAGCAGGCATTCCACCAAAATATTGTGGACTAAGCTGCCGCAAAATAAAACACAATACCCAAACCAATACCATACCGCCGATAACACCAAGTGGAATTGCAAAGCGACACCAATTCATAACCTCTTTACGTACTAACTGCATAACCTGTTTAGGTGTTGCCCCTATGCAACGAACCATTCCAAAAAACTCTGTTCGCTGTGCCACATTAGTGTTCATACTACTTGCAATCATTAAAACGCCAGCCATCAAAACGAGGAAAAATAGAATTATTGCAACAGTATACACCTGTGCCATGAATGAATCATCACTCTGCCCCATCAAACCAAGCAATGTTATATTTTCGGTTACTTGTTTATCGGACAATCCGTACTGTTCTTTAATCTCAGCTATCTCTTTTGGAATGTTTCCTTTATTATCAAATAGCACGAAAAACATTGTATACTCAGATGGGTTAACATCTGTTTCATTGGAGTAAATTGTTCGAAAGCCATCTGTTGTCAAAAACACACCATAAACATCTTCACGCATAAGGTTTGCGGAATTTTTCATAAAGCCAGAAATAATATATGAGAATTCCGTTCCATTTGGCGTTGTAATTACAATTTGCTCACCAATTTTTAACTTTAGCGTATCCTTCGCATTGATTGATATCATTGCTTCATTCTCAGTTTTAGGAAACGTCCCTTCATCCAACACATTAAAAATTTCTGTAACTATGCTTTCATTTCCACCGCATATACTCACATTTTTTCCATGCAAAGTATATTCTTGTTCTCCTCGAAAATTCAGCGTACCATAATCGGCAACAGTAGCTACCTCTGGTCTGGAAGATATAAGCATTGCATCTTCATCACTAATGTTTTGTATGCCAATATGCCAATTTCCGTTTTCCTGCTGTGCCTGCAAAATCTGCCCTCTGATAAACATATCAGCCATACCGAAAATAGCTGTTACCAGAAAGACAGCCAATACAATACAAATAATAGACATACGATTTTGCTTTCGATGTACTTTTGCAGAAATAGGAACAAGGTCAAGATAACTTTTCATTCGCATTACCTCCCAAGTCTGTCAGCACACCGTCTGTGACACGCAAGACACGGTCAACCATAGAAGTAAGACCGTTGTTGTGCGTAATCATAAGTATTGTTTGTTGGTAATGTCTGGATGCTTTTGTCAGCAAATCAATAACATCTTGGCTATTCTTGCTATCCAGATTGCCTGTCGGCTCGTCCGCAAGAATCAACTTCGGTTTTGTAATCAATGCCCTGCCAATAGCGACACGCTGCTGCTGACCGCCAGAAAGCTGGCTTGGCAAATGGTTTCTTCGTTCTGTTAAGCCGAGCAATTCTAATATTTCTTCTACATCAGAAGCTTTCGGTTTGCGATAATCCAAAAGAAGCGGAAATGCTATATTCTGTTCCACCGTCAATTCAGATACAAGCTGAAAAGACTGAAAAATAAAGCCGATATTCCTCCTTCTGAAAATCGTGCGTTCTTCTTCTTTCATAGAAAATAAGTTATTCCCATCCATCGTGACTGTGCCAGAAGTAGGAACATCCAATGCACCGATACAATTTAGCAGGGTACTCTTCCCAGAGCCAGACTCTCCAACGACAGCAACGAACTCACCTTTTTCCAGAGAGAACGATACATTTTTCAAAGCATCGACTTTTGCCTCACCAGTTCCGTATGTTTTACACAGATTTTGTACTTTTAAGATTTCCATTTATAAGTACCTCCTCTCTTACAAGGATAGAAGTAACAGCTTACAATCAGATGAATTTAACCTTACGATTCCGTAAGGAAAGACAATGTAAAGGTTGTTCCCTGTAATCGCTCGCTCTGAACAGAAAGAATACCGCCTTGTCCCTCAACAATCGCCTTTGCTAATGGCAATCCAAGTCCAATCCCTTGACTTTCTGAAGTATTTTTGCTTCGATAAAATCTCTTAAATATGTGGTGTATATCCTCTTGGGAAATGCCGTGTCCGTTATCCGTAATAAATATTCTAATCATAGCGGGCGTTTGTTCCCACGATATAGAGATTTTTCCCCCTGTATCTGTATGGTCAAGTGCGTTTTTGATAATGTTGCCAATGGCTTCGCCCGTCCACTCTATATCACAGTAAAGCATCTGTTCCAAATCACCATCTATCACAATTTCCTTTTTTTCATTGTCCGCCCGTGTTGTCAATTCACTAATTGCGTGATTAATAATATTCGGGATACTGTAATTGGATTTTTCAAAAGAGATGCTCCCTGCATCTATTCTTGTGATTTTCAACATAGATTGAATAAGCTGTTCCATTCTCTTTAATGCAGTTCCAATCTTTAAGGAAAATTCTTTGACCGTTTCGAAGTTTTCTGGCTCATTCTCAATAATTTCCTGATACATCATAAGTGCCGACAGAGGCGTTTTTAATTGATGTGATATATCAGAAATTGTATTTTTAAGAAACTCTTTTGTCTTTTGTTCTGTATCATTTTTTGCTTGAAGCATAGTAGCCAATTGGTCAACAGAAGATAAGAGCTGGTAAATAGTTCCCTCGTTAGATTGCGGAAGGTGAACAGTATAGTTCCCATCTATGTAGTCCTTAATGATGTTTTCTGATTCCCTATATAGTCTTTCCCTACGATACAAAAACAGCATTGTACCTAAAAACAGAAGCAGCGTCCATAGAAATAACATCACAAACAGAGATGTCAGTATTGTATTTTTAACAGCAGATACATAAGGTAAATTTTCTATATCCGTGCTGTTTGAAAGACCAATTTCGGCTAAAAACTTATTTCCTGTAGTGCCTGCTTCCGTATTCATTAAGGCTGTTGCAATTACTTCCTTTGAAATTCCTTCTTCCAGTAAAGAAGTAGCAATCGCATTATTGTGTGTTAAAAACATTTCTTTGGTAGCCGCCGTTTGCGTGTCAATGACAGCTATTCCCATCAAAAAAAGCAGCAAAACAAGAGTAACAATGAAAATGCAATAATAACGGCTATGTTTATCATGTAAGAAGTTCATTCGTCCACCTCTTTCCACTGATAACCAAATCCTCGGACTGTTAGTAAATGTTCTGGATGTGATGGGTCTGTTTCTATTTTTTCTCGCAGTCGTCGCACATAGACGGAAAGGGTATTATTGTCTACATAATCTCCTGTGCTGTCCCATAACTCGGCTAAAATAATATCTCTTGTAATAATACGGTTTGCATTCTTTACCAACAGGCATATTAAACGGTATTCTGCGGCGGTAAGTTCTAATATTTTTCCCTTTAATAAGACACGGCTTCCTAAAAGGTCTATCTTAATATCGCCACATTCCATAACTGCCCCTGTTCCTTGAGTGGACAACCCTGCCCGCCGCAGCAACGCTCGTATGCGTGAACATAACTCGCCTAACTTAAACGGTTTTGTTATGTAGTCATCACCGCCGCAGTCCAGACCACGAATAATGCTAACTTCTTCATCAGAAGCTGTCAGAAAAATAATCGGTATCTGACTTCCGTTTTTTCGTACTTTTTCACATATCTCAAAACCTGTTCCGTCTGGCAATGTGACATCAAGGATGAGCATATCGTATTTTTCTATCTCAGATAAATAAGTTAGAGTTTCCTGCACAGAACGGACAAAATCGACATCGAAGCCATTTTTCTTTAGCGAATATTGCAGTCCGTCTATTAAACTTACATCATCTTCTAGTAATAAAATTCTATTCTCCATAATCTGTAACCTTTCTCCGCTTATCAACGGGCTTTTTTGAACTTTTAGGAATAAGCCACATCCGATTTATATTTAGGACACCCTCAATACGGTTTTCTTTGCATAACCGTTGCACACGCCGCACCGATATCCCCCAAAGTTCTGCGGCTTCCTGTGCCGTCATATATTCAAACATTTCTGACCTCCTAAAATCGTACTGTATCTATTATATCCGTTTGAACGAACAATATCAACTATGCAAATGTGAATTTTTATATCTTACAAGTAGAGATTTTATATCCTAATACAAGGGATTTCAGACCGTTCTATAAGAACTATCATTTCTGTAAAATATAATAGAAGCATTATATTGATACAAGGTGGTGAGTTTATGGACGCAAGAAACAATGATTTTGACTTCGATTTTACACCGATAGGGCAGGCAATCAAAAAAGCAAGGACAGCAAAAGGTATGACCAGAGATGAGCTTTCTCGTATTGTGGATTATGACCCAAGACATCTTCAAGCGATTGAAAATGAGGGGCAAAAGCCAAGTCTGGAGTTGTTCATTCAGCTTGTGACGATGTTCGGTGTATCAGTTGATGAATACATATTCCCAGATAATGAGGTCAAGAAAAGTTCCGTCCGCAGACGCTTAGACGCAGAACTCGACAAACTAAATGATAAAGAGTTGCTCGTAATAGAAGCAACTGTCAGCGGTCTATGTAAGGCAAAAGAGCCAGAGGAATAAACCTCTGGTTTTTCTTTTGCCCATTCTTAATAGGCAGGAACACCGTAACCATAGATGGAGCTACTTCCAACCGTATATTGATTTTGCCTGCAAGTGTCGCCAGAGTTACCCTCCACGGTGTAAACGACACCGTTTTCGCATTTCTCCACAATGCCTACATGGTCGGTTTCTCCGTCGCCTTCCCAATCAAAAAAGATAATATCGCCTGCCGACGGCTCATAGCTTCGGTCTTTCCATTGTCCGTTACCCTTAAACCAATTTGCACCGTCCACGCAGCCTGCGAATTTTGGGATAATCCCGCTTTCGATATAGCCACATTGGTCGGCACACCAAGACACAAAGCAGGCACACCATTCCACACGCCCCTCAAAGCCGTACCAACTCCAATAAGGCTGCCCGCCCTCATTTCCGAGCTGTGTCAAGGCGACCTCCACAATCGCCTGGTTGCCGCCACTTGTGAACGCCCACCCGTATGGATAATACCGCAGCACATGGGCAGGATACTGCGTGTCGCCATAGCTGTCCCAACCTAACCGTGACGCCTGCATGGTAGAAAACTCCACCGCATTGGCATAGGAATAGCCGCCATAGTTGGTCTTAGCCCACGAGATATAGCCATTACCGAAATTGTAACCTTGCAAGGCAAATTTAATATGCTCCATATCAATCGGATTTTCTACCTCGGCAGAGATAAGGGCAGCCTTTAATTCCTGCACCCCGCACTCAATCGAATATTCTGGGTCTTTAATCCCATTTGGCTCGTGGGGATACCTTGTGTTAAAGCTGCCTTCCGCCGCCTGCATCGGGTCAAGTCCACGCCCGCCAGATTCCTGCATCATTACCGCCTTGATAAGCTCCACATATTCAGGAATACCATACTGTTTGGCATATTTCTGTATGAAAGGCTCATAGGCTTCCACCTCTGCACTGACAGGGGTATAGGCGTTGCTCCCGCTTCCGCCGCCAAACAGGGAAACAGCACAGCCGAGCAGGACAACAATGAGAATAATCACAACTGCAATCCAACCACCTGCAATTAAAGCGGAAATCAGAGCTTTTGTTCCTGCAATAATCGCCTTGACCGCAGCTATGGTGGCTCTGACCGTAGCTTTCGTTGCTTCGGCGGTTGCCTTTGCGGTGGCTTTTGCCACCTGTGCTGCCTTTTGAGCAGTTTTCACAGAAGCCTTTGCCGCTGCTTGTGCTGTTTTTACCGAGGTTTCTGTCGTTTTGATTGCCGCCTTAGAAGTTGCCTGTGCGGTTTTAATTCCCTTTTCGGTTGTCTTGACCGTTCCCTTAGCAGTTACTTTCACCGCTTTTTCTGCATTTCGGGCTGTGGTCTTAATCATTTTTTGCCCCTGCTGTCGGGTCTTTATCAACTGCGATTTTGCTGTCTGGGAAACATCGGTGGCAGAAGAACGGCTTGCAGCCCCGTGACGGATCTGCAAGCCGTGTTGTTCTGACATATTCTGTGCAGCTTTCTGTTCTGCGGCTTTGACAGCCCGACTTTGCTTGAAATCGATTATTTTATCTTTTGCCTTACTGATATTCTCCTGCGTTGTCTTGACTGCCTTTTGCCCCTGCTTATTGAACTGGTGGATACCTTCGTCCTTTACACGGTCTGCCGCATAAGAAATCCTGTCCGCAGCATATTCTGTGGCAGAGTTTTCATCAGCGTAATATCCCTGTTCCGCTTTTTCCTTTATCCCCACATAGGCAGACTTCATACGCTCACTGGCTATGGCGGGGTTTTTTATGGGCTTTTTTTTACCCTTTAAGATGCGGAGA
>OGPO01001408.1_pt1 | contig 15448 bp, 16 predicted proteins | sample 1553041 | NCBI WGS metagenome assembly OGPO01 (sample SAMEA2580281, study PRJEB22360) | human gut metagenome | biome: human gut; feature: human-associated habitat; material: faeces | place: Denmark | collected 2008/2010 | reverse complement strand
GGTGGGCGTGATCAGCACGAGCAGCGTGCATATCGGATATAAGGCGAAGCTGTGGAAGGTTGTAAAAGAGGACGGTGTGGAAGTGAGCCGGGACGTGATCAATTACAGTACCTATGTTGCGGCGCCGGAGACATACGGTGTTGGAACCGTATCGGACGATCCGGCGGCGACGGAGAAGATGAATCAGGCAATCCTGACGCAGGATGAAGCGCAGATCCAGGCGGCGATCCAGGAAATCCTTTATGGAGTTCCGGCGGAGAACACTGCATCGGGAACGGGAACGCCGGATGGAGCATCGGCAGAAGCCGCAGGCGATGCCGCAAATGCGACAGCGGCAAATGGCGCGGTGCCGGCGGACGGTACGCAGACAGCGCCTGCGGCGCAGTAAGACGGATACAGAATCGACAGGAGAGATTATGAGAATTGGAAATTTGACACAGACCGTCTGGAAACGTTCTGTGAAGAAGCAGCTTCATAAGAGGCGGGAAGCATTTCTGACGGAACCTTTGAACGGGGAGCGCTGCAGTGCGATGAAAGTCGATGCACAGACTTCCGTGGTGGTGACGGCAAATGCATCTGCCAACGGGAATACAGCGAAGACAGCGACGTATGCCGCGATCCGCGCGGTCAACGATCTGGCGTGCCGGGGAGCAGATCCGGCGGGGATCCGGCTGCAGTGTTTTCTGCCGAAATCGATGACGGAGGAACAATTCCGGGATCTGATCGGCGAAGCGGAAGCATTTTGTGAGGAGCATGATCTGGAACTGATCAATGTGGCAGCGGAGACAAGTCCGGCGGTCCGGCAGATTTTTGTGCAGGCAGGAGCGGTCGGAATCGGAAAGAACGGTGTGCTTCCACTTGGCGGGGCATCAAAAGGAGACGAGATCGTGCTGTGCGGTTCGGTTGGACTGGAGGGCGCGCTTCGGATCTTAGAGGAACAGGAAGCGGAATTGTCGCAGCGATTTGTTCCGGCATTTCTGCGGCAGACAAAGGCGCTGAAACGAGAGCTTTGCCCGCTCACGGCGCTGAAAGCGGCGGTTCCGCATGTGCGCGCGATGCAGCAGATCGGAAGCGGCGGGATCCTGGCGGCGCTCTGGGAACTGTCCGAGGCGGCAGGAGCAGGATTTCAGGTTGCGATGGAACAGATGACGATCTGTCAGGAGACGGTGGAGATCTGTGAATATTACCGCTTGAATCCGTATCAGATGACGTCGGCAGGCGCGGTTCTGATCGTGACGAACGAAGCGCAGCAGCTGTTACATTTGCTGGAAAAGGAGGGCGTGCGAGCCGCCAGGCTTGGGATGATCCACGACGGAAACGCGCGGGTGATCACAAGCGGAGAAGAGGTACGGTATCTGGATCGTCCGGCGGCAGATGAACTGGCGCGCTGGATGGCAGAACATGTGACGGATCGATAAAACGAAACGGATGACAGAACTATATAGAAGATTTAGAAAACGGGAGGGAATTAAGATGGATATGCATCAGGAAATGCGGCATGAAATATTGCGTTATCTGGAGAAAAACAGTCGGGTGAATTTGCAGGAATTGGCAGTGCTTCTCGGAGTCGACGAGACGTTGGTGGCAAATGAGATCGCAGATATGGAAAAGGAAAAGATCATCTGCGGATACCACACTCTGATCGACTGGGACAAGACCGGAGAGGAGAAAGTGACTGCGTTGATCGAAGTACGCGTGACGCCGCAGAGAAATCAGGGATTTGACCGGATCGCAGAGCGGATCTACAATTATCCGGAAGTATTTGCGGTGTATCTGATCTCCGGTGGATATGACCTGCTCGTTACATTGGACGGGAAATCACTGAAAGAAGTATCGCGGTTCGTATCGGAGAAATTGTCGCCGATCGATTCCGTGATCAGTACGGCAACGTATTTCATTTTGAAAAAATACAAAGATCACGGGACGATCATGGTTCCGAAAAAAGAATCGGAAAGGATGTTGATGACGCCGTGATGAGAGATCCATTATCGAAAAAAATCGTACAGGTACAGCCGTCGGGAATCCGGAAATTTTTTGACGTGGCAGCGGAGATGGACGATGTGATCTCGCTTGGCGTTGGGGAACCGGATTTTGATACGCCGTGGAGAATCCGTGAGGAAGGCATTTTTTCTCTGGAAAAGGGACGTACATTTTATACATCCAATGCAGGACTCAAAGAACTAAGAGAAGAGATCTGCAGCTATCTGGAGCGGAAAATCGGAGTATCTTATGATCCGATGCAAGAGACCATGGTGACAGTCGGCGGAAGTGAGGCCATTGATGTGGCACTTCGCTGTATGCTGGATCCGGGAGATGAGGTTCTGATTCCGCAGCCGAGTTATGTATCGTATCTTCCATGTACGATTATGGCGGATGGTGTGCCGGTGATCATTCCGCTTCAGTATGAAAATGAATTTAAGCTGACAGTGGAGGATCTGAAAAAAGCAGTGACGCCGAAGACAAAAGTTCTGGTGATGCCGTTTCCGAACAATCCGACCGGATCGATCATGACAAAAGCAGATCTGGAGCCGGTGGCAGAGTTTATCAAAGAGCATGACCTGTACGTGCTCTCCGATGAGATCTATTCGGAATTAAGTTATCAGGGAGATCACGTTTCAATTGCAGCTCTGCCGGGGATGAGGGAGAGAACGATTGTGATCAACGGATTTTCCAAAGGCTTTGCCATGACAGGATGGCGTCTGGGATATTGCTGCGGACCAAAGCTGATCATTGAGCAGATGGTAAAGCTGCATCAGTATGCCATTATGTGTGCGCCGACAAACAGTCAGTATGCAGCGATCGAGGGACTGCGCCACTGCGGAGATGAAGTAGAGGAAATGAGAAAATCCTACAATCAGAGAAGGCGTTTCCTGATGCATGAATTCAAAAGAATGGGACTGGAATGTTTTGAGCCGTTCGGAGCTTTTTACGTGTTCCCGAATATCAGTGAATTCGGCATGACTTCGGAAGAATTTGCAACCCGCTTTTTGATGGAAGAAAAAGTTGCAGTCGTACCGGGAACTGCATTTGGAGAGTGTGGAGAGGGATTCTTGCGTATTTCCTATGCATATTCTCTGGAAGATCTGAAGGTGGCGCTGGGAAGACTGGAGCGCTTTATTGAAAAACTGAGAAATGAGGATAAAGCATCATGTTAAATATCGTGTTACATGAGCCGGAGATCCCGGCAAATACAGGAAATATCGGAAGAACCTGTGTTGCTACGAATACCAGACTGCATCTGATCGAGCCGCTGGGATTTCGTCTCAACGAGAAAGCATTAAAGCGTGCGGGGATGGATTACTGGGCAGATCTGGACGTAAGAACGTACATCAATTTTGAGGATTTTCTGGAGAAGAATCCGGGAGCAAAAATCTACATGGCGACAACAAAGGCTCCGAAAGTCTATACGGAAGTACAGTATGAGCCGGACTGCTATATCATGTTTGGAAAAGAGAGCGCCGGCATTCCGGAAGAGATTCTTGTGAACCATAAAGAGGACTGCGTGCGGATTCCCATGGTGGGAGACATCCGGTCTTTAAATCTTGGAAATTCAGTTGCCATTATTTTGTATGAAGCACTTCGCCAGCAGAATTTTGCGCATATGAATCTGGAAGGACATCTGCATGAGCTGAGCTGGGAACAGCAATAGAATGAAATAGAGAAAATCAGGAAAAAATGGTCTTATATGCAATGATGCAGTAAGATCATTTTTTTTAATGTAAATCTGGACATCTCTTGCTTGTTGTAGTATAATTCAAATAAATAGTTCCACAATATAAAAACCAGTTTCACAATATGAAACTAAAATCGATAGGAAAGAATGTCAGGAGGAATCAAGATGGGAAACAACAGATTTGATTTATTATCATTAGGTGAGATTTTGTTGAGATTATCCCCGCCGGATAATGAAAGGATCGTCAGTGGGGAGACATTTCAGAAGCAGGTTGGCGGTGCAGAGCTCAATGTCGTGTCGGGAGTTTCGATTCTGGGGCTTCGCACAGGCGTTGTCTCCAAGCTGCCGGACAATGCACTCGGAATCTATGCAAAAGATAAGGTACGTTTCTGCGGAGTAAGCGATGATTTTCTGGTATATGATGACAGTCAGGATGCCCGTCTCGGGATTTACTACTATGAGAATGGTGCTTATCCGAGAAAGCCGGGAGTGGTGTATGACAGAAGACACACTTCTTTTGACAAGATCAGTCTGGAAGAACTGCCAAAGGAGATGTTCCAGAGCACCAGATGTTTCCACACAAGCGGGATCACACTGGCATTGAGTGAAAATATCCGCCGTACTGCCATCGAGATGATCAAACGATTTAAGGAAAACGGTACACTGATTTCGTTTGATGTGAATTTCCGTGGAAATCTCTGGACAGGACCGGAGGCGAAAGCATGTATTGAAGAGATTCTTCCGTATGTGGATATCTTTTTCTGCTCAGAAGAGACCGCAAGGCTGACATTCTTAAAAGAAGGCGATGCGAAGCGTATCATGAAGAGCTTCACACAGGAATATCCGATCTCTGTGGTGGCTTCTACACAGAGAATCGTACACAGTCCGAAAAAGCATACGTTCGGTTCAGTAATCTACAGTGCGAAAGAGGATTGCTATTACGAAGAGGAGCCATATCGCAACATTGAAGTCGTAGACCGGATTGGAAGCGGAGATGCGTATGTATCGGGGGCGTTATACGGACTTCTTGCGTATGATTTTGACTGTCAGAAAGCATTGGAGTATGGGAATGCGGCAGGAGCAGTGAAGAATACGATCAAAGGAGATCTTCCATCCTGCAGTAAAAGAGAGATGGATGCAATCATTCGAAATCACAAGCATGTAGGACCGGAACTGGAAATGGACAGATAAAAAACAGGACAGACATTCTTTTTATTTGGAGAATGCCTGTCCTGTTTTTTGTGAATACTAATGTAGATGTGTGCAGTTTGCAGCACGAGAAGAAAACAGCATATTTTATGAAGATTTCGAAATTAACAGAAAAATAGAATGATATGGATTTATATTTTGACATTATTACATTTTGCGGTATAATGACATTAAGTTCATGCGCAATGCATAGAATAGTTGCATTGTAATGGGGAAGTAAAGGAAGGTGGTGAAGAATCGATGGTGGAAGAAACAATCAAAGCAATCCGTGAAACCGAAGCAGCGGCAGATGTGATTGTAAAAGAAGCTGGGGAAAAAAGCCAGAAGATTCTGGAAGATGCCAGACAAGAGGCAGAACGTATGATCAAATCCCAGGAAGAAACACACCGGATTTCTGCACAGGATGCGATGCAGGATGCCAGAGAAAAAGCCAGGGTATTTCAGGAAGAGGCCCGTGTGCAGACAGAGAAAGAGATCAAGGTGTTAAAGGAGTTTGCTGTCCAGAAAGAAGCGGAGGCAGTGAGTGCAGTGATTTCTCAGTTAGTGTTGTGAAAAGAAATTAAAAAAGGAGGGAGTGCACTATGGCGGTACTGCAGATGCAAAAAATCAGTATCTGCGCCCTGAAAAAAGATCGAAAAGCAGTTCTGGAAAAGCTTCAGAGGATGAAGGTGATGGAGATCAGCCAGATTCTGGAGGAGGATCCTGATTTTACAACGATGGATACGAGACAGGAGCGAATGGAATTAGAAAAGAGCGCTTCACTTTCAGATCAGGCACTGGAAATTCTGGATCGGTATGCGCCGGAGAAGAAGTCGATGTTTTCTGCACTGGAAGGGAAGGCGCTGATCGAAGCGGATGATTATGAAAAAGTGGTGGATCAGAAGGAACAACTTTTATGTACAGTCAAGAGGATCCTTGCGCTGGATAAAGAAAAGGCAGAACAAAAAGCCGGTATCCTAAAGCTGGAGAACAGTATGGAAAGTCTGACTCCGTGGATGGATCTTCATGTACCGATGAATTATGGCGGTACGGCACATACAGTGATGCTGATCGGAACCATGCCGCTTGCCACGCTGGAAGAGATCTATCAGATGCTCGCACAGGATGCACCGGAAGTGGATGGTGTGGATGTGTCCGTTATCTATTCGGATAAGGATACCGTGTATCTGGCGGTTGTTTGTCTTACACAGGATGCAGAAAAGCTGGAAGAAGTATTGAGAAGCCGTGGATTTGCAAGAACGTCCCAGATATGGGACAAAGAGCCTGCGGCAGTGAAGGCGGAGCTGGAACAAACATGTCGGGAGTGCAAAGAGCGCATTCTGGAAATTGAAAAAGAGGTACGGTCATTTGCCGGTGAGCGTAAAAATATCCGGATTCTTGCAGATGATTACAGGGTGCGGGCAGAAAAATACGAAGTGCTCGGAAAGCTGCCGCAGTCAGAACGGGCATTTTTCATTACAGGATATGCTCCGGCAAAAGATACAGGACGCATTGAAGAGAGTCTGACGAAGGAGTTTACGTGCGTCATTGATATTGAAGAAATCAAAGAGGATGAAGAATCGCCAACGCTTTTAAGCAACAATTCATTTTCCGCAAGTATGGAAGGAATTGTGGAGTCCTATGGACTTCCGAAGAGAGGAGAATTTGACCCGACGACGATTATGTCATTCTTTTATGTATTTTTCTTCGGAATGATGCTTTCTGATGCGGCGTATGGCGCCATCATTGCAGTGGCGTGTTTCGTATTATTAAAAAAATTCCCGCGGATGAGCCGGGGAATGTATCAATCGATCAAGATGTTTATGTACTGCGGAATTTCCACACTGATCTGGGGAATTCTGTTTGGCGGATATTTTGGGAATATTGTAGATATTGTATCCCAGAAGTTTTTCGGAACAACGATAACGGTGCCGGCTCTTTGGTTCATTCCATTGAATGACCCGATGAAGCTTTTGATGTATTCGATGCTGTTTGGTATGATCCATTTGTTTGTGGGACTTGGCATCAAAGGATATATGTGCCTGAAAGAGAAGAAGATCATGGATTTCTTCTGTGATGTGGTACTTTGGTTTATGCTTTTGATCGGGCTGATCCTGATGCTGCTTCCGAGTGAGATTTTTTCATCGATCTCGCAGATACAGATTGTATTTCCGGATGCAGTGAACCTGGTGGCAAAGGGACTGGCGATCGCGGGTGCGGTGGGAATTTTGCTGATGTCCGGCAGGGACAAGAAAAATCCAGCGGTGCGTCTTGCGCTTGGTGCTTATGATCTGTACAACATTACCGGATGGCTCAGTGATGTGCTGTCCTATTCCCGTCTGCTGGCGCTGGGACTGGCAACAGGAGTAATCGCATCGGTGATCAATCAGATGGGCAGCATGCTGCCAAACAATATTGCAGGCGTGATTTTGTTTCTCGTTATTTTTGTAATCGGGCATACGCTGAATCTGGCAATCAATCTGCTGGGAGCATATGTACACACGAATCGTCTGCAGTTTGTGGAGTTTTTCGGAAAATTTTACGAGGGAGGCGGAAGAGCATTTCATCCGTTCACCCCGGATACAAAATATGTAGATGTTAAGGAGGAATCTTAGTTATGAGCATTATGGAAAATTTAGGAATCGTGTATGCACTTTGTGGTGCGGCAATCGCAGTACTTCTCGCAGGTGCAGGCTCTGCGATCGGAGTTGGAATCGCAGGTCAGGCAGCAGCAGGTGTTGTAACGGAGGATCCAGGTAAATTCGCGAAAGTATTGATCTTACAGCTTCTTCCTGGTACACAGGGACTCTATGGTCTTCTGATTGGATTTATCACATTGTCTAAAATCGGAATTCTTGGCGGAGGACTTGCAGAGGTGGATGTGACAACCGGACTTCTGATTTTGGCAGCCTGCCTTCCGATCGGAATTGTAGGTCTGATTTCCGGAAGATCGCAGGGAAAGACAGCCGCAGCATCGATCGGGATCATTGCAAAAAGACCGGAGCAGTTTGGTAAAGCAATGCTGTTTCCGGCGATGGTAGAGACTTATGCAATCCTTGCACTTCTGATCTCTTTCCTGGCTGTCAGCGGAATTCAGGTGTAAATGAGTGAGCCAAAGTGAACGAAAAAGGAGAGCATGAAGGATGAGTGGATTAGAGAATATGAAACGTCAGATTCTGGACGAAGCGAATCACTCAGCGGAAGAACAGATCTCGAAAGCCAGGACAAAGGCGGAAGAGATTTTAAGAGAAGCAAGAGAGCAGATGGAGGAACAGAGCGCAGTCATGGCTAAAAAGTCGGAAGACGAGACAAAAGACTATGCACAGCGCATTGCATCTTCCAGTGAAATGCAGAGAAAGCAGGCTCTTCTGCAGGCAAAACAGGAAGTGATACAGGAGGTTCTTAACAAGGCATATCAGCAGGTACTGCATTTGGAACCGGAATCATACTTTGAGATGCTTCAGAAGCTGCTGGAAACATATGCACTTCCGCAGGAGGGAACAATCTATTTTTCTGCTGCGGATCTTGCGCGTATGCCGCAGAAATTTGAGGACGTGATTGAACAGACGGCACAGAAAAAAGGCGGTCATCTTGTGGTTTCGAAAGAACCGAAGGATATGGACGGCGGATTTGTGCTGGTTTATGGCGGGATTGAAGAAAATTGTACGATCAGGGCAATGTTCCACACAAAGCAGGATGAATTGTCGGATGTTGTACAGAAAATATTATTTGTATAGAGCGCAGCCGTTTTTTGCAGGCAGCAAAAGAAAGCGAGAAGGAGGGATTCGTCTTGAATGAATTGGAATATACCTACGCGGTTGCGCGCATACGGGCGCTGGAGAGTTCTCTGTTGACACAAAGTGTCATTGAACAGTTGATGGCGTGTCAGAACGAAACACAGTGCCTTCAGCTTTTGAGCGAGAAGGGATGGGGAGATCCGGCGGATGCACACGATCCGGTGAAGATGCTGCAGCGGGAAGAGGAGAAAATCTGGGAAGTGATCTCGGATATCGCTCCGGATTTGTCTGTTTTTGATGTGATGTCCTACACAAAAGTGTTTCACAATGTAAAAGCAGCAATCAAAGCAGTATGTACAGGGACAGAGGATCGGAATGTTTTTTACAATGATTGTTCCATTCCCGGGGCGCAGATGCTGGAGATTGTAAAGAATAAAGAATTCTGGCGTCTTCCGCCGGCAATGTCAGAGGCAGCTCAGGAAGCGTATGACGTGCTGCTTCATACCGGTGACGGACAGTTGTGTGATGTGATCGTGGATCGGGCAGCGCTGAAAGCGATTTCTGAGGCCGGAAGAAACGCAGAGGATGCGATCATCCGTGATTATGCAGAGTCTGCGGTAGCAATCGCAGATATCAAGATTGCAGTCCGTTCTCAGAAAACAGGAAAAAGCCAGGAGTTTTTAAAGCGTGCTCTGGCACCCTGCGATACAGTTCAGGTGGAGCTTTTGGCAAAAGCAGCTGCAAACGGCATGGATGCGATCCGGGATTATCTGCTCACAACTGCCTATGCAGGTGGGGCAGAAGCATTGGCAGAGTCACCGTCCGCATTTGAGCGGTGGTGTGACAACCGGATGATCGAAACCATGAGACCGCAGAAATATCAGGCATTTTCTGTGGGACCGCTGGTGGCATATATTGTGGCGCGGGAAAATGAGATCAAGACCGTTCGAATCATTCTGACCGGAAAACAGAATCAATTTCCGGAGGAGGCAATTCGGGAAAGGATCAGGGAGATGTATGGATAAGATAGCAGTAATCGGAGATTATGACGGCATTTACGGCTTCCAGACACTGGGTCTTTCGATCTGCCCTGTCAGAGATGCCGAAGAAGGGAAAGAAAAACTGCGCCAGCTGGCCCTGGAGTGCGGGATTATCTACATTACAGAGGCTCTGGCGGCAGAACTGCCGGAAGAGATCGGGCGATATAAAGAACAGGTCATGCCTGCCATCATTCAGATACCGGGTGTATCCGGCAATACAGGAGCAGGTGTAGAAGGCGTGAAAAAAACCGTGGAGCAGGCAGTCGGTTCGGATATCCTGTTCTCACAGGAATAATGGGAGGTAGATTCGGCAATGAGTAAAGGCGTAATTAAAAAAGTAGCAGGACCGCTGGTCATTGCCTCTGGAATGCGCGATGCGAATATGTTTGATGTCGTGCGTGTAAGTAAGCAGAGACTGATCGGCGAAATTATAGAGATGCACGGAGACGAGGCGTCTATTCAGGTATATGAGGAGACATCCGGACTCGGACCGGGAGAGCCAGTGGAATCCATGGAAGTGCCAATGTCCGTAGAACTCGGACCGGGGCTGATTACCAGCATTTACGATGGAATCCAGAGACCGCTGGATGATATCATGAAAATTTCAGGCAACAGTCTGAAGCGTGGTGTGGAAGTTCCGTCTCTGAAACGAAATCTGAAATGGGAGTTTGTTCCGACTGTTAAAGTCGGAGATGAAGTCGAAGAAGGAGATGTGATCGGTACGGTCCAGGAGACGCCTGTGGTACAGCAGAAGATCATGGTTCCTTATGGAGTAAAAGGGACGGTCAAAGAGATCAAAGCAGGAGAATTTACGGTTGAGGAAGTGGTTGCCGTTGTTGCCACTGATACGGGGGACAGAGAGCTTACCCTGATGCAGAAATGGCCGGTCCGCAAAGGGCGTCCGTATCAGAGAAAGCTTCCGCCGAAGATGCCGCTTGTAACCGGGCAGCGTGTGATCGATACGTTCTTCCCGATTGCAAAGGGCGGTGTGGCAGCCGTGCCGGGACCGTTCGGAAGCGGTAAGACTGTCATTCAGCATCAGCTTGCAAAATGGGCAGAGGCAGACATTGTGGTGTATATCGGATGTGGAGAGCGTGGAAATGAGATGACGGACGTTCTGAATGAATTTCCGGAATTGAAAGACCCGAAGACAGGACAGTCTCTGATGCAGAGAACGGTTCTGATCGCAAATACATCGGATATGCCGGTTGCGGCGCGTGAAGCATCGATCTATACCGGAATCACGATCGCAGAATATTTCCGTGATATGGGATTCTCGGTTGCATTGATGGCAGATTCCACATCCCGCTGGGCAGAGGCGCTCCGTGAGATGTCCGGACGTCTGGAAGAGATGCCGGGTGAAGAGGGATATCCGGCATATTTGGGAAGCCGTCTGGCGCAGTTCTATGAGAGAGCCGGACATGTGATCTCCCTCGGAAAAGACGGACGAGAGGGCGCACTGTCAGTGATCGGTGCGGTATCCCCTCCGGGAGGAGATATTTCCGAGCCGGTATCCCAGGCGACGCTCCGTATTGTTAAAGTATTCTGGGGACTGGATTCCGCACTTGCGTATAAGAGACATTTCCCGGCGATCAACTGGCTGAACAGTTACTCGCTGTATCTGGATGATATGGAAAAATGGTTCAATGAGCAGGTGGAATTTGACTGGATGGCGAACCGCCAGAAGATGATGACGCTTCTTCAGGAAGAGGCGGAACTGGAAGAAATCGTTAAGATGGTAGGTATGGATGCACTTTCACCGGGAGACCGTCTGAAAATGGAAGCTGCGCGCTCGATCCGTGAGGACTTCCTGCATCAGAACTCGTTCCATGAGATCGACACCTATACATCATTGAAGAAACAGTATATGATGATGAAACTCGTGATCGCATATTATGAGAACGCGGTTGAGGCTCTGAAAGAGGGCGCGGGACTGAATGCATTGATCTCGCTTCCGGTTCGTGAGCAGATCGGTCGTTTCAAATATGTGACCGAAGAAAATCTGGATGTGGAGTATAAAAAAGTCAAGGAACAGCTTCACGTTGAGATTGCCAATGCATTGGGAAAGGAGATGATGTAAATGCCGAAAGAGTATCGTACTATACAGGAAGTTGCCGGACCGCTGATGCTGGTACGGGGCGTGGAACATGTCTCCTATGATGAATTGGGGGAGATCGAGCTTGCCAGCGGTGAGGTACGCCGCTGTAAAGTTCTGGAAGTAAACGGAAGCGATGCACTTGTACAGTTGTTTGAAAGCTCTACCGGTATCAATTTGTCCAACAGTAAGGTGCGTTTCCTTGGACGCAGTATGGAGCTTGGCGTGTCGGAAGATATGCTGGGACGTGTCTTTGACGGTCTTGGCCGTCCGATCGACGACGGTCCGGAGATCCTGCCGGACGCCCGTATGGACATCAACGGTCTGCCGATGAACCCGGCAGCCAGAAGTTATCCGGAGGAATTTATCCAGACAGGTGTATCTGCGATCGATGGTCTGAACACTCTGGTCCGCGGACAGAAGCTCCCGATCTTCTCGGCATCCGGTATGCCGCATGCGCAGTTGGCGGCACAGATCGCAAGACAGGCAAAAGTACGCGGAACCGATGAGAACTTTGCCGTTGTATTTGCTGCGATGGGTATCACATTTGAGGAATCCAACTTCTTCGTGGAAAGTTTTAAAGAAACCGGTGCGATCGACCGTACGGTTCTGTTCGTCAATCTGGCAAACGACCCGGCGATCGAGCGTATCGCAACGCCGCGTATGGCGCTGACAGCAGCAGAATATCTGGCATTTGAAAAAGATATGCATGTACTGGTTATCCTGACGGATATTACAAACTATGCAGATGCGCTGCGTGAAGTATCAGCAGCACGAAAAGAAGTTCCGGGACGACGCGGATATCCGGGATATATGTATACAGACCTGGCGTCTCTGTATGAGAGAGCAGGACGTCAGAACGGAAAATCGGGAAGTATCACGATGATCCCGATCCTGACGATGCCGGAGGATGACAAGACCCATCCGATCCCGGACTTGACCGGATATATCACCGAGGGGCAGATCATCCTGAGCCGTGATCTGTATCGAAAAGGCGTGACGCCGCCGATCGACGTACTGCCGTCTCTTTCCCGTCTGAAAGATAAGGGAATCGGCGAGGGCAAGACCCGTGCGGATCACTCCAATACGATGAACCAGCTCTTCTCCGCATATGCCCGTGGTAAAGATGCGAAAGAGCTGATGGTGATCCTTGGAGAAGCTGCGCTGACGGAGATCGACCTGATGTATGCGAAGTTTGCGGATGCATTTGAAGAGCAGTATGTATCGCAGGGATATAATACAGACCGAAGCATTGAAGAGACTTTGGATATCGGATGGAAGCTGCTGTCCATGCTGCCGAGAACCGAACTGAAACGAATCGATGAGAAATTCCTGGATGAATATTACGGAAAGTAGGTTTATGTTTTTAGCCTAAGATTTTCAGCCTATTGTGAAAAAATTCAGGACTCAGATTGGAAAGGGAGGTGACGGCAGTTGGCATCGACACAGGTAAATCCAACCCGTATGGAATTGACCAGATTGAAAAAGAAGCGGATCACTGCGATCCGCGGTCATAAGCTTTTGAAAGATAAGCGGGATGAGCTGATGCGCCAGTATCTCGATCTGGTACGGGAAAATATGGAAGTACGGCTGCGGGTGGAGAAAGGGATCCTTTCTGCCAACAAGAACTTTGTCATTGCGAAAGCCGGCATGTCAGAGGCGGCGCTGAATACAGCGCTGATGGCTCCGAAACAGGAGATCAATCTGGAGGCGGGTGAGAAGAATGTCATGAGTGTAAACATTCCGACATTTGAATACAAGACAAGGACAGCCGATGAAAACGATATCTATTCTTATGGTTTCGCATTCACATCCAGTGATCTGGATGGTGCGGTGAAGTCGCTGGCAGATATTCTGCCGGATATGATACGGCTTGCAGAATGCGAGAAAGCGTGTCAGCTGATGGCGGCGGAGATCGAGAAGACGAGACGCCGTGTAAATGCGCTGGAACATGTCATTATTCCGGAGACTGAAAAGAATATCAAGTATATTACGATGAAGCTGGATGAGAATGAACGAAGTACCCAGATTCGTCTGATGAAAGTAAAGGATATGATGCTTGAGGAAGCGCATGGATACAGCCAGAAAGCAGAAGAATACGAAGCAGTATAATTAATAAAAAAGCAGCCGGGACAAAAATTGCAGGAGTGCGGAGCACGAAACAATTTTTGCCCCGGCTGCTTTTGATTAACGATTTTGAAGCTCTTCTGTGAGACGCTGGAGCTTTTGGGTGAGTTCATCGATGAGATGATCTTTTTCGGAGATCGTGTTGTCCTTTTCGGAGAGTTTGGTCTGAATCTCGGAAATGGCGTTGTCCTTTTCGGAAATCTGGATTTTCATTTCAGCTAGTATATCGTTTTTCTCATCTAATTCATCCTGCATCTCATCGATCATCAGTTGAACGGTGTTTTTGTCTAATTCGGCAAGTTCTTTAGAAAACATTCTCATAACCTCCTCGATATTGAGACACAGCCTGTATCCATCTTCGTAAAGCGCCTTGAATTCCGGATATGTTTCGATAAGCTTTAGAATGATTTCGGGGTCATCTTCCGATAGAAAAGTCAGCCATGCCTCCAGTTTATTTTCGAATTTACAGGTGATTTTATTTTGGATGTTTTTCTGAAAGATGTCAAGAGCAACGAAGACATATTTTTGCAGAAGTTCTAATTTTAAACCGGTATTAAATGTCTGTTCCGCATAATGACAATACACATCTGTGAATTTGTTGATAGTTACAGTTCGATCCGCATCGCACCAAATGGAAAAAATTACATATAATAAAGAAAGGAAAACGTGCTGTAAATCAGAGGGAGTTTATAGCCGAAAGGATTGTGAAAATGATGCAGAAACTGCCGTATTATATGGTGTATCCGATGCCGTTTGTGTATGATGACGAGCGGATCGAGGAGCGGGATATGGAGTATATGAAGAGTTTGTATCCGGATGCGGCAAAACGGATTTTACCATATATTGAAGAAGAATGTGACCGATTGGAATATCAGTGCAGTATGATCTACGATGAGTATCCGGATCAGCTGCAGCTGCGGATGATGTGTAAAAGAATTTGTGAAAATGTGAAAAAACATGAAAAATTTTGGATGGAATGTGAATATCCTGAAATATCCTCACATTCAGAGAGAGAGTTGGAAGAGAACAGCGCTGTGAAAGATACAGGAAAAATCCGAGGGCAGGAACGACCGCTTGGTCCGATGCGGCAGGACTGGCTGCAAAATCTGGTGGAAGTCATGCTTTATCAGGAATTGTTAAGACGAAGACGGGAGGGCAGGAGACGGGGACGAAGAATTTACTAATGAAAAAATGTATGTTATAATGACGACTGTAACAAATGAATTTACGGAGCAAAATACATATGAAAAAAAATAATTTGATTTTTATCGGTATGCCGGCAGTCGGTAAAAGTACGGTCGGCGTTGTAGTGGCAAAACGGCTGGGAAAGAACTTTATCGATACCGATCTTTTGATTCAGGAGCAGGAGAAAAAACTGCTGCGTGAGATCATCGCGGAAGTGGGAGAAGACGGATTTTTGGAGATCGAGAATCAGGTCAACCGGGATCTGGAAACGGAAAATGCAGTGATCTCGCCGGGGGGAAGCGTTGTCTATTGTGAGGAAGCGATGCAGCATTATAAAGAGATCGGAACGGTGGTATATTTACAGGCATCTTATCAGACAATAAAGCGTAGGATAAAAAGTCCG
>OGPO01001395.1_pt1 | contig 15542 bp, 13 predicted proteins | sample 1553041 | NCBI WGS metagenome assembly OGPO01 (sample SAMEA2580281, study PRJEB22360) | human gut metagenome | biome: human gut; feature: human-associated habitat; material: faeces | place: Denmark | collected 2008/2010 | reverse complement strand
TTTTGCTCTATTTGCACCCCAAATGGAGTTTACACAGAATTTGGGATTGACCCGTAGCCACAGATGAAATCTGTGTTAAAGGGGTTCGGGGATGTTTCCCAGACAAGCGATTTATAAGCTCCTGCTTCGGCAGGGGCTTATAAATTTTGCACGAGTGGGTACCGCCGTGCATTGCTTGCCAAGTATGTTTCCCACTATCGTCTATCTACAAGACATCTCGTAATACATTGCCTTAAACGCCAACTCAAATGATGAGTAAACGTCTCACTATCCTGCAGGAAATTGAAGCCATCTACACCTTTCTCTAAACTGCGAACACAGCTATATATCGTTTCCAATGTTTGAAGCTCTTTCGGAGAACGTCTAATATACGATGCAACCACAGGAAGATAACTATTCAATATAGCTTGACGAGCTTCCGCATCGCCATCTTTCATTTTCAAAGCGAGGTCCTTCTCGTCGGCTCTGGATAATCGAGTTACGCTACGAACCTTTTGAAAAAAATCATCTACGCTTATGAATAGATTACTATGCTCCATTGCACATTAACAAGATATTACAGAAACAGAACCATTAGAGCTGATAGCTCGGCAACAATCTACATACACTTCAATAAAGTCGTAACCGCCACGCATAGCAATAGAACGAGCTTTTTCAAGTCCGCCAGGAAGCATTTGCCCACCCTTATAATGTTCAATTATCTGACCAGTTATATCCAGAGTGTGAACCTCGTAGGGCTTACCCAAATAGCAGACAGAAACGATACCAAGCATAATTCCTGTAATTTCAACTTCGGGAAACTCATTTCTTATGGTATCTACGATTTCATTTACTTTATGCTGATTATGAACGTGACCACCGGCATCAAGCTTGTGCATTGCCTGCATATATTCTTTTGAGCGTGTTTTACGAAGTAGCCTGTCCAACTTCATTTTATCCATTTGCTGAGTCTGTTGTGTCTGCTGATGTGTTTGAGTCGCACTTAAAATAGTGTTCGTCTGTTGCTGCGTTTGGGGTTGTCTTAACATTGGTTTCGGCATTAAATTATTCCTCCTGTTTATCTAATTTCTATAATAGCACCAATACTCTCAAAGATTCGCTTAATCTGTTGTGCTTCATCTTCGGTAACATTGTCTTTCAATGCTGAAGGAGTACGTTCAGACATAGTCTTTGCCTCTGCTAAACTTGCACCTGTCAACATTCTGATTTCTTTAATTACGTTCAGTTTGTTTTTTCCGCAATCCATCAAAACAACTTTTTTATAAAGGCTACTTGCAAAAGAATCATTTTTCAACTGCGTTCCACAAGCTCTACAAAAACGAGCAATGTCTTCGTTTTGAGTTCCGCACTTATGGCAAAACATTCTATTAACCTCCCTTAATCGCCTTGCCGCACTTTCCGCAGAACTTGGCGTTTGTTTCTAATTCAGCACCACAGGAGGGACAAATACATTCACCTCCATCTGTTTCACCCGTGAGTTCAAACAAGTGTAATTCACAGGTTTCAATTTCATACTGCAACTGAGCGACATCTTCTGGACTCAAAGAATGTGTTGGAATCTGCTTCAATTTCTCAAGCTGTTCTCGTGTCTTTTCAGCAGAGAAGGTAGCAACCTTTTGCTGAATCATTTGTGCAAGCTCGTAATCTACAGTAAACACATCTTCGTCACCGCCTTGACTAATTTCGTAAACATCATCTGTATCATCAAACATATTTGAATCATTAAGTACATTTGTTGAGTGGCTCTCGATTTGGTAACTACCATTCCTACGGCGATACGCTTGCTCGGTTTCAAGCAATTCTTTATAGACTCTTGCCCAGTCAAAAATGTCTTTTAGCTGACATTCTATTTCTTGGCCTGTTAGAGAGGAAACAAAACGTTCCATCTTTTTTATCATAACAATCCCTCCATTCTTTAGGATTTTACACTTTTCAAAATAAACACTATACCGATAATCATTACAACCACAGGACCGAACGCAATCAATATTGCAGATAACTGTGACAATCCATTTGCGATAGAGCCAAAGTGTTTTTCAAGCATCCAAATACCACAAACATAGACGATTGCTTTTAAGAAAGCAGCTCTCAATATCCCGACAACCTTGCTTTGTGAGAAAAGCAAAATTGTTCCAATAAGTCCGATACCTGCAGAACTGTTTTTCTTAAATAAAGAAACTATCAGCATTGGTATTGTTCCTACCGAAAGCAAAGCAATAGCACCGCCAATTACAGAAACTATCCATTGATACACTGAGGATTCCTTTATGACGTAGTTCAGTAACAAAAGTGAAGCAATCGCCACGACGATTCCGGTAAAAAGATTAACCATAAACTTTCCAGTAGCACTTCCTTGTGTTAAGGGAAGGAGCATTATTATTTCTATAGTGGCAGAAAGAATAACGGTATCCAAAAATGCTACTGCAGCGGACAACGGACTTTCTGAAAGGACTTTCTGCAAAGAACCGTAGTCAGCTATTTCATTCAGAAATGGGATGCCGCCGCAAATACCTTCAAAGAAAGTGGCAAGTTCCGAAAAAGAACCTAAACTCAAAATCAAGAAAGCATAAGTAACAAGTAAACCAATTGCTGCAGCGACATTCTCACTTACATCTGATATACCGTCCGTTCCAACTCTACCGAGAAACCCTGCAACTACCAGGAATACTCCGATTACAAACAGGGTGGACAATACTGAGTACATAAACTATTTCCTCGGCAATCCTTTTCTCAAATCTTCAAGAGCTTCTTTAGGTGACTCTCTTAAATAAATGAGATAGTTATATGCACCGAGCAGGGAGAGAGGAAAGTCTGTGTTTAGTTTTTCTGCGGTATATCCTTCAACAGTAATTGCATTGAGTTTGTTGGCATATTTTCCTGTTGTTATTGCCAAAACGAACTCGTCATAAATCTCTTTATAGACTTGGAGCTTTTGTATTGCAAGTACAGCTCGCTTATCGGTCATTCTGAACTCGCTCTTTACTATATTCAGAACTTTTTTATCATACCGGTTAAATTCGTAAGATGTTGTCTCAATACCACTAAGCAAAGGAAGCAGATTAAGCTTTCTATCTTTCGGATAAGAAACACCTATTTCTGTTTTTTCTTTCTCACCGCTTATTATCACTTCGACATTTTGATAGATTATCGTCGCTGTCCAACGACCAAAATCGTCGATGCTATATGCGTTTATAAAACTATTCATCGCCTCGAAGGTACTATCGAATGAAGTGGCAGTATATTTCTTGTGCCACTTTTCGGCAACGCCTATTTCTTCGTGCCTTGCTCGCAATTCTAAAGAAACCAAACTGGCATTTTTACAGGTAGATATGATATAGCAAATAATCAAGCCCTTGCTTGTGCCAGAATCTGAAAAGGTATCACACAGGTCATAGTGTTCAATATTTGATAAATGTCCTGCGTTTTTCGATATTACTCTCATCGTTTTACCTCCATTCTAACGTTATATTCTCGTTCAATCCTATCCGCAAATTCAAGATAAGATTTATATATTTCATCGCTACAGTTACTACCAAGTTTTACAACCGGAGTGTAATTCATAGGATGAGCAGTTTTGTATTCGCTAAGTCTTTCTTCTATGCAATGTTGTGTGCTTAGAGGAAACGCATTACCATCGCACAATTCAAAGTTTTGTTTGATAGAACCGTTTTCATCGACTTCACAGTTTAACGATTGGAAATTACCTTCGCCCACAGCAAACATACGAGAAAAACCTTTAGGGTCATTGGTATTATTTAACTCAGTGCCATCGACTTTGACATCTGCTGCTTGTACTTCGATGAAAAACGCCTCATAATCACCGTTTTCAAATTTGCTTTCAAAGTCACTGGGCAGCTCATCGGATACAGCTTTCTCCTCAAGAGTAAACTCAATAGATTTACCTGTTTGAGATGTTCTTGAATTAGTATCGTGTCCATTAGCATCACCGATACGAAGAACAATCGCCTCACTACGCATTTCAGCGAGCTTATCTTGCTTGAAAGAACCATCTTCGTTCATAAGGAAGGAACTGTCAAAATGTATTTGCTCATCGGGATGGCTTTGATTAAACTCATCCACTCTATCTTGCAAGCGACCAACGGCAACTCTCCAATCATCTTCGCTCGCAATATTTCTTAATCCAGAGTTGGATTTACTGTGAACAAGACACCCCAAGGCGACTTCATCTGCGCTTACGTCAAGCCTGTTTATATTTTCTCTGTCTCTCAAGGCGTGAATAGCTGATTCGAGAGAGTGATTAGGTCTAAAATGGTTTTCAAAGCCCTCTTGTTCAAACTTTTCATTTGCCTTAACTACCTCGGCAGCTCGGTCAAATGGTTCGCCAGCCTCTATTGCAGCTTTTTCTTTCTTTGAAACAGTATCAGCTACATATTTGGCTCTTATCTGTTCATCTGAAATATATGTTGCTCGTTCTGCCTCATAGTTTTCAGCTTTGATGTTTCCATCCATTCCTGTATCGTGATAAATGGACATTACTTCTATTGTCCGTCTATCAATGTTAGATGAATAGAGTCCATCATAATCGTTTTGGTCAAAATGAGCTTCCAATGTATCGGCGGCTTCAAGAGACTTCACACGAACCTTTTCTATATGACCGTTTTCAATATCATTGTGTTCCTTGTATGATTCTAACTCTTGAATCCCAAGTTTACCCCATACAGCCTCGCCATTTTCATAGTGAACACCTGCGACAGAACGCAGCTCATCAAGCTCTTGAGCCTCAAGAACTTCCTTATATGCACTCCTGTCCTTTTGCTCAAAATCTTCTGGCAATTCATCAACAGATACTTTTTCAAAGACAGCTCCTTTTTCGGGATTGAGTTTACTAAACTCCGTTCCCAAACTGCTGTGCTCTGCAGAAACATTATTTTCAGTATCTACATCAGAATACGAAGCTATTTTTTCTTTTACAACTTGAGCATATGCCCTTGCATCGGACTCAACCAACTGTTCTTTATAGCCACGGTAATCATCTTCAGCACGGATGTAATTATCAAAGCCTTCCTTAAACTCCAAATCTCTTTCGGTTTCGAGCTTATTGGCTCTCTCGTGTTGGTACTTATGACGATACTCGTGTGAAATGGTATCCGCTGTCTCGGCGGCATCATTCATATTGTACTCATTGATATAAATTGCGTTTTGTTTTGCTGAATAACCGCCATAATCACACGGGTCTTCTGCGTTATAATAAACAATTCTTGGTTTATCTTCAACACCAAGGATTTCCGCATTATAGTCAGCTAACTTTTCAATAGCCTGTTTCTGTTCTTGAACGGATAACTGCTCCCATTTCTCCTGCTTGAAATGGGAGAGTATTTCAGAAGCTTTTGCTTCATCAATGAAATAGTTAGTTTCTCCTGGAATATCGTTACCTTCATTAACTTCGGAAATTGCCGACATTGGTGCCAACTCAACCATAGAAACATATTCATCGCCAAGGTGTTCAGAAATCGCCTTATTGTTCTCATCTAATTTTACAATAGAATAGCCAATTCTGTCATAGCTTTCTTTCATTGCATTATATTCTGCAGAAAGTTGCTGATAACGCAAGTCGTGAGCAGTATCATATCTGTCCATATTGTTAGAGGTTACATATTCCGATATTTCATCCATCTTGGCGTCCATAGCCCGTCTTATGGAATCCTTTTCGTCTGTAAGCTCCTTAATAGTAGAACAGCTTTCTTCTCTTATGCTTGCCAGCTCAGCTTTATCGGGTTTTCTATCATAGTAAGTTTGGTCGTATCTCTCTTGAAGTGCATCAACACCAGCAAGAGTAGCAGCAGATGCAGCCACGGCTTCAGCACCCTTCTGAATTTGGGCTTCACGAAGCTCAAGACTCTTTTTATCCAAAAGGTCTTGTTGTTTTTCCATCGCTGAAATTTGTTCGCTCAAATCTGCTTTTTGGTCTTGGAGAGCATTGTACTCTTGGAGAGCTTGTTTGTATTCTTCGCTTCCTTTTTCCTTAGAGAGAACTTCTTCAAACTTGCTTTTAAGTTCAGCTTCTGTGGCTTCCTTTTCTTCGATTTTAGATTGAAGCTCGGTAGCGTTTTCTTCTCTTAAATCGTTAATCTCATCAGCAGATACTTCGTCCTTGTCAAAGGCACCATCAATTCGTTCTTGTAAAGACTTTACCTCTCTTTCGGAGCTTTGTTCAGTCTGCTCGTTCTCCAATTCTTCGGCGGTTTTCTCGACATCCTCCACAGATTCTTTTTCGTCTTTCTTTTCCTCAACAGCCTCATCAATATCATAAGCTTTTTCTTCGGCTATCGCTTCGACTTCTTCATCCGAAAGATTTTCATTCGACGACTCCGTGATTTCATCAGAGATTTGCTCTTTTGCTTCCTCGTCGGTTAATTCCTCGTTTTCGACAATTTCATCGGTACGGTTGTCAATCTTTTCGTCAACAGCCGCTTTTTGCTCCTCAATATTATCGACATTTTCTTCTACATTGTCATCAATGATTTCTTTCGTTTCCTCAGCAGAAATCTTACCATCTTCCGCTTCATTGTCGATGGACTCGGAGATGTCATCTTGTATTTTTTCTTTGGTTTCATCGCTGAGTTCTGTATCAGTTTCTTCTTCTATTTTTTCAGAAATATCTTCTTCGACATTTTCCTCATTGATATTAGAAGCCTCAATATCTGTGTTGTCATCCATCTGCTCCACATCATCGGCTTCAACATCCTCTATATCATCAGATGTTTTCTCTGCTTCTGAGGAAGTGCCGTTTTCATCCGCATCTTCGGAGCTTTCGTCCGATGGGTCTGCAGTTTCATCAACTTCTTCGCTATCGGTTTCCTCGGTGGTTTCTTCAACCTCATCGGAGTCCTCGACTTCCTCGGTGGTTTCTTCAACCTCGTCGAAGTCCTCGACTTCCTCAGTGGTTTCTTCAACCTCGTCGGAGTCCTCGGTTTCCTCGGTGGTTTCTTCAACCTCATCGGAGTCTTCGGTTTCCTCAGTGGTTTCTTCAACCTCATCGGAGTTCTCGGTTTCCTCAGTATTCTCCGAAGTCTCGTTGTTTATATCTTCAGCTCCTTCGGGAGCTTTATCTTCTTGTTTATTGATTTGGTTCTCCAAATCTTCCTGGTATTCTTGAGCAGCATCCTGTTGGGCTTCAAGTGTTTCTTGAGCTTCTTCTAATTCCTCTTGAGCCTTCTCATATTCTTCTTCGCTAACTTCGCCATCAATGTCACCATTTTCCGGGCGTTCCACGACCTCTGCGTTATGTACCTCAATATGCTCATTCTCGTTTGCATTTTCTTTGAGCTGTTGCATATCTTCTGGGTCATCACATTCGTTATAAGCTTCTTGCAATTCTGCACTTGCTTCTTCTTGGCTAATTTCGCCATCGGTTGTATATCTTACTTCTGCTACATATTGACCATCAGTTTCTTTGCCACAATCATTAAAGTCATCATCTTCATCAGCCAATTCCGGATTTTCTTCTTCCATTTCCTCCATCTTGGCTTCACAGTCATCATAGTTTTCTTCGGCTTCTTCCAGAGACTCTGCGTTGACTTCGTTTCCTTTGCTATCTTGAACTTCATTCAGAGAGCAATCATCAAAATTTTCGGCAGTTTCTTCAGTTTCAGATAACTGTTCACTATCAACTTTTACTTCGGGTGGAGTTTCGTTGATTTCTCTATTTTTGCCGCTTTCTAAATTGAAGCTCATATTCTATCCTCCATATATAAAATAACGCAGACACGGTATGGTTTGCACAAATCAAGCCACATCCGTGTCTGCGTAGAATTATCACACCAACACTTTGCGTGTCTTGGGACCGGATTTCTTTTGAGAGAGTTCCTCACCGCCAATGGGCTTACCGGAAGCAGGAACAGCTCGCTCTTTACCCCAATCACGGATTGCTTCGATTTTTTCCGGGCTTGTCTGAGAAAGAGGCACAACATTGTTAAATGCTGTAATCATATTTTCTTCATTAAGCACGAAATTACTATTAGCAATAGAACGATACGCCAAATCTCTCACGGTAGATTCAAGGTCGGCACCTGTAAATCCGTCAGTAAGTTCTACGATTTTATCTGCAAACGGACCGATAAAATCAAGTTTCAAATATTTACGCATATACAGCGAAAGAATGTCTCTACGTTCATCAGATGTCGGCAAATCAACGAAGAATAGTTCGTCAAATCTACCTCTACGCAAAAGTTCAGAAGGAAGCATAGAAACATCATTTGCAGTTGCTACTACAAACACCTGCTTTTTGCACTCTTGGAGCCAGAACAAGAACTGTCCCACCATACGAGTAGATACGCCACCGTCGTTGGAACCGCTTGCGCCAGACAAGCCTTTTTCAATCTCATCAATCCAGAGAATACAGGGTGATACATTTTCTGCAGTAGTTAAAGCATCTTTTAATTGCTGCTCGGACTGACCAACATAACTGCCTTGAACTGTGGCAAAATCCAAGCGATACAACGGAAGTTTCCAGTTGGCAGAAATGGACTTTGCAGAAAGGGATTTACCACATCCAGGAACACCAACAAGCAAGATTCCTCTCGGTGGTTGTAATCCTTTTGCTCGTAATTCATCACGCTTTTCGGGCGTGAGAAGCTCTTTCTTTTCGTTTAACCACTTTCTGAGACCTGCTAATCCACCAACATCTTTTACACTTTCATCCACATCAATTTTTTCCAAACCGGAGATGTCAGAAAATAATCTGTCTTTTGCATATCTGATTTCATCCATATCGGATTTTTTGATGCTTTTATTTGCTATCAAAGCGGCAATTACATTTTCAGCTTCGATGCGAGTCACACCAGCCAAAGTAGAGGCGGCTTCACGAATATCCGTGTTATCCCATTCGATGGGGATTTCAGACCGGTAATCGTCTATGTATTCTTTGATAATGGAATACATTTCATCTTCGTTAGGTAGGTCAACTTTGATAACCATACCTAATCTTTGTAGCTGATTCCAAACGGCGTTATTTGTCAGAACTATTACTACGCCACCAGACTCATTTGCCAACGTAACCAAGTCCAAAATCTGTCTTGCATCACTATTGTCACTACTAATATCGGGAACTTCGGTCAGAATGAGTGTCATATACTGCTTGCGTTTCATCTGCTCACTCATAAAGTCGATAGCTCCATACACAGATTTGTCATCGTTAATTGACTTTTCTGTGCTCAAATCATAAATACCCTTTGATAGCGTATGCACATAGAAAGGTAGAGTTAGTTCCTCGGAAATCTCTTTCAAAATATCCAATGTTCTTGCTCTTTCGATTGTGTTTATTGCTATGAAAGGGATGCGAGCGATAGAGTATCTTTTCAAGAGTTCTTTGCTCTTTGCAACATCACTCATACATCAGCTCTCCTTTCAAAATGCGTTTACTTTATTATTTCTCACAATACTTGCGAGTTTACCGCTACGGTCTTTCTTCGCAGAATCCTCAAGAGAAGTCTGCATACTGTTCGCTTGACTAATTACCAACTGGTGATACTGCTGACGGTCCTTCTCCGGGATTGCGGGAAGATTGATTGCCTTTGACAAGAAGCACATCTCCTTGCGGAGGGCAAGGAGAGCCTGTACAATGGCTCTCTCTTGCCCATTGGAACGTGTCATTTCCTTTTGGAACTTATCTGAAGCAGCATTCATTCGATAGTTGATAGCATCAATCAGCTTCTTTGCAAACCGTTCGGCAACACCGGATTGCCATTCAATAGTGCCTCTCTGCATAGCAGACAATACGGCATCATCGTCGGATTTAGCTTTAAGCATATCCAAAACAGCAACCCATTCAGAATATGTTTTCGGAGGTGCAATAGCTGCGGTCAACATCGAATTAGTGCCTCCTTACCATTACCTGGGGAGGTTCGATGCTCCACGCAGGCAAACCTTCTGCGAAAGCACTCTGGGGTTCAACATATTTTTTCGCCTTTGCCGGTGCAACAGGTGTTTCCTGTGCCGGTGCGAAAGCAGGGGTATTATCAGCTTTAGGAACTACAAGTTCTTCGCCGCAAGAAATACAGAACTTGCTATCAGCTTTATTGCTCGCACCACATTTTGGGCAAGGGATATTAGTTCCGGCAGCAACAGAGTTTATAAAATTCGCTTTACTTTTAGCATCCATTTTCTTTTCCTCCTTTACTGAACCTTAATTCTACGGCTTGAATCTGCAAGCTTTCTCACATACTGTTCGGGGCTAATCTGTTCAAGGAAGTCAATAACCTTCTGGCTTTCACCATCTTTTTCAGCAAACTCAGCTCTGAAATCGACAACCTCAGCGAGAGTAGCTCTGATAACCTGAGACCCGTTCTTGCGCTTTTCTTCAAATTTGGCTTCAATATTCTGACGATTCTGTTCAACTTTCTTCTTCTTGGAGAAGTGGTTAATAACCATACCAATACCGGCGATAATCGCAATCAAACCGAGGAATGCACTACCGGCAATCATCATAATCAAACCAATAACACCAATAGCAACGCCGCCCCACAGACAGAACTTTTCAAACCCAGAGAGAACAACCTGCGCAAGAGCACTTGCCTTTTCCTTGTCAACTAAGGCATTGAACTTTCCAATAAGTTCGGTTTCGTTCTGACCATCAGTTGTTTTGTCGTTGAAAGTATCAACATTGATTTCGATTTCGTTCGGAATCTTCATTCTGTTCTGAGCAACAACGTCGTTATATGCGTTGCTAACCCATTCTTTAGAAAGAGCAATAGCAAACTTCTGTGTGGAAACACTTGCGTGAGAGCTTTCGGGCTTCATAGCCGCATCGGTAAGCAACTGAGTAAAGTCTTTGTGCTCCTCAAATGCGGTCTGCTCAACAGCCATATTCTGACGAGCACGGTCCTCATCACCCTCAAAATCAATAACGAACTGGTTATATTTTTCTTCTTTTCTGAGAGGAATTTCTTCTTCGTCAAATTCCGAAACCAAAGTGTTCAAAATCTCGTCAAGCTGTGCTTTCAAAGAATCGGTAGAAGCCTCCTGCTCGAAGATAGCCATAAAGTAATCCAGAATTTCTGCGTGGAGCATAGCTCCTTCCATAATATCTTGCAGAACAGGCCAAGTCTTGCTGTACTTACGAAGATATGTATAGTCATTAGTTTCAAGAGACTTTCTCTTGAGATTGATAGCATCAGACCACTGCTTTGTTTGCTGTTCAACAAAGCCAGGCTTGTCTGCAAGATGTTCAAGCCATTCGCCCATCTGCTTAGAAACAACGCCTTCCGAGTCGGAACCGAGCAAACCACTTGCAAAAGCATCAAGAATAATAACTGTTTTTCTATCAAGGTTCTCCTCGTCCTGGTTAGCAAGATAACGCTGAGTCCACTTGAGAGCAGCACTCTTTCTATCGGCTCTGCGGCAAATTAAGGCGAAGAACAGAGAAGTCTTTTCGTCGTTTCTCTTAATACCTTCCTTAAGAGCACGCTCTGCCAGTTCGGGTTGGTCGTTAATCCAGGCAGCAAGTGCTACCAAACAGGGAGCCAACCAATAGCCGGGAGTGGAAATCATAAGCTCCTCTGTAGCATTGCTAATAGTATCTCTTTTAACAATACCAAGGTCATCTGCCTGGAGGATACCGGTGGTAGTTCTTCTTACGATGTCATAGTGACCAAACCGCTTCTCCATCTCCTGTCTGATTTGAATAACTCTCTGCTGTGCTTTAGACAGGGCATTAGCTCTAATCTGAATTTGCACAAAGTTGTGAAAATCGCGTGCCAGAGCACCGACTTCATCGTAAACGACCTTAACATTGCTGTTTACAGTGTCAACGTTGTGGTCGATTACTTCGAGATTGTTGTTCAGCGTACCGAGATTGTTGTTGATAGCTCTTAAGCCACTCTCAATCGCACTTAGATTAGCTGAACTAATTGCATAATCCGCCATTCTCTTTCTACCTCCGTTTTTTAGTGGATTTTTTTATATCTAAGATAGTCTGACAAATACTTTTGTCGTTGACCATCATTTAGATCCTCTTTTTGAGCTAAAATATAGCCCAACACACACAGACGCTCAAAATCGTTTTGTATGTTTAATTTTTTAATCAAGTCAGAGTTCAAAAATGCTTCAAACGATTTGGGGGCGAACTTTTTAACAGCCCACTTTTCCAAAACTTTGTTTGTTGCCACATTGGTATCAATGTATTCTGAAATCCTTTTGTGATATTTGCAGCGGTGTTCGCAGTAGGAACATCCTGCGTGATAACTAATAACCTCATCATAACCGCTTGCGATGTCATACACTTTCTTTTTAACTTCGGTTATAACCTCGCTACGATTTTTTTCGTAATACGACTTAACCAACGGCAACTTGACACATTTAGGTCTATTATCGCCTTCTGCGTAAACTGCCGCATAACCACGTCGCAGGGAACTGAGATATTCTATTTGCTCCGCACTCATATTCATCGCTCTGCCTATTGTTTCTCTGTCCTCCAAAGCAACGGTACGGTGAACAATTTTTAGGTTTGTGTTCTTAATCGTATCCGGAGCAAGTTTTGTTGGTATTTGGTCTGCAATCAAGATGCCTTGTCCAAAAGTACGAATTTCGGCAAGAAGATTACAAAAAAACTCAACAGACTTAGCTCGTGTGTTTCCACCTTCGCCCGACTCGGAAACATTCTTCAGCAAGCGGTGTGCCTCCTCGACCATAAGGATGTGTGAAAGCTGCTTGCTTCCTTTTGTCATTTGAGACTTTCGATACTCGTACAACTGTACAAGCAGGATACCAATGACAAAGGATTTTGTCTCATCATCACCCAAATCCTCCAACTCCATCACAACGGGGCGGGAGAGCAGTTCTTCGATTGGGACAGACTTAGGTGTGTTTAACATTGCACCTTTTCCGCCAATCATCAAAGAATAAACTCGTGCCTGCAACGCAGCCTTTACGTTTGATTGAACTTCTTGGTGATACCCCATATTGTCAACAATGACATCAATCTTATTGTAGAGGTCTGATAGCGTTGGATACTCGGTTAGTCCGAAACGATTTATATTTTCTACAATATCCCATCCACGGTCGCTATAGATTTCATAAACTGCTTTTTCAAGGATATAAGGCATCGGGGGGTATAAATCGAACGCAGCCTTAAAGGTGGAAAGCAAGTAGTCTATGTGGGTTTGAAGCGAAATCTTTGGGTTGGTTTCAAACGGATTGATTCGATACCGTACTGATGTTTGAGCTGCCTCAGCACCTAAAGTAAACACAAGCAAATCCTCGAAACCTTTTAGATTTCGGAGTTCCCAATACTCACGTTTAGCAGACTCTATAACCATAAACGGCACTTTTTCTTGCCTGTCATTGGCGTTCCACAATGTGTTCAAAATCGACTTTGAAGTATTTGTTTTACCGCCACCGGTTATTCCAATAATCAAAGCGTGACGAGTGAAATCGTCTTTTTCCATCGAATAAATATTATTTGCAGTAGAGTTATCTTTTCTTCCAGCAACACAAATATCACCGATGGGTATGGGCTTTTTTAACTGTTTTTTTGTTCTATTGGAAACATCGAACTCAACATATTGGTCGATGTAATATCCAGGGAACTCTTTTGTCGGCAACTGACACATTGTGGCTAATTGGTCGCTATTAAGTACCGTTTGATACTTGTAGATAAACAACGTGATAGGTTGTGCTATTCCTGCTCGTTGCCATCTTCCTAAAGGATGAAGGTCTGGATTTTCAATCAAATCAGCCATCATATATGTATTGGAAATTACATCTTTAATCGAGTTGTAATCAATTACTCTGAATGGTTCGGGTTTTGATTCCTCGCCCGAATAGCTTGCCTTGATGATATTTCCAAGTCGCTTTGCATCCATTGCGTTATCAGATGCAAAGTAACCATTTACACGCCACATTCCTCGTGCTGTCCCGACCTTTAGCACCTGCTCAAGGACTTCAAGGTTTTCAAAATAATTCTTGCTGTGAAAATCTTGTTTTTGTGCAGATAAATTGCCTTGCGCTCCGCCGGAAATGGTTTGGTTAATGAGTGTAAAAACACTTTCCATCTCCTCAAGGATTTTTTCGTGTCCGAGTGTAACAGCGATATTACTGATGCCAGATGCAAGTATTACATAGGTAAAGTTTTTGCCTTGCATACCCCGGCATATGTTTTCAATCTGAAAACTCTTTTTTTCAGCCCCAAGCTTATCGGTTGGGATACCTGCGAACATTCCACCATATTCTCGTGGGCTTGTTCTCAACGGATTTTCAGAGACATATTCTATGTCAATGCCTGGAAAAACGGATTCATACGAAGAACGTAAACCGTCTCGCAATACTTTCATTGTTCCGATGTATATGTCAATTCCGTTCTCGTTTCCGATAATCGCATATGCAAATGGCACTCCGTGACGAACGCTACTATTGAGAATATCACCAACTAATGTGCTTACTGAAAAGTCTTGTTCTGTTTCCCAAAATCGAGTCAAACCATTCACTTTTAAAAACTGCATATTTTGACTTTCTTCATATCCGTTAGATATGAAGTTGCCGTTAGGAATAAAATCAAGGTCTTTTCGGCAGAGAGCGTGGTTTTTTTCGGCAGAAGTATATCCGTTATAATTTGCCATTTGCCACCCTCCTTGTTAAAAAAGCCGTTTTATCAGTGAAAATATTGCACCAATAATAACACCAAATATCTTTAATGCTTTGGGCAAGTTCGTAAGACAAAGAATGATAACAACAGCCCAAATAATGCCCTCTAATCCGAGTCCAGATACCACCATAAATATCAAGGCGAGAACAATCGCTGTAATAAACCAGACAGCGCCTTGTCCCATACTTCTCGTAGGAGTGATTGTTGTTCCGCTTGCTTTATTTTTAATTACTTTGGCAATAATGTTATTGTTGGAATCTCTACGTCCATATACTTCAACGTCATTATTTTCGCTCACAGCTCCGTTGTTTAATTTGCCATAAACAATAACTTGGTCGCAGGCATTACCGAGAGCATTGAGAGATGTGCCGGTGAAGTCTGGAAAAACTTGAAACATCGTAACATCATCATCAAGGGTAAAGGGTATTCCCGTAAACAATGCTCGGAACCACTTTGACAAAATGGAACGCTTTTGGTTGTCCACCATAATGTTTTTGGTTATACCGCTTGTAAGAGGTTGACTGCCGGAAACACGTTGGACGGGTTGTGAGTTCACTACAGTTGTATTTTGCTGTGCAACCTGTGGTGCTTGTCCAGCCGAATAAACTTGAACTTGTGGTTGTGCATCCGTTGGAGTCATATCGTTTCCATATGATTGTTTCTTATTAGGAACGCTGTAAATACAAGGCTTTTCGGAGCCTGCAATCCGAAAAAAATAATATTTGATCTATCACATTACGCAGAAAGCCGTCCAGGTGCTATCTTGGGCGGCTTTTTTGCGTGGATAGACCGGAAGGAGGCGGAAAAATAATTACAGAAATTTAAGCTCAAAAATTGTGCAACTTTCACGAAAAGGAGGTTAGTGAATGGCAGATGAAAAACTGAACACGGGCCCCGAGGTGCAGAAAACCGAGGAGGCTCCCGCGCCCGCTGTGGCTGATCC
>OGPO01001390.1_pt1 | contig 15585 bp, 15 predicted proteins | sample 1553041 | NCBI WGS metagenome assembly OGPO01 (sample SAMEA2580281, study PRJEB22360) | human gut metagenome | biome: human gut; feature: human-associated habitat; material: faeces | place: Denmark | collected 2008/2010 | reverse complement strand
ACTTCATTTTTCCCGAAGCCTGCAAACCAATTTGCGAAAAACTCTTGACACTACCTTGGCAGAAAACTAAACATTTGATTTGGAATCTTCACAAAAAGCAAGCTGAAAAACGCAAAAAAAGGACGATAATGTTCACGCAAAATAGTGGAATCCTATGGTTCATTGTGGTATAATAATAGACTGAGTAAGTGTAGCGCAATACTGATTTTATTATTGAAATTCAGTTTGCTTGTTATTCGATAGAGAAGGAGATTATTTATGTCGCAGTATATTTTAATCTTGATTTGGTTGGCTGTAGTCTATTTTATAAGTACTGCTGTTAATGTATATAAAAATGAATATGTGCTTGGAAAGATGGAGAGAAGAGTAACTGTAGGTTTTGCGGTTTTTGCAATGCTTCCACTCATTTATTGGACGATTACTAGACCTTTGTCGTTTGGCGACTCCGATGCATACATGCGCATGTTTAATGCATTACCGAACACACTCTCTGAGTTACCATCGTATATTGCTGGGGTGAACAAGGATAAAGGATTCTCTGTTTTAAGCATTTTGATTAAATGCGTAGTCGGGGAAAGATACGAACTGTTTTTTGCAGTGATAGCGCTTATTCAAGGACTGAGTGTTGCGCTTGTGTTCAGAAAGTATTCTTCTAATTTTGTTTTGGCATTATTCTTATTTGTCACAACAACAGATTATCTTTCTTGGATGCACAATGGTGTGCGTCAGTTTACAGCAGTGGCATTGATTTTTGCTGCAACAGAGTTGATGCTAAATAAAAAATATGTTTCATTGATTGCCGTAATTCTTTTGGCATCGACAATTCATGGTTCAGCACTCTTGATGATACCGATTGTTTTTATTGTGCAAGGACGTGCTTGGAATAGGAAGACCTTTTTGGCAATTGTTGCTTTTGCGGCTGCAATTATGTTTGTGGATCAGTTTACAGATTTGCTTGATACGTTATTAACAGACACACAATATACGAATGTTGTTAGTGATTGGCAGGCAGGTAATGATGATGGAACGAATCCATTAAGAGTATTGGTTTATTCGATTCCTACGATACTTTCTATCATCGGAATTAAGTTTATCAAGCACGAAAAAGATCTAGTCATAGATTTGGCGTGTAACATGGGAGTTTTATCGACTTTATTCTATTGCTTGAGCGCAGTAACTTCGGGAATATTTATCGGACGTCTCCCAATTTTCTGCTCCATGTATGCAACGGGCATCCTCTTGCCGTGGGAGTTGGACAACATTTTTACGGAACAATCGTCTAGATTATTGAAATTAGGAACGATTGTTTGTTTCATTGCTTTTTACTACTACCAAGTTCATATGGCATGGGGTTTGATATAAGAATTGAGGTGAATAAGGTATGATTACAATTAGTGTAATCATGGGAATTTACAATTGTGCCACTACATTAGGCGAAGCCATTGATTCTATCATAAATCAGACTTTTTCTGATTGGGAACTGATTATGTGTGACGATGGTTCACAAGATGATACTTTAAACGTGGCGTTTTCATATAAAGAAAAGTTCCCTGAAAAAATTGTTGTATTAAAAAATGAAAAGAACTTAGGATTAAACGCTACACTCAATAAATGTTTGGCAGTAGCGAAAGGAAAATATATTGCACGTATGGATGGAGATGATGTGTGTTCTCCGAAGCGTTTTGCAAAAGAATTAGCCGTATTAGAGAGTGAACCGGAAATTGCAATTGTTAGTACGGATATGGCATATTTCGATGAATCTGGTACATGGGGTAAAATAAGTCATCCTACATACCCGCAAGGTATTGACTTCTTGTACGAAACACCTTTTTGTCATGCTCCTTGCATGGTAAGAAAAGAAGCTTATGATGCAGTTCAAGGATATTCGGTAGACAAGAAATTGCTGCGAGTTGAGGATTATCATTTGTGGATGAAGATGTACAAAGCAGGATATAAAGGAAAGAATATTGGTGAAATCCTTTATAGTATGCGAGATGATCGAAATGCGTATAATCGCAGAAAGTTTAAGTATCGACTGAATTCTGCTTATGTGATATGCCTTACGATAAAAGAGTTGAAATTACCGGTTTGGGGTTATGCAAGAGCGTTAAGACCAATTATTGTTGGCCTACTTCCGAATTTCCTATATGATAAATTACATAAATGGAATTTACGAGGAAAGAAATAATGATTAAGGTGTTGTTTTTGATTCATGATTTGGGACAAGGTGGCGCAGAAAAAGTGCTGGTGAATCTGGTCAACAACATGGATCTAACTAGATTTGATGTATCAGTTATTGCTTTGTTTGGTGGTGGCGTGAATGAACAGTTCTTGCGTCCGGAAATTAAGTATCGGACGATTTTTCCTAGAATGATACCAGGGAATAGCCATATCATGAAATTGTTCACACCCAGACAATTGCATAAATGGTTCGTGAAAGACGAATATGACATAGAAATCTCTTATTTAGAGGGACCAGCCGCAAGAGTAATTAGTGGCTGTAATAATGAAAAAACGAAATTGATTGCCTGGGTACATTGTACCATGAATACAAAAAAAGATGTTATTGAGTCTTTTAGGAACAAGGAAGAAGCAGAAAAGTGCTACAATGCAATGAATAAAATGATTTTTGTTTCTCAGGGTGTTCGTAAAGCTTTTTTAGAACAGTGTACATACAGTGGCGCTACAGATGTTTTATATAATACGGTCGAGTCTGATAAGATAATTACGATGTCCAAAGAGGACGCCTGTGAACTCCAACAGAAAAAGATTGGGCTAATTGGTGTTGGTTCATTGAAACCGGTGAAAGGGTTTGATCGCTTTCTTAGAGTTGGAAAAAGATTAAAGGATGAAGGATATCCGGTACATTTATATATTTTAGGAATGGGGCCTCAGCAAAAAGAATTGGAACAATTAATCGTTGATAATTCGTTGGCGGAGACTGTGGCCCTATTAGGATATAAAACAAATCCGTATAAATATGTTGCAAAATGTGATTTGTTTGTGTGCTCTAGTTTATCAGAAGGTTTTTCTACTGCAGTAACTGAGGCATTGATTGTTGGAACGCCTATATGCACAGTGGATGTATCTGGAATGAAAGAATTGTTGGGCAACAATAATGAGTATGGATTAATCACCAAAAATGATGAGGAATCATTGTATGAGGGAATAAAAAATCTATTGGATAATCCTGAACTGCTGAAACACTATAAAGACCAGGCAACGGTCAGAGGTGAAATCTTCAAAGTAGATCAGACAGTTAAAGATGTTGAGAAAATGTTGGTAAGAATGATAAGTGAGGATTAAATATGGTTGTTTTGCAAGCATGTGCATTTGCTGCACCTGCACCAGGTAATTTTATTTCTTCGTTGCTCAGCTTGGAGAGATCTTTAGCTGATAAAGGAATAAAAACCATTTATGCCTTTCCGGAACGTGCAAGGGATAAAGAGTGGTGTAAAGAAATAGAGAAAAGAACAAAGGTATATTTCCTGCCGGAAGCTCAGGCTAGATTACGAATCAATACCTATAAGATATTTAGAACAATATATAGAGAAAACAAAGTTGGAATAGTGCATTCTCATTTTGAACTGTATGATATTCCTGCAACTGTTACTGCCCCTAAAAGTGCAAGGGTGTTTTGGCATTTGCATGATGCATTAAAGGAAAACTATGACAAGAGTACGTTTTCAAGAAAAGTTTTGACCAAAATGCAGTATGGGGTGTTTAGTCGTAGAGCATTTCTTTTGTCCGTATCTGAGGAACATGCTCTGTTTGCAGAACAATTGGGATTTAAGAAAGAAAACATTACGTATTTACCAAACGGTATCAATACCTCCAGAATTGATATTGAACAAATTGATCTTTGCAAAAGCAAACAGAAAGCGTTGATGTTTGGATGGGAAGTTTATCGTAAAGGTGTTGATGTTCTTGTAGATGCTGTGAAGTCAATGGCATATGGCATACAAGTAAAGGTTATCGGGCAGGACGAATGTGAAAGATATTTAACTGATGCAAATGTAAGTGAAAAGATTGAATTTTCCAAACCGGTTTCAGATATCAACATTCTTTATAAAGAAGCCTTGGTATTTTTGCATATCAGTAGAGCAGAAGGGCTTTCATATGCCTTTTTAGAAGCGCTATATGCAGGACTTCCAATCATATGTAGTGATATACCAGAGAACTTATTTTCCCAGGAATTCAGAAATATTCTCTGGGTAAAATGCGGAGATGCAGAAGATCTTAAAACGGCATTAGAAACAGTTTCTGATGGAACATGGAAAGTTCAGCAGGAAGATATTGACCATAATCGTGAACTGATAGAGAAAAAGTATTCCGTTACAAGCTGGATTAGTCGGATAGAGAGTGTTTATTTTGGGTAAAGAAGCAATAGATATGAATAATGTGAAGATCTCAATAATTGTTGCTGCCTACAATGTGGCTGAATGGTTGCCGAGATGTGTACAAAGTGTAATTGCTCAAACGCATACAAATTGGGAATTAATATTGATTGATGATGGCTCAAAAGATGATACCGGAAAAATTGCAGACAGCTTTGCTGAACAGGATTCAAGAATCATTGTGGTACATCAAAAGAATGCCGGACTTGTTTCGGTTCGTGAAAAAGGAATATCACTGGCATCTGGAGAATACGTCGGATTTATAGATGGAGATGATGCTATTGATTCTGATATGTATGAAAAATTATTAGCAAATGCTATTTTTTATGATGCAGAAATATCACATTGCAATTTGAGAGTTTGTTACAATGGAAAAAATGACGAGAAAGCTAAAGATACGAATAAAATAGTTGTACAGAACAGTGAAGAAGCAATTAAAGAGTTATTGTCAGGAGAATGGATGGCTCCATCCTTATGTAATAAGCTTTACAGACGTAACTTGTTAAAGGACAGTTGTCTGAATAAAACGATAATAAATAATGAGGACCTATTAAGGAACTTTGTTTTATTCAAGCGAGCTAAAAAGATTGTTTTTCAAGATTTCCATGGTTATCAGTACTGGACTCGTGTGAATTCTTTATCCAATGATGTCAGAATATTTGAAAGAACTAATGATATATTATCAGCACGTCGTTGTATTTTAGATAACAGCGAAGTCAATATAAGTACATATGCAATGCGTTCTTGGCTTTCAGCTAATGTAAATGCAATAAATAGTTTAACGTTTTATAAAGATGAAAAGGCAAAACTAATTTGCAGAAAATGTAGACATGAACTTAAAAAGGAACTGAAGAATATTAAGCTTTTGATTTTAAGCCAGCGTATCGCAGCTCTTCTAGTAATAATTTCGCCTGTACTTCATCGATTAGTATATCAATTCTACAAGGAGTTTTAAGATGGAAGAGTTAGTGTCAGTAATTGTACCTATATTTAAGGCTGAAGCATACATAGATGAATGTATTTCTTCTTTGATAAAACAGACGTACAAAGCATTGCAAATAATCTTAGTCGATGATGGATCACCAGATAATTGTTCTCACATATGTGACAATTGGGCATCTAAAGATGACAGAATTTTGGTTATTCATAAAATGAATACTGGTTTGTCAGATTCAAGAAATGTAGGAATTGAGAGTGCAAAAGGAAAATGGATTGTTTTCGTAGATGCGGATGATATTGTTTCGGAGAATTTAATTGAAGCATTAGTCCATAATAAAAAAGAGGGCTCTCTTGTAACATGTAAATTTAAGAGATTTGATACTATGGTCGAAGAATGTCCGATAAAAGATGCGATTGCAATTGAAACATATAGTAATAAGGACTACGGAAGAATAAGGGGTGGTTTATATGTTTGGGGTACGTTGTATAGCTCTAAATTAATAAAAGACCATTCGATTAGATTTGATGTGGAACTATCAAATCTGGAAGATGTAGTGTGGAATGCTGTTTATTGTAGATATGTCGGTGAAATTATTTGTGTGAATGAAGAATTATATTTTTACCGTAGAACACCAAATTCAATTACAAGCAATTGCGTAAACAGGGAATGGCAGATTCTTTCATGGTTAAAAGCACGAAATTCTATAGAAAAACAGTTTGTTGATAGACAATCTGAACAAATGATTGCAAGTGGCTTTAAGAAAGAATTGCGTCGTTGCACTAATAATATATATGAGGAATGTTTAGCCGGTGATATAGATTACAAAACGTTGTGGAATATAAAGAAAGAGTATCAAAAGGTGGCACATCATAGTATTTGTGTGTGGGGGGGGGTAGAATGCTTGCTTGAAACAATATTTTGCGGGTATATCTATTACCATTTATATATTCTGCTTTTAACGATAAAACACAAAATAAGGTGAATTTTGTACCTACGATAGGAGGTATAAGAAATGATTTCAGTAATAGTGCCAGTATATCAAGTGGAAGAATATTTGGATCAGTGTGTCAAATCTATTATTAATCAATCTTTTAATGAACTAGAGATAATATTAGTTGATGATGGATCGCCGGATAATTGTCCGATTATGTGTGATAAATGGGCTGAGCGTGATGAACGAATTAAAGTTATCCATAAATTAAATGGAGGCTTATCGGATGCCCGCAATGCAGGAATACAGATAGCGAAAGGAGACTTTATTGCATTTGTCGATAGTGATGATTGGATCGCACCTAATATGTATCAAATGATGGTAGATGCAATCGAAAAAGAAAATGCCGATATTTGTGCCTGTGGAATTATTGTTTCTCACCCCGAAAACGAAAAAGCATTAAATATACCAGAAGTTGTTGGAGATTCTAAAATGATATTAGAATTGATATACAACGACACGCAGTATCCAGTTGCTGCATGGAACAAATTATATCGTCGTGAATGTTGGGAGAATTTTAGATTTCATAATGGAAAAATTTGTGAGGATGCTTTTACGACATACTTACTCGTAGATCATGCAAAAAAAATAGTGCAGATTAGTGAACCTCTTTATTACTACAGGATTAGGAGTAATAGTATTATGACCTCTGAGTTCAGTCATAAGAGAATGGATGAAGAGGAAGCATGGCGTTGTAATTACGAATATATGAAGGCTCATTATCCGTCAATCGCTGGCAAAGCATTTGGATTTTATTTACAAAAGGTAAATATACTAATTCATACGATTCCGGTAAAAGAGCGTGAAATTTACAAAAAAGAATATGAGTATTTAAGAAATATTCTGAAGCGTAACATTTGGTTTGTTTTGTTTAAAAGCAAGATGAGTTTTAAGTATCGCATAAAGTTTGTTCTTGATTTAATTCAGTTATGAGGAAAAAGTTATGGTAGATTTTTCAATTATTATTCCGATATATAATGCAGAAAAATCTTTAGCAAAGTGTTTGGATTCTGTTAATACGCAAACATTTGAAAATTACGAAGTTATTTTGATTGATGATGGTTCGACAGATCAAAGTTTAAGCATTTGTAAAAGGTACAAAATACAAAACAAAAAATTTCGCGTACATCATCAGGAAAATGCCGGCCCATCCGCAGCCAGAAATGCTGGGTTGGATATAGCAGAGGGCAAGTGGATCTGTTTTGTGGATAGTGATGATTGTATTGAAGCGAATTATCTACAGAATATCTGGGATGCAGCGCAGCTCGATGATGCAGATGTTGTTTTCATTGGACATAACAAAGTCAATGAAAATGGAACAAAAGAAGTTTTTCTTCCCGGCGAAGTCTTGGAGACTAATATCAAAACTGCTTTGGCATTATCAGAACATGATATGTTCGGTTATACCTGGATAAAAGCTTTTCGCAGGGATTCAATTAAAAAAATTAGATTTGATGCTTCTCTTAATCTGTTTGAGGATGAAGTGTTTACATGTCAAGTGATTCCAAACTGCAGGCGAATAGGCGTAGTTAATAAACCGATCTATAACTATAATATCGGGGATGGAAGCAGCCTGATTGGGCGCACACATCAGGACTACTGCCTTAAATGTGATAAAGTTTATCAAGCATGGAAGATCATGCTTGGTGGTTGCCAAGAGGCAGTAAATATTTTGACAAAGAAAGCGAACAGTTTTGTATTCCGGTGCTACTATTATGCTTTTGAACGTCAGGTCAGCATTCAAAGTTACTTTTCGCAGTTGAAAGATACTACTTTCTTTAAGAAACACACTGAGAAAATTAGATTTGATGAAGCTGTGCGGAATGATGACTACAAAAAAATACGGTTTGAGAAAATGAGGTACCAAACAAAGGTGCGTATTTCAGCGATTTTGAATGGTAAAAGGTAGAGAAAATGGAGAAAAAGAAAGTTGCAATCTTATTGCCGTGGCTCAAAATGGGCGGAACAAATAAAATTGCGTTGAATTTTATTAGAGAATTATCAGAGTATTGTGAGGTTACTTTGGTTTTAAGTGAGAAATCCGGAGAACTTCTGAGTGATTTGCCATCTGGTGTTCATTTGATCATTGACGAGATGGCAGATTTTAAGAAGATGTTCGTTGACGATATAAAGCACTTCCGAATTGGAGCAATCGTAAAAGACTTTATCTACTATGCAAAGATTCGGATGGGCAAAGACAGCATTGACAATTATCGTTACATAGTGGATCGCAGCCGGCAGATTTGTGACACGGAGTTTGATTGTGCTATTTCCTATCACGGACAGTCTCCGGAGCGTTTGCTGAACTTGTTGTACAGAATTAAGAGTAAAAAAAGGGTTGCCTGGATTCATGGTGAGATGGCCTTTTCGGAAGATAAGTGCCGTCGTTTGAGAAAGTATTATCAGCAGATAGACCACTTTTTCTTTGTGTCAAAACCGACCCAGGATTCTTTTGCAAGAGTTATTCCGTTTGATGAAGTCAAAGCTACTGTATATTATAATCCGATCGATAAGCAGGACATTCTGGAAAAGTCCTTGCAGCAGTGTGAGCCGGCTTTTGATAAGAACTACATTAACTTGCTGACGGTTGGACGTGTATCTTCTGAAAAGGGACAAGATATGATTCCTGCGATTACACGCAGACTCGTTGATCTTGGTCACAGAGTACGTTGGTATATCGTCGGAGATGGCGATATGCGTCCAGAAATAGAAAAACGAATGAAAGCTGAGCAAGTTGAGGATTCGATTTTTCTGTTAGGGGTAAGAACAAATCCTTACTGCTACATGAGAGCTTGCGATATCTATGTGCAACCGTCCTACACTGAGGGATATTCTACTACCATCTGTGAAGCTGGAATGCTTGGAAAAGCCATTGTTGGAACAAAGCCATCCGGTGGCATTCGGGATCAGATTACAGATGGAATAGATGGTTCTATTGTTGATGCGACGATAGATGGATTGACTGAGGGTATTCTGGAACTGCTGAATAACAATGAACTGAAGCAACAGTTTGAGACTAAGATTCAGGAGAAGAACTTTGAAGGAAAAGGAGAAATTCAAAAATTTCTCGATTACATAAAGGATGAAAAGTAAAATGGGTATTGACAATGATACAAAAGGAATTAGAATCTCGACAGGCAGACAGGCAGACAGGCAGGCAGACAGGCAGACAGAATACCTAGGGTAATTCACTATTGCTGGTTTGGTAAAAATGAAAAACCAAAACTGTTTTACCGGTGTTTAGAAAGTTGGAAACGCTACTGTCCTGACTATGAAATTATTGAATGGAATGAAGAAAACTTTGATGTAGGTATCATTCCTTATGTGAAAGAAGCGTATGAAGCAAAGAAGTGGGCATTCGTTACGGATTATGCCCGTTTATGGATTATCTATCATTATGGTGGAATTTATCTGGACACGGATGTTGAGATAATTAAACCATTGGATTCTCTTTTGGAAAATGAAGCTTATTTTGGATATGAAGATGAAAAAAGCATTGCAACAGGACTTGGTTTTGGGGCAGGAAAAGGGAATCCAATTGTTCGCAAAATGATGACAGATTATTCAGATGAACATTTTCTAAATGCTGATGGTAGCTATAATAAAAAAACTTGTCCAGTAAGAAATACTGAGTCGATTTCAGATTTGCTTCCTGAAAAACTCGATGGAAAGATTATGAATATCGGAAATGCTACGTTATTTCCACCGGAGTTCTTTTGCCCATTATCATCGGATGGTAAAACAATGCGAAAAACGGAGAATACATTTTCTATTCATTGGTTTAGCGCATCCTGGTTGTCAAAAGAAGAAATGGTCGTACATGAATGGCGAATTTTCCTAGGAAAATGTGAACGATATTTAGGTAAAAAATTCGGGAAACCGTTTGCTCGGTTTATATATTTGTTTATGCCTGGGAAACGAAGCGTTCTGAAAAGAATGTAGAAAGGTAAGGCGGATGTTTTCTCCCCGTAAGGATAATTATGAGTAATTCAAGAACCAAAAATTCAATACTAAATATGGTATCTAGCATTGGTTATCAGATGATCAGCCTTGTTATGAGCTTCATTAGCCGCACAATCTTCCTTCAAGTATTGGGAGTTGGCTACTTGGGTATTAATGGGCTGTTCAATGATGTTTTATCAATGTTAAACATGGCTGAACTAGGTTTTGGTACTGCGATGACCTTTAGTATGTATAAGCCTTTGGCAGAAAAAGATTATGATACTATAGCAGGCTTAACAAACTTTTATAAAAAGGTGTATCGAATCATCGCAGTCACAATCCTGACCTTGGGAGTGGCGCTGTTACCTTTTCTTCCGCACTTAATTAATCTTGAACAAGATATACCATTCATTGAAGTATATTATCTGATTTTCTTGATGTGCAATGTTGCGTCGTATTTGGTAACATACAAGACAACGGTTCTATATGCAGATCAGAAGAACTACATTATGTTACAGCATGGTGCAATATGGCATTTTGCTGAGGTATGTGCAATGCTTTTGGTGTTGTATATATCCCACAACTATCTTTTGTATTTGCTTACACAACTTGTGTTTGTGTATGGGCGTAATTTTTATATGTCCCGTTTGGCTAGTAAGTATTACCCATATTTGAATCGAAAGATAAAATTGCCAAAGGAACGGACAAAGGGTATTTTCAAGGATGTTGGTTCAGCTTTTTTATATAAGATTTCAAACGTACTCCTTACTGCCACGGATAATACGTTGATTTCAGTATTAATTAGCACTGAAATGGTTGGCTTTTTCTCGAATTATCAGATGATTATTGGGAAATTATTAAGCCTTTTAGGCACGTTATTTACTTCGTTAATAGCCAGTTTAGGTAACTTGATTGCAAAGGAAAACGAGGAACGCATATATGGTGTTTTTCAATCGATGCAGTCTTTGAGCTTGATTATCAGCACATTTTGTGTTACTTGCTTACTGTTGCTTGAAGAAGATTTTATAAGAATATGGCTGGGAGAAAAATATGTATTAAGCACTTTTTCTTTATTGGCGATTGTGTTTAATTTCTATTTTACTGTTTCAACAAAGCCTGTTGTTACATTTCGTGAAGCTGCGGGATTGTTTAGAAAAACAAAGTTTATTATGCTCTGGACAGCAGCTCTCAATATAGGATTGTCTATCATTTTAGGTAAAGTAATAGGTTTAGCAGGAATCATTCTTGCAACATCATTGTCAAAACTCTTGACGTGTTTTTGGTATGAACCTAAATTGTTATTCAATGACTACTTTAAGAAACCATGCAAATTGTATTTTATTGAAATGCTAAAGGGAACCGTTGGGATATTTATTTCTGTTTGTGTAGCATGGATTGCAACTATGTGGTTGATTCCGTCAAGTTGGTTGGAACTTATATTAAAGGGTATTATTGTTGCGTTTGTCAGCGCTGCTGTAATTTTTGCCCTTTACCATAAAACAGAAGGTTTCAAGATGATTTACAACAGAGGTGCAACGCTTGTAAAAAGATGCTTTAAGAAATAGTTGCTTTTAGTTATCATTCGAGAGGTAGAGTATGAAGCAAAAAATAAGTGTAATTGTTCCTTGCTTTAATAGTGAGAGTACAATTGATCGCTGTATTGATTCAATTTACTCTCAGGACGGGGAGTTTCAAATTGAATTGATTGTAGTGAATGATGGTTCCACGGATCAGAGTGAGAATAGAATCTCAAAGTGGATTCCTTTGTTTGCAGATAAGGGATATGAACTGAAGTATATCAAACAAGAGAATCAAGGTCCTGGAGGTGCAATCAATACAGGACTGAAATATGTTTCTGGAGAATATCTATCTTTGCTTGATGCAGATGACTGTTTTTTGCAAGGCTCTATTAAGAAACGGTTTTCTCACTTAGAAGAACACCGAGAATATGTAGGTGTCCGTACTAATGGTTGGCAAGACAAACAAGGTGATAGAAAACTCTTTGATTTGGATCCAGAAAGAACAACAAATGAAAATTTATTTGACGGATTGATTGGAGGCAGAGCAACAAACTGGGCAGGTTCTTATATGATAAGAACGCAGGTATTGTTTGATTTCTATCCAACAAGAGAAATATATGCTTCTCGTTTCGGGCAGCATATGCAATTATTGCTTCCTGTTGCTTATAAGAACCGGTTTGGCTATATTGATGAGCCTTTAATGATTTATTTTTTACAGGATAATTCGCATTCTCAGGCATCTACGCAAGAAGAACAGTTAAGAAAAGATGATCGAAATTTCTACGGTTACTATGATATTTATACACATATGGTATCCGAAATTATTTCAGATAAAGACGAAAGAGAATTCTATCTCAATATCATCGAGTCTTGGAAGTATAAACATGAACTCAATAAGTCCATGCAGTGTGGAGATAAAGTGGCTGCTCAAAAATATTACAGACTGTATGAGGATACCGGTCGAATGACCTTAAACGAAAAAATAGATTATTACTCAAAGACCAATCCAATCAGGGCGGTATGGCTGAAAGTTTATCGCCGTATTGGAATGGTTCTGAAAGGCACGAAATGAAAAAGAAAATAGGTATTGTAACCATAGTTGATAATACGAATTATGGAAATAGATTACAGAATTATGCGATATATCATTTGCTCCGGAGAAAGTTCCGTTGTTCCGCTGTGACATTAGCGTCCTGCGAAGAAAAAGCTTTTTATAATGGTGCATATGTCGCATGGATAAAAAATCAGATTGTTAAACAATTATGTGTGTTTCCATCATTGGCTGAAAAACGATTCGGAAATACTGTCACCAGATGGGCGAATTTCCAGAAATGGAGCAAGCTGATACCAACAAAGTGTTACTATTCGCACAAGTCGCTTCCAAGATCTCTAAATGAGCAGTATGATCTCTTTGTTGCGGGAAGTGACCAGATTTGGAATTACCATTTTTCATCACATAAATTTGATGATTACTTTTTGAAATTTGCAGATAATCAAAAGAGACATGCGATTTCGGCAAGTCTTGGAGTGGATTATTTACCAGCAGAATGGAAAGACACATTTAGAAATGAACTGAGTAAGTTTAAGAATATTTCGGTACGAGAAGATGCCGGTCAAGCGATTATTCAAGACCTGTTAGGTGTTGATGTACCGGTATTGATTGATCCGACCATGATGCTTACAAAGGATGAATGGTTAGCAGTATCGAGAAAACCCAGAATTGATTGCTCTAAGCCTTATGTTTTGAAATATTATTTGGGCGATGAAGCAGAGGAAGAAAGGATAGATGTCTGGGCAAAAGAAAACGGGTATGAAGTATATGAATTGCTGAATAAGGACATTCCTGAGTTATATTCAGCAGGGCCGGGAGAGTTTATCTCACTGATCAGCAATGCTGCATTGGTATGTTCCGATTCGTTCCATTGCATTGTGTTTTCGATTATTTTTTCCAGACCATTCCTTGTGTATGCAAGACAAGGTTCTGGAAATTATATGACGTCTAGACTTGATACGCTGCTAAATAAATTTGGCTTTGAGGATCGCTGGAAGCATCTGGTTGCTCCGGAAAATTATCTTAAATGTGATTATTCGGCTGTTCCAGAACGGTTAGAAAAAGAGCAACAGCAGTTTATGGATTACTTATCTATTGTTTTGAAATAAACAGGAATTGAGGTGAAGAGTATGCCGAGTTTAGCTGAACCTAATTTATGTGTGGGATGTTCTGCGTGTGCAAGCATATGCCCAAAGAGGTGCATTGAAATGGAAACAGATTCGGATGGGTTTCGATATCCTGTCCTTATGCATCCTACAAACTGTGTTGAATGCGGTATGTGTGAAAGCGTGTGTCCTGTTTTGATCAAAAGTATCAAAGCGAATGATGATCTGCCTTCTGCTTATGCGGCATTTACGAAGAACGAATGTATTCGCCAGGACAGCTCATCCGGTGGAATCTTTACCGAGATAGCAAAAAAAGTTATTGAGGAAAATGGCGTTGTATACGGTGCTGCGTATGATGAAGGATTTGCTGTTTGTCATTGTTGTGTAGACAAGATAGAGGATCTGCAGAAATTGCGTGGTGCAAAATACGCAGAAAGCAATCTGGGCAGTTCCTTCCCTGAGATTTTAGACAGACTGAAACAAGGTCAGCTGGTCTTATTTTCGGGTACACCTTGCCAGGTTGCCGGACTGAAATCGTTTGTTAGAAAAGATTACAACAATCTGATTTGCATTGACTTTGTATGTCATGGTGTTCCCTCGCCTATGGCATGGGATGCATTTATAAAATACAGAGCAGAGAAAGATGCTGACGGAAAACTGCCACAGCGAATTAACTTGCGCTCCAAGGAGACAGGTTGGAGCCAATATCAGTATTCAAATGTCTTTGAATATGAGGATGGCAAGAAAAGCAGCACATTAAGCTCTCAGAGCATATTTATGAAGCTATTTGTGGGTGATTACATTTCCAGACCATCGTGTTCGGATTGCAAATTCAAAGGATATAGTCGAGTCAGTGACATTACTCTGGGGGATTTCTGGGGCATCTGGGATATAGAACCGGAAATGGATGATAATAAAGGCACGTCAGTTATTCTAGTTCATACGCCTAGTGGAGAAAAGCTTTGGAGGGATATTGAACCCCAAATAAAGAGTAAAGAAGTTACTCTTGAACAGGCAAGTCAACAGAATCAATCTATGCTGAAAGCCTCTAAAGCAAACACGAATAGCAAGCTTGCGCTGCGTAAAATAAAAGACGGAAAAATAGATACTTGTGAAAAGTTCTTTAATATACAAAAGCCAACAGTTTTTGCGAGAATCAAAGGTAAAGTGAAGCGAATGATTGACAGGAAATAGTTGCTCAGATTTCAATGCAGCAACAGTTTCTTGTAGAAGAAAGAGGTTTTTATGGCGATTGGTAAATTACTTCATTGGCTATATTGTCTGGATTTTGTTGATGCGGTGGTGCTATTGATTGCTTGCTCATTTTTATTCTGTTGAGCTCATAACCGCTTTGCCCAATATTGTTCGTGGAAGGTTCTTGTTATCCTCCTGTTGCTTATAGCAACTGTCGGAGTAATATATACAACGTTGGGAACTCGTACCAGTGGAGAAACTTTACAGGTCAATTTGATTCCATTACATTCATACCGGGAGGTTATGAATGGCGGCAATCCCGAAATTTTACGAAGCAATTTCATGAATGTCGTTCTATTTTATCCAATCGGACTGCTGGGTACTGCGTTGCTACCAGAAAAATGGTCTGGAGTAACCGTCAAATCTCCAGGCGTATAAAAAGGC
>OGPO01001365.1_pt1 | contig 15851 bp, 16 predicted proteins | sample 1553041 | NCBI WGS metagenome assembly OGPO01 (sample SAMEA2580281, study PRJEB22360) | human gut metagenome | biome: human gut; feature: human-associated habitat; material: faeces | place: Denmark | collected 2008/2010 | reverse complement strand
TTTTTGGCGACATCCTTTTTATCTTTCTTCACATATTCACTCTCTAAACGTTTGAGAATAATTTCACCGCTCGCCGCAAGCGCAGACTAGGCACGTCCGGCTTTTGTCCGGACAGCTCTGTCTGTGCGAGGAAGCGGAATATCGCCCGCAGTCCATTTAAGCACGGTCACTCTGTTCCCTTTTATCGGTATTTCCATGCGCAATCTATGCTAGATTCAGCACAGCACTAACATATTAAGCCAGTATACACTCCGCTAGCGCTACGTGACTGGTTCAGGGCTGCGCCCCGAAACCCGCGCTGACGCGCCTACGGCTTGTCTAACCCCGAAGAAAGCCAGCATAAATGCTGTCTCCCTTCGGGGTTTTGGAGAGGGTTATGTCTGACAAACGCACGAAAATGCTCACCCTGTGGGTGACTCCGGAGGAGCACGAGCGTCTACTTGCTCGATGTGATTCGCCGCGACTGGCGACATGGATGAGAGAGGTATGCCTCGAGGAAAAACCCACCCGAACATCAAAACCTTTGCCTACGTTGGCGCCAGAACTGCTGCGACAGCTTGCGGGTATGGGCAACAATCTAAACCAGATAGCGCGGCGGCTGAATAGCGGTGAGTGGTCAGCACATGACCGTGTTCAGGTGGTCGCTGCCCTGATGGCGTTAGAGCGCGAGCTGCAACTTCTTCGGGAGCAGGCGAGATGATTGTAAAATTTCACGCCAGAGGGACAGGAAAGGGCTCAGGACCGGTTGATTACCTTCTGGGTAAGGATAGGGCTAGAGTTGATGCAAAATTGCTTAGAGGGGCTTCTGAGGAGGTTATAGCTCTCATTGATAGTAGCCCGTATGCGAAGAAATATACCTCCGGCGTGTTGTCGTTTGCTGAGGCTGATTTGGCTTCGGAGACAAAGCAGAAAGTGATGGACAGTTTTGAGCGTGCGCTTTTGCCTGGTCTGGATGCTGACCAATATTCGGTGTTGTGGGTAGAGCATCGAGACAAAGGGCGTTTGGAGCTTAATTTTGTAATACCGAACATCGAATTACAGCGCGGTAAGCGTCTCCAACCGTACTTTGACCGTGCTGACCGTCCGCGCATCGATGCGTGGCAAACGGTGGTGAATGCGCAATTAGGATTACATGACCCGAATGACCCGCTCAATCAGCGGGCGTTGGTGACGGCGAACAGTTTGCCTCGAGAGAAACAGGCGGCCGCAGAGGCGATTACACATGGTTTGCTGCGACGTATTGATGCAGGAGAAATAAAAAATCGAGCTGATGTTGTTGAGGCGCTTAGAGATGCGGGTTTTTCGGTGGTCAGACAGGCAAAAAACAGTATCAGTCTCGCGTCGCCAGATGGTGGGCAAAATCTTCGGTTAAAGGGGGCTATCTATGGACAAGATTTTCGATTTAGCGAAGGACTTCGAGCAGAAATCGACAAAGCAGGCGAGCACTATCGAAGCGAATCTCGCGCACGTGTTCAAAGCGCACGAGAACGCTATCAATACGGCGTTGCACTCAAGCGGGCAGAGAATCAGCAGCGCTATCCAAGAGCAGAGCTTAACGATGCGTTGGATGGTGTTGAAAAGCTGGTTATCGATAGGGGTTGGTCTGTTGGTGATGTTGTGTCTGGGCGGGAGCGTGCTGTGGTGGCAAGGGACACAGATACGGGAGAACGCGCAGTTGATGACAGAACAGTCGGATACGTTGAAAAAGTTGAACACGAAGACGTGGGGCATTCGGTTTCAAGAGGATACGAGCGGTCGCTTTTTGGTGTTACCGAAGGGCGTGAAAGCGAACCCGAACTGGACGTTCGAGGACGGGACACGGCAGGGTGTCAAATTGGAGAGGAAGTAAATACAGATGACAGCATTAGAGCAGGAATTATTGAGCGCCTTCGAGGCGTTACAGCAGAGTTACGTGATGCAGCAACAAGCGTGGTCGGAAAGCTACAGCGCGTTGCAGCAGATGTTCACGACTACTTCCGCACAGGCGGAAACCTTGAACGCGCAGAACATCCGCTTGTCTCAGAGTCTGAGCAGGTTGCTCGAGCAGGTAAGCGACTTGAGTGGTCAGGTGCAGAGCTTAAGCAGGCAAGTGTCGAGTATCAAAGGCAGATAAGGCGTGATAGTCCGCGGTTTAAGGGGCTAGAATTATAATCAGATGAATAGTGGAACGTCGTCGTTAGTGGGGATGGGAAACTTTTAATTGGGCGTTTCTCCGGTGTTGAGAACGTTATTTTACCAAATGTAAAACTTTGTGAGGGATTTTATGACAAGGAAATATTACATACATAATATGTTTTGGGGATACTTTATGGCTGCTTGTATTCTTTACGCCAGTTATGGTGATGACGAACCTAAAATAATTGCGCTCAGAATCTTTGGTTTGGCTAGCGCTATTCTATTTCCTTTCTCTCGGTTTCTAATAGAGAAAGCAGCGCTTAGATATACGAAAAAAGAATTTTGGAAAACAGGTTTTTTTAAGGATGGTGTGCCAAAAACATATTTAATGACTTTGTATTTTATTTTTATTTTTATGACATCAATTCCTATTGGTGTTCTTTCTGTTTGTTTTGAAATAAAAAATGTGACCGCTAAAATATAGCGGTCATACAATCAAGTTAAATCCCAATGACCTTATTTGCCTCGTCAACTATTGTCTCGTTAACTAACGCCCCAACCCCAGCCATAATCAAACCATAACCTAAAATACCTATAGGCCCACCCAATACAGCACTGAATGCTAAGGCGGTAACATGGGTTGCAGCTAGCCCTACTGCAATAGTTTCAGTTTTAACATAAAGAGATCTCCAATTATCAGTTTTCACTGCTTTGTATAATTGGGGTCAGTTTGGAGATCGGAAATTTTTGTACGTTAAGCACATTATTTAACCAATTAGGATACGTAAGTGATTGATTTATCGTCAGTGGCTATCGCTTTTAGGTTGTCGCTCTTGCTGTATCGCATTTAGGTTATCCGATTAAGACAAAATCCCCTGAAAACGCTGTATAGCGCGGGAGTACACCCTATTGCTATAGGTAAGTCTGTTCAAAAAACAGGCTTACCGTACAATAATTCTCTATATCCAAACTGACCCCTAATTCTGTAAACCAATCAGTTATATCGATAGCTGGGCCAACCCAACCTAGTCCTTTGCTGAACTTGGATATATTTTTTGCGGCTTTTTCTACATCCATAGACTCCAAAGCCTTGGCGATAGCTTCGCGATCTTTCGCATTGATTTTTTTGTTAATGTTAGCCTTGTGTTTTTCATAAGATTTCAATGCATCTTCTACATTGCGGATCTTTTTACCTTTAGCTTGATCAGCTAATAACTTAGCGAGCTTCTCGGCTTTTTCTCCGTAAACCTTAAAAACCTCTTTATAGAAATCTGCAGTAAATTTAACAGCGTCCTTAACTGCTTCTTTTTCATTGTTAATGGCATCCCTAACCTGTTTTTCCGCGGTTCCTTTATTATATTTAAAACTTTTAAGCGGGCTCCAACGAGTATCATCACTAGGTTCATAATTAACATACGCGGTATCAATGAGCTTACCCGTACTATCAAAAGTCAATTTGTAAACATGACCTTGAACATGAGTAATATAAGAGTGCCATGCTGAGTTTTCTGATTTAACCTCAATAACGGTCCATTTTGGAGGGTTTAACTGCCAGCTAGCATCTCCAATAGGTGGGAATCCTCCCGTGTTAGGATATTTACCCGTGTTATATTCTGGGATGGCAACTGAGCCCCCGCCGTTACCATGACCAGAACCACCACCCCAGTTGATACCAGCTCCCCCTTGACCTACTTCCTGTCCACCGGTGATTGTAATATGTGGATGGTTGTCCCAATATCCACCACCAGAATCAGGTCCACCTTTTCCTGATGTTCCATTAAGGGGTCCGCTTGGAAAACGGAAATTATCCCACTCTAAGACTGCTTTTTGTACAATTCGGTATCGACTGTGCGTAATGGCCGATATTTCCCGGACCCCAGCTTAAGATTGTTACGCCAGACGTAATCACCACTCAGATTGATATGTTCCCAGCCCAGAGGAGAAAGATGAGATACCAGTTGCTCATTTATCGGGATACCTTTTCGTTTCAGTGACTCAATGGCTCTTTCTATATATACCGTGTTCCACAACATGATCGCCGCTGTCAGTAACGTCAGCCCGCTGGCGCGGTAACTTTGATTCTCCAGCCCACGATCCCTTATCTCACCCAGACGGTGCATAAAAACCGCTCGCGCAAGGGCATTACGGGCCTCACCCTTATTCAGCCCCGCCTGTACGCGTCGGCGCAGACCGGGATCTCGGAACCAATCCAGCATAAACAGTGTCCGCTCGATGCGGCCAATCTCTCTCAGCGCTTTGGCAAGCCCATTCTGTTTTGGGTAACTGGCTAACTTTTTCATCATCAGCGATGCGGTGACTGTCCCCTGCTTAATCGAGGTTGCCAGACGCAATACCTCATCCCAGTGCGCCTCAATGTCTTTGATATTCAGGCTGGTTGTTGATATGACGGACTGAAGCCCCGGATAGCGATCTGCCTTTCCATGAATAAACAGCCGCTTGTCATGAAGATCCCGGATCCTCGGCGCAAAAGCGAACCCCAGCAGGTGCATCAGAGCGAAAACATGTTCAGTGAAACCTGCGGTATCGGTGTAATGCTCGGTAATTTCCAGATCGCTTTCATTGTACAGCAGACCATCAAGCACGTGGGTTGAGTCGCGCACCCGGCTGATCACTTTGGCGTAGAACGGGCTATATTGGTCTGAGATATGCGTATAAATCTGCACGCCTGGCTCCTGACCATACTTAAGATTGACCTGACCCGCATAACGCCCGTGACTGCCTACCCGAAAGTTTTGCCCGTCTGACGACGATGTTGTACCGTCGCCCCAGAATGCAGCCAGAGGTCGCGCTTTCTGAGCGTTGACCAGCTCGGCCAGTGCCGCTGAATAGGTTTCATCTCTTATGTACCATGCCTGAATACCTTCGAGTGACGATTTTGTTGCCCCCGGGCAGGACTCCGCCATTTTTGTCAGCCCCAGATTAATGCCGTCGGCCAGAATTGTGGTCAACAACAGTCTTCCGTCTTTTGGTCTGACGTTATTATTTTTGAGGTGCGCGAAGTGATGCGTAAACCCTGTCCAGCTGTCCACTTCTTCCAGTATCTCGGTAATTTTCGGATGAGGAAGCATGCCATAAACCAAATCGGCAAAGGGGGAAATACCCGAAGGAACGCTGTTCTCCAGCGGAGTGATTTTTACGCCTTTATCTGAGATATCAACATCGGGCAAATCACCGGCAAGAGCCATCGCGTTAACTTCTTCCAGACGCGATGCAAGAAGCGTCATACGGGCCTGAAGATAAGCCTGGCAATCGGTCTGAACGGCCAATTGTAACTGGTCATTATGTCGGGATTTCTCAAACTCAGCAGCCGGGATGAGATAATCATCAAAATTTCTGTAGCGGCGCGATCCTTTTACCCAAATATCACCTGAGCGTAACGCCCCCTTGAGCTCATTCAGTACGCAAAACTCGTAGTACTTGCGGTCGATTCCTGAAGGCGTGAGTACCAGTTTTCGCCAGCTTTCAGGGATAAACCCTGTTGGCGCTGCGGGCGGGACTTTACGAAGTTGTTTACGGTACATTTCCCTGATGGTGTCCAGCGCATCGCTGAGCGTCTGCGCAGCAGGTGTTGCGATGAACTGCAATGCTGACAGCATACGCGGGGCGTATTTACGCAGCGTACTGTATTTTTCGGTGATGAGGTGAAGCGGGTCGAAATTGCCCTTACGGGAGAGAAACTGTGTTTCTTCCAGGCTGTTGGCGAACTCCTGCCAGGGAAGGACATCTTCTATCGCTGCCCAGGGATCTTCACCGGATTCTCTGGCATGCAGCAGTGCCTGACCGACAGTAACATATTGTTTCAACTTGCTCTGGATGAGTTTCCCCGTCAGCTGAAGCCTCTCGGCCTGTGTACGTTTTGCCTGGCTGAACAGCGTACTCATAATACGTTCGTGCAGTTCGATAACCTCATCGGTCAGTGTGGCCCGCGCTTCCTGAATGACACAAACCAGCGTAGCGTAACGTCTGACATCGGTGAATTTTGCCAGATCTCTGCTGCTCATTTTCCGGCCCTCACGCGCCAGTTTAAGTAACCTGTTCTGGTGAACGGAAAGCGCAATACCACCAGACAATTCCAGCGCAGCGATGGAATTAAGCCGATCGATATGTTGCAGCACATTTTTACCGTTTATTTTACCGGGAGGTTGAAGTAGCCATGCCAGACGGGAAGGTTGTTCACCCTCTGATATGAGCAGGCTGTCGAGTGCTGATTCATGCTGCTTTTCCAGTTGCGCAGTAAGTGCCGAAAATACGGCTCTGTCAGCGAGCGTGACGACTTCGGCAAGCGTCCGTTCTATCACATCAACAGAAGGGAAAATAACATTATTGTTATGTAGCCAGCTGAGCATTTCTTCCGCAAGTATAAATCCTTTGTCAGTACGCATGGCATAGGGGTGAAGATGCCGGATACAGTCTTTTTGCAGTGACCGACTGAACGGAGATAATTTCAAGTAGCGATAAAGTTCAGTCAGATGTTCCCAGCGAGTTTGCTCTCTTGAGGCATATTCCGGCCATAGATCAGGTTGAAGCTTCAGCCGGGAAGCGATTCTGGATATGACGCCACTGTGAGGGATATTACTTTTGTCCGGAATAAATCCAGGTCCGCGCAGATAACAGAGTAATACAGCAAAGCCCAGGCGATTTGCTGGCCGTCGGTGTTTATTAATGAGTGCAATATCATGTTCATTCAGAAAACACATGCGCGTCAGAAGAACGTCATCATCCGGCACAACCAGCAAGCGTTCTTTTTCTTCACTACTGAGTATTTGTCTCCGTGGCATAGATGCTTCCTCTGCATATAGTTGATTTGAGTTATCACTTCACACTGACCGAAACCGGTCGGTTTCGTACATCTTCTAATATATCTGTCCGAAAGTAAGTGAAATTCATTTCGTACAGGTGTTATAATTCGGACATCCATTTCGTACGGAAAGTTTCCTATGTCACGAGTTTTTGCCTACTGCCGGGTCTCCACTCTGGAGCAGACCACAGAAAACCAGCGTCGTGAAATTGAAGCGGCGGGTTTTGATGTTCGTGCTCAGCGATATATTGAGGAACATATTAGTGGTTCGGTTGCCGCAAGTGAGCGACCTGGATTTATCCGACTGCTTGACCGTATGGAAAGTGGCGATGTTCTGATAGTCACCAAGCTTGATCGCCTGGGCCGAAACGCGATGGATATCAGAAAAACGGTAGAACAACTGGCAGATTCCGATATTCGTGTCCACTGCTTAGCTTTGGGTGGAGTAGATCTCACCAGCCCCGCGGGGAAAATGACCATGCAGGTTATTTCTGCCGTGGCAGAATTTGAACGGGACCTACTGCTTGAACGCACACATTCAGGTATTGCGCGGGCAAAAGCGGCAGGGAAACGTTTTGGCCGTCCCTCTGCCCTGAACGAAGAACAAAAACAGGTCGTTATTGAGCGTATTAATTTAGGCTTAAGCATCAGCGCCATTGCCCGAGAGTTTAGTACTACCCGTCAAACCATACTTCGGGTAAAAGCCGGATCTAAACTGCCATAAGACTGGTCTCTATTTGACCAAGTTGTCAAAGGCGTTAGATTGATTTTACCTGTATTGAAAACAGATTTAGCTCGTTAATAATGCACTCAGGTTCTTCACTGAAAGGCATGTTGTTCAAATCTAAAACGCCATCATTTTTTTGAGGGTTATCTGCCTGTAAGTCCGTAAAGAGAGGTGTAAAATCCAGTTGTGCCTCCCCTCGCTCAGCGACCAGCTCAAACGTTTTATTTGTGGCTGCATCGTTACTCAACGCACTGACCAGAACCTGGGCGATTTGTTTTCTGGATATCACACCATCTTCCGGCGTTCCTGCATGGTGTCGATCCCCCTGGAGCATAACGATTCTGTGTTCATCATCATTGTTGTAGTCAAACCAGCCGGGCCTGACGATGGTATAGGGATGGCCACTCGCCCTGACCAGACGTTCGGCACGTCTTTTCCAGTCATGAACCTCAGTGCGTTGATTCCAGGTGCTGAGCCGTTCAGTCACGCCAATCGTGGTCATTAAGCCGATGCGTACAGACGTATCCCTGAATAGTCGTAAAATGTTACGTACACCACCGTAATCTATCGCTCTGGCCCCAATACGCCCCTGGCCATCGGAACCGAGAGTGAAGATGATGGCATCAATATCTTTCGGCAAATCGGTAAGTGTTTCAGGCATTGAAACATCGCCGTAAAAAACATCCGTTCCACGCGGAAGTAATTTTACTTTCCGTTTATTTCTGACCAGCGCCACGGGCTGATGGCCTATTTCGATAGTGGTATTCACGACATGAAGACCAATACTTCCGGTCGCGCCTGCAATGAGTATTTTCATGATAAACCCTCTGATAATTCAGACTTATTTTCTCTACAGTCAGAATATCAATTATCATTATTGTCAGTAATGGGGCTAAAATGATTGTGTCTATGAACACCCTTCATGAGTGTGCGATGAAGGGAATGCCTCCATAAGGAAATCGCCGATGCTCAAAGAAAACTTCAACGAACTGCAAATCTTTCTTGTGGTAGCGAGGGAGCGAAGTTTTACCAAAGCAGCGGGTAAACTGGGGGTTTCTCAGTCTGCACTCAGCCACGCGATGAAGGCCCTGGAGGAACGGCTAAATATCCGACTTCTGACCCGCACTACCCGAAGCGTTGCCCCCACAGAAGCCGGTGAGAGAATTATCGCCTGCCTTGAACCCCGTATTGCCGATCTTGAGCAGGAGCTGGAATCGCTTGTTCAACTGAACGGCACTGCCTCCGGCAATATCCGTTTATCTGCCGGGGAGCATGCAGCGCGAAGTCTGGTATGGCCTAAGCTAAAGCCCTTTCTCAGGGAATACCCGGAAATTAATCTCGAACTGGTGGTTGATAACGGTTTTGTCGATATTGTTGAGGGGCGTTTTGATGCCGGGATCCGCCTGGGCGAAAGCGTAGATAAGGATATGATCGCGGTGAGGATTGGACCGGAAATGCGCATGGCAGTGGTGGGAGCACCGTCCTATTTTGCCGCTAACCCCGTACCAGAAACACCGCACGAGCTACAAACCCATCGGTGTATCAATATGCGCCTGCCGACTGCCGGTGGTCTTTACCACTGGGAGTTTGAGAAGAATGGGAGGCACTGTTGCAAATAGTCGGTGGTGATAAACTTATCATCCCCTTTTGCTGATGGAGCTGCACATGAACCCATTCAAAGGCCGGCATTTTCAGCGTGACATCATTCTGTGGGCCGTACGCTGGTACTGCAAATACGGCATCAGTTACCGTGAGCTGCAGGAGATGCTGGCTGAACGCGGAGTGAATGTCGATCACTCCACGATTTACCGCTGGGTTCAGCGTTATGCGCCTGAAATGGAAAAACGGCTGCGCTGGTACTGGCGTAACCCTTCCGATCTTTGCCCGTGGCACATGGATGAAACCTACGTGAAGGTCAATGGCCGCTGGGCGTATCTGTACCGGGCCGTCGACAGCCGGGGCCGCACTGTCGATTTTTATCTCTCCTCCCGTCGTAACAGCAAAGCTGCATACCGGTTTCTGGGTAAAATCCTCAACAACGTGAAGAAGTGGCAGATCCCGCGATTCATCAACACGGATAAAGCGCCCGCCTATGGTCGCGCGCTTGCTCTGCTCAAACGCGAAGGCCGGTGCCCGTCTGACGTTGAACACCGACAGATTAAGTACCGGAACAACGTGATTGAATGCGATCATGGCAAACTGAAACGGATAATCGACGCCACGCTGGGATTTAAATCCATGAAGACGGCTTACGCCACCATCAAAGGTATTGAGGTGATGCGTGCACTACGCAAAGGCCAGGCCTCAGCATTTTATTATGGTGATCCCCTGGGCGAAATGCGCCTGGTAAGCAGAGTTTTTGAAATGTAAGGCCTTTGAATAAGACAAAAGGCTGCCTCATCGCTAACTTTGCAACAGTGCCGCATCAGGCCACCCGCGAAACGTTGCAGCAACGCCTCGAGCAGGCAGTCGCTGACGCGCAGGCGCGCGCCGGTGAGCTTGCACTTGAACGTGACAGAGTCAGCAGCCTCACCGCCAGGCTGGAATCGCAGGAAAAGGCATCCTCGGAGCAACTGGTGCGTATGGGCAGTGAAATAGCCAGTCTGACAGATCGCTGCACGCAGCTGGAAAACCAGCGTGATGATGCCCGTCTGGAGACGATGGGAGAGAAAGAAACGGTCGCGGCACTGCGTGGTGAGGCTGAAGCCCTGAAGCATCAGAATCAGTCACTGATGGCGGCGCTTTCAGGCAATAAACAGACCGGTGGCCAGAATGCGTGATGATGACAATTCAGACGCCTGTGATGAAGCGCCCCGGGCGGAGGATAAATGCTACACCAAAGGGCGACTTCGGGATGAGTTCAGGATGAAGCCAGCCCCCGGTGTGGAACCGGTCAGATTGTACAAAAGTCCTTACGGCGGGAAATACGGCGTATGGCGGCTGGCTGACTGCGTCCCGATGCGGGCGAAACGCCCACAGACAGAAAAACAGCGGCAGGCCAGCGCACGTCTGGGCCTGCAAGCCCGGATGAAGAGTGAGCGTGGCAGATTCGCCATGCTGGCACATACCTGGTTAACGCTGGACCCCGTCTTCCTCGATACCGAAACGACCGGACTTGATGCCGGCGCGCAGGCGCTGGAAATCGGTCTGGTGAATGCCCGCGGTGAGAGGATATTTGAGACCCGCCTTAAACCCACTGTCGACATCGATCCGGCAGCAGCTGCAGTACACGGTATCAGTGACGATGATCTGGTCAGTGCGCCATCCTGGCCCGATATTGCGCAGCAGCTGCAGCACCATATCGGCCGGCGCCCGCTGGTTATTTTCAAGGCTTTGTTGAATAAATCAGATTTCGGGTAAGTCTCCCCCGTAGCGGGTTGTGTTTTCAGGCAATACGCACGCTTTCAGGCATACCTGCTTTCGTCATTTTGTTCAGCGCTCGTACCAGGGCCATAGCCTCCGCAACCTGACCATCGTAGTCACGCAGCGTCAGTGAACCCCCGAACAGCTGTTTTACCCGGTACATCGCCGTTTCCGCTATCGAGCGACGATTGTAATCTGTTGTCCATTTCCACCGCGCATTACTCCCGGTCATTCGCTGATTAGCCACTGCACGGTTACGGTCTGCATATTCACCGGGCCAGTAACCCGCACCTTTTCGGGGAGGGATAAGCGCGCTGATTTTCTTACGCCGCAGTTCATCGTGACATAGCCGGGTATCGTAAGCGCCATCGGCGGCGGCTGACCTGATTTTCCGGTGGGTTTGCCGGATTAACCCGGGGAAGGCCTCTGAGTCCGTAACGTTGTTCAGCGACAGGTCAGCGCAGATGATTTCATGTGTTTTACTGTCAACGGCGAGATGCAGCTTACGCCAGATACGGCGGCGTTCCTGGCCATGCTTTTTGACTTTCCACTCGCCTTCACCGAAGACCTTCAGCCCGGTGGAATCAATTACCAGGTGTGCGATTTCACCCCGGGTGGGCGTTTTGAAACTGACATTAACCGACTTTGCCCGCCTGCTGACACAGCTGTAATCCGGGCAGCGTAGCGGAACGTTCATCAGAGAAAAAATGGAATCAATAAAGCCCTGCGCAGCGCGCAGGGTCAGCCTGAATACGCGTTTAATGACCAGCACAGTCGTGATGGCAAGGTCAGAATAGCGCTGAGGTCTGCCTCGTGAAGAAGGTGTTGCTGACTCATACCAGGCCTGAATAGCTTCATCATCCAGCCAGAAAGTTATGGAGCCACGGTTGATGAGGGCTTTATTGTAGGTGGGCCAGTTGGTGATTTTGAACTTTTGCTTTGCCACGGAACGGTCTGCGTTGTCGGGAAGATGCGTGATCTGATCCTTCAACTCAGCAAAAGTTCGATTTATTCAACAAAGCCGATGAACGATAATACCCTGTCGAATACCGATTCTTTAAACGATATCGTGAAGGATGGACGGCAACAACTCGCTCGAGGCAGAAATGATTTTCTGCTTTTTAACTCTCAGACCGTCAGCCCGGGAACCAACCTGAGCAGCCTCGATGCGCTTAAACGCGATTATTTGGCCTACGCTGATGTCCTTGATAAAGCGTTAACGCTTACGGAGCAGGGAAAACTGGATGACATCCTACGGCTACGTATTCAGGATTATCAGGTATCCATGCAGGATAGCTATAATCGCTGGCGCGTCACTTATGAAGACGTAAGTCGACGGGGGATCAGTGAAAATCAGAAAACCTTTACAGAAATGCTGTGGACTATGGGAACAGTTATTCTCTTGGTGATCATCATTATATTACTCAGTTGGGTCGGATTACGGAGAATGCTCATTGCACCTTTAAAAGATAATATGCAGCATTTGAGCACTATTTCGCAGGGAGATCTCACGCATTCGGTGAGGGTCGAAGGAAATAATGAGATGGCAAAACTGGCAGAAAGTATTCTCCATATGCAACAGTCTCTGATCAGAACAGTCAGTGATGTCAGACTCGGTTCTGACTCTATATACACCGGGGCAGGTGAGATAGCCTCAGGTAGTCATGATTTGTCATCCCGGACCGAGCAGCAAGCTGCATCACTGGAAGAAACTGCAGCAAGTATGGAACAACTGACGGCAACGGTTAGGTTGAATGCTGACAATGCCCGCCAGGCTTCACAGCTTGCAGTTGCCGCTTCCGATAAAGCATTAAAAGGGGGAGATGCTGTCAGCTTGGTTGTAAGTACAATGGATGATATCGCCGATAGCTCTAAGGAAATTGGTGCCATCATTAATGTTATCGATGGTATTGCGTTTCAGACTAACATTCTCGCCCTTAACGCGGCCGTTGAAGCAGCAAGAGCTGGGGAGCAGGGGCGCGGATTTGCCGTGGTGGCTGGCGAGGTTCGCAACCTTGCCCAGCGCAGTGCGCTTGCGGCTAAAGATATCAAGATACTCATTGAGGCCTCAGTCAGTCGTATTGAAAATGGCTCAGGCTTGGTTAAACGTGCTGGCGACTCGATGTCTGATATCGTCAATGCAGTGACCCGAGTGACAGATATTATGGCAGAAATTGCTGCTGCATCCGATGAACAGAGCCGCGGAATTGAGCAGGTTGGTATTGCGGTTCACGAAATGGACAGTGTGACGCAGCAGAACGCATCCCTTGTTGAAGAGTCCGTTGCAGCGGCGGCGGCACTTGAAGAGCAGGCCGGGTTGCTGCAACAGTCTGTATCAGTATTCAGGCTCCGGGACGACAACCTGGTTGTACCAGCACAGAAAGCGATTTAACCGACTGAACCGCGTTTCCGGTGGCCGTCGGCAGGAAATTGCGACTGGCTACCAAACACTGCCGGAAACGCGGCTGAACGGTTTTAGCCATGAAGCATGGTGTCGTAAACCTCTTTACAGACTGTAGTCTTGTGCCCCAGATCGGCAAAGAGGTTTACGCGGATGCCGTTCGCCTTCCCCACATAATCACTACTGATTAAAAGTAGTCCATCAGGATAATCTGCCTAACTTCCCCCGTTCCGTTCGGAAAACCGAACATAGCATCCGTATTTTTCCGGATAACCGGAATACCTAAAATCACAGCTCACAATTAACCTCCATTTATCAATTACTTATTTTTTATAAAAAGTGGCACGCTCAGTGCAATGACAGAGATGCGATGAACGTTTCATTCATCAACAGACAATGATTCAATTTGGAGAGTTAAATATGACTGTGTTGCAGAAATCCCTTCCGAAAGGGGTCGAATTATTAAAAAATCCAGGTCTGAATAAAGGCACGGCTTTCTCCCAACAAGAACGTCGTACCTTTGGTTTTACATGTTTTTGTTCGCCGTTGGCTATTCTGTGGGACCGCAGTTCATCCGCGCGATTCGTAGCGATGGCATGCCGCAGGTAGTTTTCACGGTGATCGTCTGCCTGTCAGGACTGGGGACCGCGATTCTTATTGGTAAAGGTCTGCATTATGGCGGGCCGATGACGGCAGGGTTGCTGGCTGGAGGATATTCCCCTGTTGTTTAACCTGTTTGTAAACCAGTCATCGATCAGTTTCAATCGCACAGCCCCAGTGATTAAAGAGACAAAACTTCATCAGTTGATGGCCTGGCGTTGGCCCGGGAACGTAAGGGAGTTGCGAAATGAAGCCGAGAGATTTGTTCTGGGCATTAAGAGTACAATCACAATGGGAGATATTTCTTCGGATATCTCCTCGTTCTCACTGATGCAAACCGTTGAATATTTTGAGAGAGGTTTGATTGCCACTGAGCTCGCACGCCATGCAGGTAGCCTTTCTCGTACAGCAGAGTCACTACAGGTAGCCAAAAGTACGTTGTCCGATAAGATAAAGAAATATGGGCTAAAATTTTGAAAAAATGGAATTCATCCAATAATGCAATAAATTAGAATCGTATTGCTGATTTTCGTTGATTCCAGTTGATCATATAGAACCATGAATCATTATGCCCATCATCACCGAGGATTCCCCTTTTGCATTGGTTAGTTCGTCTACGCCTGACCTGGCGCCAGGTCGTCACTGGATTTCCTTCACGTGCGAGGCTGGCAGCGCGTGATGCACTTGCTACTGCACTCGCCTGCCTGCTGTCATGGATACTGGCCGTATGGCTGCTGGGACATGAACATCCTACTTTTGCCATCGTCAGTGCCGTGGTATGTCTTGCTCCGGGCGTACCCAGTCACCTGAAACAAGCAAGAAATCTAGTGATTGGTTGTACGTTCGGTATTGTGATGGGGGAGTTGATGTGGCAGTTACCCGATACTCACCCACTGATTCGGATGTGCGTCGGTATGTTCTTCGCTATTTTGTTTGGTGCCGCCATTGGCCCGGCCCCGGTGGTACCAATCCAGGCTGGAGTATCGGTTGCTTTGGTTCTTGCCATGGGGCCAGAAAGCGCGGGTGGAACCCGTTTGGTGGATGTTTTGCTGGGAGCCTCTGTAGGATTATTATTCAGCCAGGTGCTTTTTACGTCTAATCCATTTAGTGATATTGGGCGTTCAACTTCTGATTTCCTTCGACAACTCGGTAATGGGATGGATCGAATGCTCAGAGCCTGCGAGGTGCAAAGCAGTAAGGGGGCAGAAGCCGCTTTGAGTCAGCTTTCAGATGCTCAGTCAGCTCTGGCAGCTCTTCGTGCCGCTGTAGCTGAAGCACAGGTCAGTAAACGCTGGTCGCTACGGGGTCGGCTACATGCAGAGCGGATTAACATCGTCACGCAACGTTACGACCGCCATGCAATACGGGTATACGCAACTTCCCTTTTATTAGCGGAAAGCATAAGCCGAGCCATGTCGCACACGCATACTCCGCCACCCGCCGCAGTTATGACGTATTGCCAATGGCTATCAGATAACTGCATGGAATTAGCCCGGCAATCAACCGTTTTTGTGCTAAAGGAAAGTGCCCCCCAAGCTTATATGGGCAAGCAGCCACAGAGCACAATCTATAAGTGCGATATATTACCACCAGAATGGCTCATTGTAGAAGATAATGCTAAACAACTGGAGTATGCCTTACAGGTGCTACTGTGTTCACGAGACGCATAATTGTAATGCCGAGATAACTGTATGCTGAACTACTGTTAGTATTTATCGACGTGTGTCACTTCCGTCACTTGGCTGAACAGTGGAAGATCTAATGACAAGTGGGTAATGACTCCAACTTATTGATAGTGTTTTATGTTCAGATAATGCCCGATGACT
>OGPO01001352.1_pt1 | contig 15932 bp, 13 predicted proteins | sample 1553041 | NCBI WGS metagenome assembly OGPO01 (sample SAMEA2580281, study PRJEB22360) | human gut metagenome | biome: human gut; feature: human-associated habitat; material: faeces | place: Denmark | collected 2008/2010 | reverse complement strand
CCAGCAGGTCAGGGCTTTAATGCTGGTCAGTTTGGAGGCTATAGCCCAGCCGCTCCAATACCGCAGCAAGCGCCAACTGCACAGCAAGCATCAGTGCCACAGCCTGAGTTTAATGCGCAGCCAGTGCAAGCACCTGCCGCAGCTGCTCAAATGCAGCAAAGAGAAATGGCTTATATGGCTAATCAGAACGTTGCGGGCAATACACCTGAATCAGGTGAGGAAATTCCGTTTTAATTCCTAAATTGACTATCCTTACTTTAAGGGGGTTTTTACCCCCTGTTTGTGGCAATAAGGTGATATATGCGCATTGTGCGATTTGGGCTAATGTTCGAATCAAAGCGGGCATTAGCAGAAGTTTTAGGAGTTAATCCAATCTATAGGCCACGGGTGCGCAAAGGAGTGGCTAATAAAAACAATCCGAACTTTACAAACATCCATAAGACTAGCCAGAACTTAACAGAGCGGGACATTATGCAACGTTTTGGGCTGACCTCAAAGAGTGAGGCAAAAAAGTGGCTTAAAGCTAAGGTAATGGAGGCTAAAGCTAATGATGCTTGTCTTAACAACTAAGCAGGTTTGTGAAAGGTTTAAAATAAGCCGTATGACGCTATATAGATGGCGTAAAGAGTATCACGACTTCCCTAAGCCTGTATTTGGGTATGGATGTTATTTAAAATTTGATGCTCAACAGGTTACGGACTGGTATCACAAGCGCGTACAGCAGGCTAGCCAAACAGATATAGGAGCATAAGGGCTTAAGCTCTTTTAGTATTATGAGCAATCAAATTATATTACGTGATTACCAGCAGCACACAGTGCAATCAGTAATCGAATATTTTAGCACTAATAAGGACGTTAATAAGAACCCTTTAGCGGTGCTTCCAACGGGTGCGGGAAAGAGCATTATTGCGGCTGAAATATGCCGCTTTTTCATGCAATACGATGATATGAAAGTAATGCTTCTTACACATAGCTCCGAACTGGTCAAACAGAATGCCCAGAAGATTAACCTGCTTCGTAATAACTTTTCTTTAGGTGTATACGCATCAAAGCTAGGCAAAAAGGACAGAATGCAGCGTGTAATCTGTGGTACTGTTCAAAGTGTTTATAAAGCTTTAGCTAAGAATCCATATGCTTTTGGAAGCCGTCGCCTGCTTATCATTGATGAGGCTCATTTGCTCAGCGATAAAGATAGCAGCATGTACCAGCAGGCTATTAAGGCGTTGAGAATTGCAGACCCTAAAATGCGGGTGTTTGGTATGAGCGCAACGCCGTATCGTTTAGACTGTGGTCTATTGACTGAGCAAGATAACGCCATTTTTACTGATATTTGTATTGATGTTAATGAGCAAATACCAGAGTTTATTAAGCGGGGTTATCTTGCTCCATTGGTTACCTTGCCTAGTCCTATTGAGTTTGACTTCTCTAAAGCTAAGATAACAGCAGGCGACTATAACAAGGCCGCAGCAGAGCGCATTTTAGATGATGATGATAGGCTAAATCAAGCTTGCGATTTAATGGTAGCTAATGGTAAAGACCGCAAGGCTTGGATTGTGTTCGTTAGTGGCGTGTCAATCGCTAACAAGATAGTATTCATGCTAAATATGCGTGGCATTAAAACAGCTGCTGTAAATAGCAAGCAGACTAAAGTCGCCAATGATAAGGCCATATCAGACTACAAAGCAGGGGTTTTGCAATGTTTGGTATCTGCTAACCAGCTAACAACGGGCTTTGATGTGCCTAAAATCGATTTTATAGGCATGTTGAGACCTACTATATCGCCTTCTTTGCATGTTCAAATGCTGGGCCGTGGTATGCGTGTAGCTGAGGGTAAAGTAGATTGCTTGGTATTGGACTTTGTGCGCAACTTTAGCAGGTTAGGGCCTGTTAATAACGTGAAAATACCAGAGAAAAAGCAACCTAGGGTAACCAAGCGTAAAGAGCCTTTAGAGGGTGTTTCAGGTGAGTTAAAAGAATGCCCTTATTGTCATGATGAAATGCCTAAATACGCAAAAGAATGCCCTCATTGTGGCGGCTTGGTATTAGGGTTAGAAGACATTGATTTGCATGACTTGTCAAGTGGCATTGCTATTGACTATAGCAGTGATTTTAAGCTAGATAAGTTGGATACAAAGCTATCAACTGTCTTAAATATGGTTGCCTCGCCTCATAAGGCTGTTAGTGGCAAGGACTGCATTAAAGTATCTTTTTCCTATAGAAAGTACAATCAAAATAGAGTGCTTAGAGCTGATACATATTTGAACTTTGATTATGAGGGTGTGCCAGCTCGATTGGCTTGTAAGATGTGGGAAAATTTAAAAGGGGCATGGCCTCCGCCTAAAAGCACTATGGAGGCCATTGATAGGTTAGGTGAGTTGAAACAGCCTAAAGCTATTGAGGTAATTAAGCGCAATACAACTCAAAAGTTTGATAAGATAAAGCGCATAGAATATTAATAAAAGGGTCGCAATATGCGGCCTTTTTTATTGGAAGAATTGAGGCAAGTAAGGCCTTGCGCACTTCTCAACATAATCGCCCCATGCCTGCATAATAACACGGCGCTGCTTTAGGTAGTCTGAACGCTGGTAAGCCTGTTGAGTGGCATTTTCAACCCTGTGGGCTAAACACATCTCAGCAGCAGCAAAGTTAAAATCTTGGTCAGCAAACCAAGTGCGTGCAAGTGAACGCATGCCGTGAGGGGTTATTATTGGGGTTAGCTTCATCATTCGAAAGGCAACATTTACCCTATAGGTTAGGTCAAGGTCTGAACTGTTCCTTGCTGCCACCAAATCGCACTTGCAAAAGTTGTTAATAATGTAAGCAAGTTGCTTGCAAATAGGTACGTTATGAGGCCTTTTGGCTTTCATTACAGAATCAGGCAAGCATATCAGGCTGTCTTCGTGGTCAATCCAGCCTTTTTTAATTGACTGTATTTCATGTGTGCGCAACAAAGTTAGCATGCCTAGAAAAAGCAAATAGCAGTAATACTCTTTACTTCTTGACTTGCATTGGCTTGCAATGGCAAATACTTCAGGTAATTGTTCGTAATGTGTTGACCGAAAATGCTCGCCATAATAAGGCTTAAGAGTTTTTGAGACAAATTGCAGTTTAGGCACTTCTATAAGGCCTAAAGCATTAGCGTAAAGCTCAACGGCTGCAATTGTTTTTACGACAATAAGAGCTACTGTTGGGGCTGTTAGAGCTATTTTATCAGCCAACTGCTTAACTTCTAAAGGGCCAATGCTATCTATCATGCGGTTCTTGAATGATTCAAGATGATTTGCTACATTGGCATACTTCTTTAAAGTGTTCTTTCTTAAGAAGTCTTTACTTGTCAGCCAGTCTTGGAATAGCTCTAAAAAGGTCATACTTGTTTTAGGGGCAACATAGCAACGGGCATCAATAAACTTAGCAGCCTCAATAGAAGCCTGTTCACGTGCTTGCTTTAATGACATAGCAGGGTATTCGCCTAAAATAACCTGATTGGCTTTGCCCTGACTGCTTTTGCGCAAAACCCATTGCATGCGGCCATTAGGGTACACCTTAATATTAAGACCGTCCCCGTCACTTTTAAGGTAAGATGATGCTTTTGGCTTAAGAGCCTTAAGCGCTAGGTCTGTAAGTTTAGGCATTAGATTAATCTCCATAATTTATTAGATTATAATCTTGTACCTATCTTGTACCTAGACAGTGATTCAAGATTTTACACTGTGATACACCGTGTTACACTATGATACGCTAAAAGCGTTAAAAAGCTTGATATAGCGTGGTTCTATAAATATTAACACTAGGATAAATTGGCGAATATATAGCTGTTAGCAAACCCGATATGATTTCGTTACAAGATTTAACTATTATGCGTGGCACTAAAGTTCTAATTGAGAATGCTAGTGCTACTATTTTGTCAGGACAAAAAGTCGGTATTATTGGTCGTAATGGCTGTGGTAAATCAACTTTATTTGCAGCGCTGCAAGGTGAAATTGCCCCAGAGCTAGGTTCCATTGGTATTCCTAAGAACTTAAAAATTGCTACTGTTGCTCAAAAGACTCCTGCCTTAGAAATTAGTGCGCTTGATTATGTCATGCAAGGTGACAAGACAGTTAATGCTCTATTGGTACAAAGAGAGCAGGCCTATGAGAGCAATAATGGTGAAAAAATTGCCCTCATTGAAGATGAGTTGGGCATGGCAGGCTACTGGACTTTAAAGGCCAGAACAGGTGCTTTGCTTTTGGGCTTAGGCTTTGGCCCTAATGAGCTTGATCGTCCTGTTAAAGAGTTCTCTGGTGGTTGGCGTATGCGTCTTAATTTAGCGCAGGCCTTGATTTTTAAGTCCGACCTTTTATTGTTAGACGAGCCTACTAACCACTTAGATTTAGACACAGTATTGTTCTTACAAAACTATTTGAACAGTTATGAGGGTACTTTACTTTGTATCTCTCACGATCGTGACTTTTTAGATAGTTTTGCCGACCACATTTTGCACTTTGAAGAGGGTAAGGTAGTTTTATATCCTGGTAACTACTCCTCATATGAGCGTATTAGAGCTGAGCGTATTCGTGCTCAAAAGGCCGCCCGTCGCCGTGAGGAGGCTATTTTAGCTCACATGCAAAGCTTTATTGATCGCTTTAGAGCTAAAGCTACCAAAGCTAAGCAGGCTCAATCTTTAATGAAAGCTATGGATAGAATGCAGCTTACCGCTGTAACTCAAGAAGAGTCTCCATTTTCTTTTAGCTTCCCAGAGCCTGATCGCACCCCACAAGTTATTGCCTCTTTAAAGGATTTAAATGCAGGCTATCCACAGCGCAAGAGTGCTAGTGTAGCTCAAGAAAATGACTTGGATGACTTTTCATCTAATAGTCCTACCACTCAAGCAAGCCAAAGTGATGCCTCAGAGCAGGTAATTTTATCTAAGGTAAATTTACAGCTGTTAAGTGGTGATCGTATTGCTTTGCTCGGTAAGAATGGTCAAGGTAAGTCTACTTTAATTAAAACTTTAGTAGGCAATTTACAGCCTTTATCAGGTGAAGTGCTTATTGGTAAAGGTATTAAAATTGGTTACTTTGCTCAGCATGAGCTTGAGTCTTTAAATGAAGACCAAAATGCTTTATGGCATTTATGGCGTATTGATCCTGAGGCTAAAGAAAAAGATTTACGTACTTTCTTAGGCTCCTTTGCTTTTAAAGGCGATAAAGTTTTTGATAAGGTAGGTACCATGTCAGGTGGTGAGCAAGCTCGTTTAGCTTTGGCTATGATTGCTTACCAAAAGCCAAACTTATTACTCCTTGACGAGCCTACTAACCACTTAGATTTAGAAATGCGTGAGGCCTTATCTGTGGCCTTAGCATCCTACTCAGGTGCTTTAGTTTTAGTATCTCACGATCGCCATTTAGTAGAGGCTATTGCTGATAAGTTATGGTTAGTTGACCAGGGTAAGGTTAGTGAGTTCTTAGGTGATCTTAATGATTATCAAGAATACTTATTGCGCCGTGCTCGTGAGTTTAGAGAGCAGCAGCAAGCTTTATTAAATGAGGCTAACAATAAGGCCCGTCCAAGCCAGTCTAATAGCAGCACAACCCAGCCGTCATCCTCTAATAGCTCTTATAAAACTAAAGAGCAAAAGCAACTTGAGGCTCAAAAGAGAGCTGCACTCAGACCTATCAAGCTTAAAATTGAGGCCCAGGAAAAGCTTATGGCCAAGCTTGAACAGCGTCTTAGTGAAATTGACGAGCGCATGACTGATAGCTCATTATATGAGGGCAATAAAGACGAGCTTGAGGCTTTAATTTTAGAGCGTGCTCAACTGAATACTCAAAAAGAAGAGGCTGAGGAGTTGTGGTTAGAGCTCAATGATGAGCTTGAGAGTGCACAACAAGCTTAGTAAGTTTTAGGATTTATTAATTTTTTAGGGGCAAATATGCTTAGTTATCGTCACGGCTTTCACGCCGGAAATCATGCTGATGTGCTTAAGCACATGGTGCTCTGCTTATTATTAAGAGCACTCAACGAGAAAGATAAGCCATATACCGTCATTGATACCCACGCTGGTGCTGGTATTTATGATATGACCTCAGCGTTTGCTCGCAAAAATAGTGAGTTTACCTCAGGCTGGCTCAAGGTAGCTGAAAATGGTGTGTTACAAGAGCTAGTTCCTGAGTATTACGAGGCTTTTGACAAGGCTCAAAAAGAACCATATGCCACTCGTGGTCAAATGTACCCAGGTTCACCATTTATCGAGTATTGTTTAGCCCGTCAGTGCGATAGCATCTTTTTAAATGATGCTCATAAGGCAGAGTTTGAGAGTTTATTACAGATTTTCAAACGCAAGCGTAATGTTCGTGTTGAGCTTCGTCAGTGCCAAGATACTATCAATGCTTTATTGCCACCATTGAAAAAGCGTGGTCTGATTTTAATTGATCCACCTTATGAAAATGAGCAAGAGTATCGCTGGACTGTGGATGCTTTAAAGCGTGGTTTAGGTCGTTTCGAGCAAGGCATTTATGCTATTTGGTATCCAGTATTAGGCCGCTTACATGATCACTCTAAAAATTTAGTGCAGCAAGTAAAGCGTCTTAACCGTCCTTTGCTCCAAGTAGAATTACGTGTTACTGAGCAGCAGGAAGAATATGGCATGTGTGGTAGCGGTATGCTCATTATTAACTACCCATACATGATTGATCACAAGTTAGAGCCTATTATTGGTGAGCTCTATCAAAGCCTCTGCGATCCAAATTTAGGTTCAGCCAAACTTGAGATTATCAATGCCAAAGCTTAATTCCTAAGTAATTTCCACCTTCAAGCCCTCCTAAGAGCAACCAAAAGACACTATATTTGGTTTGACTTAAATTTAGGAGGGCTTCTTTTTTAATAGCCCATCCTACTCTCCTTCCAAACTTAATTACAGTCTTGCTCTCATACTGGTGCAGAACTAAAAAAATCATTAGCAATTAGGTGCAAAATAGTTGGTTTTTCACTAATATTAGCGTGCTGTAGTTGTATTTTACTTAGGAGTTAATATGTATTTAGCTGATACATCTCGCTACGACAACATGGTCTACAATCGTCTTGGCAATTCAGGTTTAAAGTTACCTGCTGTAAGTATGGGTCTTTGGCATAATTTTGGCCATTTAAATAGCCAAGAGGACATGATTAAGATCTTATGCCATTGCTTTGATCAGGGTATTACTCACTTTGATTTGGCCAATAACTATGGCCCAGAGCCTGGTGCTGCTGAGACTAATTTTGGTCTCATCATGAAGCACTATTTACGTCCATACCGTGATGAGCTCATTATCTCTACCAAGGCTGGCTTTACCATGTGGGATGGCCCATATGGTGATTTTGGTTCTAGAAAGTATTTATTAGCCTCTTTAGACCAAAGCCTTAAGCGTATGGGGTTAGAGTATGTTGATATCTTCTACTCTCACCGTATGGATGAAGAGACTGATCTTGAAGAAACTATGGGTGCTTTAGCCTCTGCCGTACAACAGGGTAAGGCTTTGTATGTTGGCTTATCTAATTATGATGGCCCAACTTTACAAAGAGCAACTGAGATTTTAAGAGAAACTCATACTCCTTTTGTGATTAACCAAAACCGCTATTCGATTTATGATCGCACCATTGAGCGTAATGGTCTTAAAGACAAGGCTCAAGAGCTTAAAAAAGGCATTATTTCTTTCTCACCTTTAGCTCAAGGCTTATTAAGTGATCGCTATTTAAATGGCATTGATGCTGATAGCCGTGTTAAGCACGATGGTCGTTTCTTAACAGAAGAGGATGTTAAGAAGTATCACGCAAGCATTGTTAAGCTCAATCAAATTGCAAAGGAGCGTGGCCAAAGCTTAGCTCAAATGGCTCTTGCTTGGGTATTACGTGATGGTGCTGTAGCCTCAGTATTAGTAGGTGTCTCTAAAGTAAGTCAGATCGACGATAATCTAAAGGCTCTTGCTAACACCTCCTTCACTGCCGAAGAGTTACAAGCCATTGATGAAGCCTGCGCAGGCTTAATTTAGCCCTCCAAGGCATCAAAAATGGCACCAGCCCAGCCTAAATGTCTGGTGCTGTCTTATAGGCCTGTGGCCATTAGCTTTTAGCAATGGCCACGGGCCTTGTCATATGCATAAGTAAAGCTAGAGTTAGCTGAGCATTGAGAGTTGGCGCACTACGCATGACGCATTGCGCATTGCGCATTGCATATGACGCATGCTGTGGAGCAGTTAAATTAACACTGCAAAGAGCAGGGGCATGAGCTGGGTCAAGGCCTGGGGCCTGGCCCTTGGCCTGAGCTTGGGGCTGGGAGGGGTTGTGGTTTTGGTGGGCTTGAAATAGTAAAGGCCTGAATACAGGCCTTTAAAGATTTCTGTGAAGCTATTTAGCTGTTAGGTGACTCGTCCTCGCTATCATCAACTACGCCTAGTTGATTGAGCTTCAAAAAGTTAGAAACAAAATATGGTGATGGCATGTCTGGAACAGGCTCATTATCATTAGGGTGCATAGGCTCTAAAGGAATATCAATTTTGCCTAAGAGCTCTAAGCGCCAGGATTGTTGTAATAATGGAGTCTGGCCTAGTGCTTTAGCACGGAAATAGTCATTCAATAATTGTTTCTTGAGCAATACTTGAGGACAAATATTGCTATTTTCTAAACCCTTACTAATAGCTTTTTTCAAACACTCAAAGTTCTCTTGCATGGCTCTTTGGTGTGAGAAATAGTCATATGGAATAGTAAGGTTTGGATAAATAGGGGCTGTTTTAGCCTGGGCAATCCACTTAACTATAATATCGCCATATTGTCTTATGGTGCCATGCTTAACGCCTCTATGCTCAAGTTCACGCTTGGAGCGAGGTAAGAAACGTGCTAATTGCCACATTGATTTGGAGGTAATAACTCTATTCAATGCTTGGTTTTCACTACGTGCTAACTCTAGGCGCTCTCGTGCTAAGTACTGTAAAACATTTAGTTCTTTTTCATTGAGCATGCCTGATGCTGGAATAGATAAATAAGCATCATTCTCATTAATGTCTTCCACATAGCGAGAGCGAATGTATTCCATTTCTTCAATAAAGAAATTGAAATTACGCTCACTAATAACTTCTTTTATCTTGAAGTATAAAGGCTCTAAATACTCTACATCTAAAGCAGAATAATTTAATTGCTCATTGGATAAAGGTCTATTAGTCCAATTGGATCTAGTGCAGTCTTTAGCTAGGGTAATACCTAAAAACTCTTGCAGGGCAAAGTTTAAACCACGCCCATAACTGTGACCGCAAAAAGCTAACATTAATTGCAGGTCATAAATACGTTTTGGCAAGATAGTATCGCAATTAATACGACGAGCCTCATGAGATAAGAGCTCAATATCTTCGTTACAAGCAAAGGCTAGAACAATAGCCTCGGTATGGCATAAAGATTCAATTAGTGGTTGAACCTTACCCTCTAGCATCCATACATCAATAAGATAGTTTTTGCCTTTAATAGCAAGCTGCATTAATGAGAAATCTGGGTAGTAGCAGGTAACTCTCATGAACTCGGTGTCAAGGCCAATGATATCGTCAGCTGTTAACGAATCAATGATATGGCACACCTCTAGAACTTGGCTAGCGGTGTCTATAAATACGTAATCGACATCCCCGTTCATATATGTATCCAATTACAAAAGCTTAAAGTAATTGCAATTTCGTAATTCCATCGAAACCACACCCTAGCGAATTAACAAAGCTCGCATAGGCTATCATGTTAGCATAGCAAACTAAAAATCGCGATCCATACATAAAGACTACCAGATAAAAGCTAGAAAATTTTTTCTCAAATAAGACATATTTAAGATATATATCTAGATTTATCAAAAACAATATCAGTAAGAGTAGGACGCAACTTTGGTAGCTCCACTTTATTATGAAAGTGACTAAACCTACAGTTAGCTCATAATTACAATCTTAGAACTTCCATATATAGATTGGTGTCAGTACAACAAATTTGCTGTCATAAGGATTTTTTGAGGTTAAGGTGTGTTTATCCCTATGGGGCTTGGTAAGTGCATGGGGATGAGGAAGGACTGAGATTTTACAAGGCTCTGATGCCTTGGGGTGGTGCGGAGGTTTCAGAGCCTTGGTTAGGATTGGGTTGGTAGTAGGTTTGTTTTTTGGTTAGCGATAGTAGTTGAGATAGTCGTTACGCTTTCTTTTGAAGAACTCGCTAATGAAAAATAGTATGGATACAGTAAGACCTGTAGCAAATGAGGCTAAGATCCACTCTGGCATAGTAAAGCCTAATAATGACCAGTCTAATGGGGCGCAGGATGCGGTTGGGGAGAACATCCATGGGAGCCACTCATCAAGAGGCATAAAGGATGGAAAAGATGCTTTTAATTTGCAAGAAGCGCCAAAGCCTGTTTGATAAACAGAGGTCATATGATCAAATGCGACCAACAGACCGCCTGCTGAGCCTGCCATAAAGGTAAAGTTGGCTAAGTTTCTAAATAAGAAATTGCTTGGCCAGAGAAAACCTATGAGACCTGCAACGATAAAGGACAGATAAAAAGCACGTTCATAGACGCAGTTTACACAAGGTGGTAAGCGCAATGAATATTGGAAATATAAGCCACAGCTTTCCAAAACGATACCCAATAAGAGCAACATTATCCACGCAAAACGATGTCGCGCCAGAGATTGAATGAGAAGGAAAAATCTCATAGCTGCTAAGTCCTAAAATAAACAAGCAAAAATAAAAGTATTAGGCTCAAAGCCTAATGCTAATTTACTTTAATTTGCAAACAATTAAAAGAGCTTAGCAAGACGGAAAACCAATAATAAGATCAAGGCAAAAAATTTAAGGAAAAATAATCAAATAAATATCAATATATCTTGCATTTTGGAGTAGAGAGAATTTTTTGTAGAGGGCAAAAGTTTTTTTAATTGAAAGTAGGTAGCTTGTTTTAATTTTACGTGCACTGGGGGAGCTGATTATTAAGGTGAAACTATTCCAGTGGGGTGGATTTTATAAAAAAGCACGCTTAAGTTTATGATAAAAGCTTATATTTATCTGGTATTATAGAGTGAAAAAGGCACGCACGGTGCACGGTTGGTAAAATTAGATGGTAAAAAAGCAAATTTAAAGAAAACGTGCATATACTTGTTTAGAAATACGATTTAGCCTATTTAATGTGTTTAAAAAGCTGTTGCACTATTTGTGTGCATAAATTTTGGTAACTTTTGGGGCTTTTTGCTATTTTTTTGCAAGTCTAAAAGTGAGCTTGTTTTTTAAAATTTGAGTGTAATTTTAAAAGTTTCGCAATCGTTTGTAATAAGGCAACAATCATTTATTTATCCTGATTCTTGAGGGTTATGAGCAAGCGTATAACGGTAAGGGGATGTAGCTAGTACACCTTGGGTCTGATGTTAAGGGGCAAACTTGTTGATTTATGTGAATTTTGAAGTTATGCACCAAAAGTAATCAAACCCTATGTTTATGCTGTTTGGCTAGGGTGGTTATCTAGGTAAAAAAGTGACATGCATATATTTGTTATTTATGCAAGTTGTTTTTGAAATTCAGGGTAGTTTTGCCTTTGAATTGTGAGTTTTTTCACAAAAAGAGGTGCCGTAATAGGCTTTATTTCACAATTTTGCTCAATTTTGGCAAAATGCACCAAGCAAGTGATTAACATGTACTTATCACTTGTTGAGTGAAATTTGTGATGGCTAAATTTTTTTTGATTGCCATCTTATGAAACAACTAACAAGTGTATTTGTGCACATTAAAGGCTACCTAAGTATCAAACTAGCGGTTTTTATGTGTTTAATCTTTCCCTAGAGTTTTCTAGGACTTTGCAAGTTTTTTAAAAGACAACCCCTGAGCGTGATTAAGGCTTAATTTGTTTTCGAAAAAGAAAACTTTGCTTCAGGTGGCCGTCACATAGCTTCTACTTGTGTCTATCAATCAAGCGTCTATTTGTTTGTAGGTAGCTTAACGTTTATTAATTTCTTTGTTGGGTTAAGTAGCTACAAATAAGGTTTGGCTATTAGTAACTGGACGAATGTTTAACGCTGCAAGTCTGTTCATTAATCAAAATGGTTTACAAGTGCAGCTCAAAAATCATCGCTCAAGCAACTAACAGAAAATATAGCAAGATAGCTGCTAACTATGTGTTTTTTTGTTTACTGAGATTGTTTATTTGGAGGTTTCAATGCGTATCGAGCACGATTTCATTGGTGAGTTAGAGATTGCTGATGATGTTTTTTACGGTGTGCAGACTTTCCGCGCAAAGCAGAACTTCGATATCACTGGTGAGCATTTAAAGGATTATCCAGCCTTTATTTATGGTTATGCTAAGGTTAAGAAGGCTTGTGCCTTAACCAACTGCGAGTTAAGCCTCCTCGATAAAGAAAAGTGCGACTTTATTTGCAAGGCTTGTGATGAGATCTTAACTGGCAAGTACAACGATCAATTCGTAGTTGATATGCTCCAGGGTGGCGCTGGTACTTCTACTAATATGAACTCTAACGAAGTTATTGCTAACATTGGCTTAACTTTAATGGGTCATAACAAGGGCGAGTACAAGTATTTACACCCAAATGACCACGTAAACTTATCACAGTCCACTAACGACTCTTATCCAACTGCTATTAAGATTGCTATCTACGACTACGTAGGTGAGCTCTTTGAGGCAATTAAGGTATTACGTGACTCCTTTGCTAAGAAGGCAGAAGAGTTTAAGGACGTAATCAAGATGGGTCGTACCCAGTTACAAGACGCTGTTCCAATGACCGTAGGTCAAGAGTTCCACGCTTTTGCAACTATGCTTGACGAGGACTTAGTTCGTCTTGAGGAAGCCCGTAAGCTCATGTTAGAGGTTAACCTCGGCGGTACAGCTATCGGTACTGGTATTAACGCTCACCCTGATTTCTCCAAGGTAGTTGTTAAGCACTTAAGCGCAATTACTGGCGATACTTTCACCAGCTGTCCTGATTTAATCGCCGCTACCCCAGACTGCTCTGGTTATGTCCATGTTATGGGCACTTTAAAGCGCATGGCAATTAAGCTTTCTAAGACCTGTAACGACTTACGTTTATTAGGCTCTGGCCCACGCTGCGGTCTCAATGAAATTAACTTACCTAAGATGCAGCCAGGCTCATCCATTATGCCAGGTAAGGTAAACCCAGTTATTCCTGAGGTAGTAAACCAAGTTTGCTATCACGTAATTGGTGCTGACGTTGCTGTAAACTTTGCTGCTGAGGCAGGTCAATTACAGCTCAACGTAATGGAGCCAGCTATTGCATACGAGATCTTCAAGTCCATTAAGATGTTAGATCGCGCCTGCCGTACTTTAGCTGAGAAGTGCGTAGACGGTATTACTACTAACGATAAGGTATGCTTAGACTTCGTACTTAACTCTATTGGTATCGTAACTGCTTTAAACCCATACATTGGTTACGAGAACAGCGCCTCTATTGCTAAGGAGTCCTTAAAAACTGGCAAGCGTGTACGTGACATTGCTCTAGAGCGTGGTTTATTAACTGAAGAGCAATTAGATGAGCTCTTAAGCCCTAAGAACATGTTAAACCCAGCACTTTCTGCTGAGTCTCGTGAGCACTTTGCAAAGAAGTAATGTTCTTTAACTTAAACTTAGTCAGCACACAATAGCGTGCTGACACTAAGGCCCCTAACTTAGTTTATGGGCCTTAGTTGAAAAAGTTCTTGGAACTAGGATCTAAGAGTAGTTGTTAGTTCCAAGCAGCTTTTATACATGCAATATTACTTTCCTATCTTTTCTTATATCAAATCTGATAACCGTTATTATCAACACGTCAATGTAGCTACCCATAAAAGGCTTAATTAGCTTAACTATTAGCCCGAGTAAGGACAAGGGCACTAATTAAAGCTCAATGGTATTAGCAATGTTGATCTTGATTCCAACAAAGAAATAGCTAGGGCAAGAGTTTAAACGCTCTTGCCTTCATAGCTAGGATTTGAGTAGGGGGGAGATTATTAAAAGTATGGATCTATGTTGATTTATCATTATTTTATTACAGGTAAAGAGCATTAATCCTTATTGCAATTGATTTTCATAAAGCTGTTAACAGTTTGGGTTTGTTCTGTGCTCAAGGATCAATCCCTTCTTTAAAGTTATCAATCTTTAAAGAAATAGCAGGTCTAAATAGTTGGTGTTAGACCTTGTCAGTTAGAGTTAAGTTGATCGTGAGATCAGAGATCACTCTAGCTTATGAGCTTATTTATATATTTCTTTGTTGCTGATTTTGCAAAGCCCTAGTGCTTTCAAAGTCAACCAAAACATAAGTGAATGTGCTTATTTTACTTTTGTGTTGGTGTGTTGGGCTGACCTTTTTTACAAAAAGGAAAGCTAAGGAGAAACTATGGATCTATTGCTTATTTTGCGCCTAGTGGTGCTCTTTGGCGTTATCTTTATGGGTATTCGCTTGGGCGGTATGGCCATTGGCTATACTGGCGGCTTAGGTGTGATTGTCTTAACTGTCTTCTTAGGAATGAAGGCAGGTGCTATTCCTACTGATGTTATCTTGATCATTATGTCAGTAATTGCAGCTATTACTGCTCTGCAAAAGGCTGGTGGTCTTGACTACATGGTTCGTATTGCTGAAAGAATTTTAAGAAACAATCCAAAGCATATCAACTTTTTAGCTCCAACTGTTACTTACGTTCTTACCGTATTAGCAGGTACTGGTCATACTGCTTTTGCTATGATTCCAGTTATCGTAGAAGTAGCTAAAGAGCAGGATATCAAGCCAGCAGGCCCATTATCCATGGCTGTTGTTTCTGGTCAGGTTGCTATTACTGCCTCCCCAGTTTCTGCTGCTGTAGTCTATATGACTGGCGTGCTTGAGCCATATGGTTGGTCTTACCCTGCATTATTAATTGTATGGTTATTAACCACCTACGTCGGCTGTATGATTGCTGCCTTTATTATGTCTACCTTCTTTAATAAGGGCAAACTCAGCGAGGATCCAATCTATCGTGATCGTGTAGAGGCTGGTTTAACTGCTCCTGTTGGTGTTAAAGAGCGTGCCTCCTTACCTGAGACTGCTAAGAGCTCTGTAATCATCTTCTTAACTGGCGTATTATTCGTTGTTCTTTATGCCACCTTTATCTCTGATGTGATTCGTGTTCCTTTCACTCAGTACTTACAGGCTAATGTAGATAATGGCGGTAGCGTAATTTCAGCAGCTTTATTATCTGTTCTTGAGCCTTTAAAGTTAGCTCGTGACGGCGCTATCATGTCTTTCATGCTCTTAATTGCAACTTTTATTGTTCTTAAGTGCAAGATTAACACAGGTGAGCTTGCAGATACCCCAACCTTTAAGTCTGGTATGACTGCATGTATCTGTGTGCTTGGTGTAGCATGGTTAGGTAATACTTTCGTTGCTGGCTATAGCGAGCAGCTTCAAGAGTTCTCTAAGGCTATCATTAGTGAGTACCCAGGTGTATTGTCTGTAGTATTATTCTTTATCTCTGCATTGTTATACTCTCAGGCAGCTACTGCTAAGGCTTTAATCCCTGTAGTTATTGTAGCTTTAGGTATTGACGCTAACCCTGACTTAGCTTACATCTTAGTAGCCTCATTCGCAGCTGTTAGTGGTTTATTCATTCTTCCTACATATCCTACCTTATTAGGTGCTGTACAGATGGATGATACTGGTTCTACCCGCATTGGTAAGTACATCTTCAACCACTCTATGTTGCTACCTTGCATTCTCTGTATCTTTATTTCTGTAGGTTTAGGCTTCGTTATTGCCCCAATGCTCTAATCATTAGAGATCTCCTTTAGCTAAATTGATTAACTTAGCCTTGCTTGAACCAACTAGAGCAAGGCTCTTTAAAAGAGTTAGTTATATTTAGTTAAGGCCTACAGAAAAAGCTAACAAGCCCCTTAGGTTCAATCCTCAGGGGCTTGTTAGTTTAATAAG
>OGPO01001336.1_pt1 | contig 16044 bp, 17 predicted proteins | sample 1553041 | NCBI WGS metagenome assembly OGPO01 (sample SAMEA2580281, study PRJEB22360) | human gut metagenome | biome: human gut; feature: human-associated habitat; material: faeces | place: Denmark | collected 2008/2010 | reverse complement strand
CAGGTTAACTTCACGGTTAATCTGCCGATTTCATTAAGAAAACAGCCCAAGTGTTTTCATTAAGCACTGGCTCAATCAGAGCTTGCCGCCTTCAACCACGAGATCATCGGGATTGGACGTTTTGCCGTAGACCGGGGCGAGCGTGGCTGCATAGTCCTGGTGGAAGAAGTTTTCCTTCCCAAGATTGACGATTTCCTGATTGATCCAGTCGAGAAGACCCTTATTGCCTTTCTGGACGGCCGGAGCGATGGTGTCAAGATCACCCAAGGAAGGAATGCCGACCTTGAAGCCCTTATGTACCAAGGCCCAGGCGAGGACTTCAGTGTTGTCGGTGGAGAAGGCGTCGCCGCGGCCGTCAAGCAGAGCATTGTAGGCGTCGGTGTACTGGTCGTACTTCTGCAGCTTTACCTTCGGATGATTCTTTTCAAAATAGGGTTCTGCGGTCGTGCCTTTGGCGATGATGAGCGTCTTGCCGTCAAGCTGCTTCACGTCGGTAATAACGGCGGACTCAGGCGAAACGACGCCAAGCGCAACCTTCATGTAAGGCAGTGCAAAGTCAACTTTTTCTGCACGGTCTTTCGTTACGGTGAAGTTGGCAAGAATAATGTCCACTTTGTCAGTGACCAGGAATTCAACACGGCTTGCCGGGTCGACGGAGATGTATTTCACTTTAACGCCGAGGTCCTTGGCGAGACGGTCGCCGAAGTAGACGTCATAGCCCGCGTATTTCCCCTGGGAGTCAACGTAGCCGAACGGAGCCTTGTCGGAGAACACGGCGACCTTGAGCTTGCCGGACTTCTTGATCTCATCCAGAGTGCGGGCGGTGGCGCTGCTGCTGGAACTGGAATCGCTACCCGTGGAGCCTTCGTCGCTCGGAGTGGCCGCGGACGGACCGCAAGCAGCCACGGAGGCTGCCATGATCAACGCGGCCGATGCGGCCACGATGCTCTTGAATGTTTTGTTGATGATTGATGCGGTCATGGTTTCTCCTCTCTTGCAAAGATGACTGCTATCAAAATCTTGGGTTTCGCCGATTCGCACTATTTCGCGCTACTGTTCGGACCGTTCGGATTGCTCGGCGGACTTGCGATGCCGGTCGAATTCAAACGTATGCAGGAACTGCTTGGCACGTTCGGTGGTCGGATTGGTGAAGAATCGTTCGGCATCGTCGGACCGTTCCACAATGCCGCCATCTTCAAGCAGGATCACCTGGTCGGCGATGGCTCGCGCGAATTGCATTTCGTGCGTCACGATGAGCATGGTCTGGCCGGAATCGGCGAGTTCGAGCATCACGTCGAGCACTTCGCGCACCATTTCCGGATCGAGCGCGGCGGTGACTTCGTCGAACAGCAGCACTTCCGGATGCAGGATCAGCGCACGGCAGATGGCCACGCGTTGACGCTGGCCGCCGGAAAGCTCGTGCGGCCAGGAATCCTTGCGGTCGGCAAGGCCGACGCGTTCCAGAAGCCTGATCGCCTCCTGCTCGACTGCGGCCTTATCTCGCTTCTGCACCAAGGTCGGCGCCAGTGTGATGTTGCCAAGCACGGTTTTGTTGGGAAACAGGTCGTAGCTTTGGAACACCATGCCAACGCGGGTGCGTAGTTCGCTGCTGCGCTTGCTGCGTCCAGCGGACTCAGTGCCCGGCTTGCCCGTTTCGATCACTTCGCCGTTGAGCGAAATGGTGCCGCCCTGAATCGGCTCAAGGCCTGCGATGGTGCGCAACAACGTCGATTTGCCGGAACCGGAAGGCCCAACGATCACAAACACCTTGCCATGCGGCACGTCGAACGAAATATCGTTCAGCACTGGCCTGTCGGCATTGGCGTACTGCTTGACCAAATGCGCAATCCCAAGACTTGCTTGGCCTGCCTGAGTCTGCTTGCCCGCTGCGTCAGTCATGCGACCACCTCTTTTCCAGTCGGCGGGCCACGATGGACAGCGGCCAGCACACGATGAAGTACATGAAGAAAATCACCCCGTAGATCCACAGGGTTCCGGTCGGGTATTGGAAACGGTTCGCGTCGATGATCTGTTGACCCACTTTGATGACCTCGACCACGCCGAGAAGCACGGCCAACGACGTCGTTTTCACGATTCGTGTCGCCAGATTCACCGAAGCCGGCAGAAGCCTACGCAACGCTTGCGGCAGAATCACTGTGACGAACGTCTGCCAGCCACTCAACCCAAGCACATACGCGGACTCATACTGGGCTTTCGGAATCGACTCAAGCGCGCCACGCACCAAATCGCCCAATTCCGCGCCGCCCCACAGCACGAACACGAACACGCATGCGCCGGTCGCATCCAAATTCCAATTCCACGCACGGGCGAAACCGTAAAACGCAATGAACAGCAACGCCAATTGCGGCATGATGCGAATGAAATCCAAATAAATCCTGGTCAGCACACGGATGACGGGATTTTTCATCGTCATCAGCCAGCCGACGACCAATCCCACAGGAATGGAAAGACCCACCGAAACGCCGGCGATCCATACCGTAACCCACAGGCCCTGCAGCAGGCGCGGGAACACGCCCGGCTCGAGCAGAATCTCAGCGCCGCTCATAGTCGAACCTCCGTTCCAGCCAAGTGCCGAACAATGAAATCGGCAGCAGAATCACCAAGTACGCGACGACCAGCATCAGCAACGATTCGTACGTGCTGTAGTACATGCCGATCAGATCCTTGGCCATGTACATCACGTCGGCGAGCGCGATGGCCGACACGACGGATGATTCCTTGATCAGGAAGATCACGTTGGCCACAATGCCTGGGATGGACGTGCCGATGGCCTGCGGGATCACCACGCGGCTCAAGGTCTGCCATTGGCTCAGGCCCAGCACGTATGCGGATTCGCGCTGCACGTTCGGAATGGTTTCGAGGCCGCCACGCATCGCTTCGGCCATGTAGGAGCCGCCGAGAAAGCCGAGTCCCACGATCGCGCATTGTTCCGCGGACCAGACAACGCCAAGCTTCGGCAGACCGAAATACAGGAAATACAGTTGTACCAGCAACGGCGTGTTGCGGCTGAGTTCGATGTAGACGCGCACAATCTGCTTCAACACTGGGATGCGTGCGATTTCAATGCCCGCGCAGATGAGACCGACCACAATCGAAAGCACGATGCCGAATACGGAAATGAACAACGTCATCGCCGCACCGTTGACGAAGAACGGCGCGTAGTGCGTCACGAATGTCCAGTCGAACACACGCGCCTCCCCTCTTTCTCGCTAGGTTTTCGAATGTTCTGCGGATCGTTTGAAGCCTTCTCAGGCTGTTTCCAAGCTTTAGCCTTGAACGCGCCCCATCGTACCGCGCGATAATCACGGAACAGGCCACGTCGTTATCGGTTTTTCGTATAAGCGTTTATTAACCTTCAAGAAATGCTTCCCGGTAATCCTTGCCACAGTATTGCACGTCGGCGCTTTCCGCCGTCAGCTCATATCGAAATGTGAAGATTGGGTATGCCTTGCGAGAGAGTATGCACATGCTCATTCGACATGCAACGATGGAGGATTTGGACGCGATTGAGGCTGTGGAGGCTGCCTGCTTCCCGCCTGCGGAGGCCGCAACGAACGAGAGCCTGACCGCACGCGTCGCCACATATCCGGAACATTTCTGGCTTTTGATCAACACTGACGCCGATGACGACGCCTGCTTCCCCGCTTCCGTGGAAGATGGCACGTTGGTTGGTTTCGTCAATGGCATGACGACCAATGAGAAAGATTTGGCTGATGTCATGTATGAGGATGTTTCCATGCATGACGAGCAGGGTGATTGGCAGATGATTTTCGGCGTGGATGTGGCTCCTGTCTACCAGCATCGCGGTTGCGCCAGCTATCTGCTGCGTCGTGTGATCCTTGATTCGACGATTGCCGGACGCAAAGGCATTGTGCTGACTTGTAAGGAACGTCTTGTTGGCTTTTACTCCCGCTTGGGATTCATGGACGAAGGCATGTCGGCTTCCACACACGGCAATGTGGCTTGGCATCAGATGCGTCTGACGTTAGCCCACACCACCGGTGAGTCCAATGATTCCAACGCCTCCGGCGACACTGATCCGGATGCGATCACCATGGAGATCCCCGTCGTGCCACTTACTGATTGACGCGCGTGTCGCAGCCCGCCCAACCAACCGCGACACGCCGACGATTTGCATTCCGCCGAGAATCCACGTAAGTTAGCACTCGCTTCGGGCGGTTGGCGCAGAGGTAGCGCACTTCCCTGACACGGAAGGGGTCACAAGTTCGAATCTTGTATCGCCCACGCGAAGCGGGTAACGAAGCCGGGAAACCGGTGGAATTATCCCACGGGTGATTGGCGCAGCGGCTAGCGCACTTCCTTCACACGGAAGGGGTCATAGGTTCGATTCCTATATCACCCACCATCGGGCGGCACGTCGTGCCGCCTTTTTTGTTGGTTTCGTTGGGTTTCCGCCGTTTCGTGCGGCATGTCGGAAACGGGTGGCGCGTGGTGTTGGGTTTGGGCGCCATAGCGATTCATGGCGCCTATACTTCCAGGCAACGCAACATCAATCAAAAAGTCGAGCAGGATCTCAGAGGTAAGCTGGGACTGCCGGCCACAGGCGAAATCTATTACGTGCAGGATCGTCCGTTGTATCAGGAGTACGAGAATCTCGTTCTGACCACCTACGACAAATGGTTCGGATACCATCCATGATGGAACGATTTTCGACAAGGCCAACGTTCCTGCAACAGAGGAGGGCGGTGATTATGTTCACCAGTATATGGTGATTTTGACTGACTACAAAGAATCGGTTGATATTGGATGGTATCAAATGTCTTCCAGCACCGATGAACCTGATGATCTCGTTCAGGCAGGCATCGACGAATTCCAGAATTATGAGAACCAGTTCCTGAAGGATGAGGATCTTGTACGGCCTATTTTGATGCTGTTGTAAGGCATGAGTTGTCTCACAGGGAAATCTGGGCGCGCTGCGGAACCGCGGGTCCGCCTGTCGCGGGCAACTTGATTGGAGCTGCAACCAACTCCTATGCAGTGAAATACATGGGTGCGGATAAATCCCAGATCGAGTCCACGCAGGGAGAAGACTATAAGATGACGCAGCAGAGCGACGCGGTGGCCGAGGCCATTCACTCCGGCGATGCTCCTAATTCAAGAAGAGCCGTCTGCAACAAGGCATTGCGGGAAATGATCGACGAGCAGCGCTGAAATCAATCCCCGCGAATATAACTTCGAATACAGTTTTAAGTCCGGAATACACACTATCCGGGCTTTTTCCGTGTTCTTTCAAGGTGTACGGCTACAATGGCAGCTTGTGAGTGACGAAGCATTGAATCTCAATCAGCCGGTCAAAGACATGGGGCCGAACGAGTTGAAGGCTTATGCCAGGCTCGGCAAACAGCAGCATGACGAGGCGAATCGTGAGCTGGAACGCCGTTGGCGCAGCTATGATGACATGTTGCCAAACGACCAGTTCGTGTCAATTATCGACAAGACTGAAGGATAAGACCCACTTTACGGTGTATGATTCGTGACCATGCCGGTCTCAATACCGGCTATTTGCAAGGGTAATGACTAGAATGGCGACTATGACTGATCCGATTCCAAGCGCAGGTGAAACGACCATCATTGGCCTTCCTGCAATAACCGTACCGGTGACTTCCACCGGAGACCGTCCTCTGACGAAAGAGGACCTTGAAACCATCATGCGTCTTGCCGATGGCACGGCATTGCTGATCTCGACTAGGGGAGCGGTGTCGGGGTCGCGGTATCTTCTTGACGAGGATGAGATTACCGTCGGCCGTGATCCAAGAGCGGATATTCTTTTGGATGATTCCACGGTTTCCCGCGCCCATGCGGTGTTCCGCAGGTCTGACGGCAGGTATTCCGTTATTGATGCGGGCAGCTTGAACGGCACCTATGTGAACCGCCAGCGTGTTGATCAGCAGGAGCTCAAGAATGGCGATGAGATTATTCTTGGCAAGTTCCGTCTGGTTTATTTCGACAATAAAGCCGTCATTGCCGGTTGATCCACGTTATGCGGGATAGACTGTGTACAACAGCTTCGCGCCCATGAGCTTCGCACGAATGCTCATGGGCGTTATTGTAGATGTCGTAGGAGAGCGTGATGAACGAAGCAGAGCCAACAACGCGGTTGCGTCTGCATGTGTCGACTGCGGTGCAGGGGGAGTTATTCCCCGCGACCGGCACTCAGCCGGTGACGCGCGGCTACAAAGGTACGGTGGCTTCAAAAGTAGCAGGCATCACTTATCGTCAACTTGACTATTGGGCTCGCAGACAAATCGTGGAACCTTCCATCACGCCGTCGCATGGATCCGGTTCGCGCAGGCTGTACTCGTTCAAGGACGTGGTGATCCTTGCTGTGTCGAAAAGACTGCTTGACGCGGGCATCAATCTGCAAAATGTGACGACTGCCATCAGTTTTCTGACGCAGCGTACCGCGGAACAACTTGAGAATATCACGATTATGTGCGACGGTCAGCAAGTGCACGAATGTACGGATAGTGAGCAAATGGTGGCGTTGTTGCAAAGCGGTCGGGCGGTATTCGGCGTATCGGTGGGATCTTTATGGAAGCAGATCAGAGAGACTCTTGCCCACGAGGAATACGTCGATCTGACCACCATGCCTTCCAACCGACCTGTTGACGATATCACTGCAATGCGCATGAGAAAGAACTTCGAGGCGCAACATCAGACACGCGCCGCCGCGTCACTGTAACATACCAGAATGCATGCCGTATGGTTGATGCGGACTAAGACGGATGTACGAGTCGTTGATATGAGATAGATATGTACAGACAGACATACAACAGGGGAGCAATACATGTTTGATATTCTGCCGGCATTGCTGTGGATTGTCGCAGCGGTCATATCGTTGAACATTTGTTCGATTACTGCAATTCGAGGAAATATCTTCTCAAAAACCAAGAGTGACGTATATCCGGTACGCTGGTCAATTGTCGGATTGCATTTCACATCGCTGATCATCGGAGCTCTGCCGTATCCGATATATACGATGTTCAAACCCAGCTTTTCCTTGAAATTTCAGCATTTCTACGAACAGGTTGGTTGGCCGTCGGCAGCACTGATGGTTATGCTCATCGCCACGGAACTGGTGTTTATGTATCTGCAGGCCCGAAACGGCATGAAAAGCGAAATGGAAAGAAAACTCAGCCAAGCCATTAAGGACTAGCCAAAAGACATCCATCGAAGCGAAAACGCAGCCGTGTGGAAAAACGTCCAGCGAAGCGAGGACGCACCATCCATCATGCCGGTGGGTTATGTCGAGCAAAGTCCCGAAAGGGACGTGCTGGCATAACCCACCGATGTTATGTACAGAAAAGAGCGTCAGTCGAAAACTGCTGTAGCTTTTCTGACATAACATACATTATCGGACAAAAGTGGGAGCAGGTGCAGGGGTTATTTGAGATGTACGCGATCTCTCAAAACCCCAGGTATGCAAATGTCATCGCTGGCATGCATACCCAGGGGTTTCTTTGTCTTTATGCACAAGATGATCCGCTCGTGCATCAGCCGTTATCTATCAGGCGAAATAGTCTTCGATGGTTTGCGCAAGCTCACTAACCGAATCGATCACCTTATACGCGCCATGTTCTTTCAGCTCGCCAGGCTCGGCATAACCCCAGCCGCATCCCAAGCAATCCAGACCGCACGCTTTGGCTCCGTCAGCATCGGTCCAACGGTCACCGACCATGAGCGCCTTATCGCCAGCGGCTTCGTCAAACCCAATGTGGTCGAACGCCCATTGAATAACCTGATCTTTGTCGAGACGCGAATTATCTTCGCTGGCACCGTAAATGCCGTTGACCATGGTGTCCAAATGGAAATGCTCGCAAATCGGAATGCACTGATACTGCGGCTTGCAGCTTGCGATCGCCAAGTAGTATCCGTCAGCACGCAGTTTGGCCAACTGTTCTGGGATACCGTCATAAATGGTATTGTTCAAACGGCCCGGAACCTTTTGACCCGGATTATTCGGATCATCGAACACCGCTTCCTGCGCATAATACCTGCGGTAGATGGCAATGCCCTCATCGAGTAAGTCGTCCGGAATATTATTGCGCTGCAACGACTCGACAATTGCAGGACCAATGAATCGCTGCAACTCCTCATCATCAGGCACTGGATACCCCAGTTCCTCAAATACCTTCACCACACAACCAATGATGCCCGGATCAGACTTGGTCAATGTGCCGTCAAGGTCAAGCAGAACGACTTTCTTGGGTTGCTTGGTCTTCTCGGACATGAGATTAATGCACTCCTTGTTAAATGCTCGATGCAATGTGAACTGTTCAGATAACAATTATGCCCGGTCTTACTGACCGGGCATGCAGTTCAAGTGTCGTTCAACTACTGGTTACTCGTAGTCTGGAAACCAGCCGTCGCGATGCATCTGCAGACGCTTTTCAAGCAACGTCTTCAGCTCGTCTTCAGTACGGCGTTCCAATAGCATGTCCCAGTGTGTACGGGTCGGCTTGGAAATCTCGTCGGCCTCACGATCCTCGTCGCCTTCACGATGCGCGGTCATGCCGCACCGGCACTCCCATTCCTCCGGAACCTCCGCGCCTTCAGCGAACGGCAGAATCGTGCGGTGTCCCTTTGGGCACACATATGCGACGTCGTTTCGCGCCGCGAAATCCACATTGTCATCAGATTCCAACGACTTTGCGCCGATGCTCATGCCTCGCAGGCTGCGTTCTGCCATATTGCCTTTGCCTCCTTGGATTGTCTGCTCTGTCTAAGCTACAGAACAGTTCGGACGTGTCTTTTATTCCTTATTCGTCTGCTTGATGTTCGATTTTAGTCGACGCCGGAGTATGCGACGATGCCACGATTGATGCGATCGTACGCCTGTTTTGCGACTGGCGCCAACGTTTCGGCACGATCCGCAAGATACGGTCCAGCCACGGCTATCTGCTGAAGCACGTCGGCAAGCCGTTTGCCGTTACGCACGAAATCGCCGCCCGTCAGATCGGTGCCGTACAGCACCTGCGACAGGCTTTCACCTTGCGCCCAATCGTAGACGATATCGGTGATGCCAAAATCGAGTTGGCGAGGCTCCTCAAGCATGTGATCCTCACATAACATGGCAATCGACGCATGGACGCCCTTAAGCTGCGCTGCGCACACGGCGACGTTCCCTTGAATGCCTCCAGGGTAACGACGCGGCTCTCCCCCGCCTCCCCTGCGGGCTTCGAACACCAACGATGCGACGACGCTGGCCAATTCACAGGCGTTCAACCCGTCAAATGCGCCATCGTCAATCGCCTGCGCCAATACTAGATCAAGCTCGCTGTACAAATGCCGCAACAGCTGGCCACGTTCCGTGAGCTGATAATCACCATGGCCCGCGGATTCCCGTACCGGCTGAAGATAGCCGAGATTGGAAAGCACAGCGCAAATATGATCAAACTGACGTGCCACGGAACCGGTTCGCGAATCGTAACGATGCTGTACCCGTTCCAACTCGCGCATCTCACGAGCCCAACGATGTCCCCATTTCAAGTGCTTCTGCACATCAGGGCATTTACGGCATGGATGGTCGCGGTCTTCTTCTCTGAGTTTCTTGATGCGTTTGTCAAGATCCATAAACGCCTGGCTGCGTTCCTTCTGCGTACGGAACACCTCATGCTTGAGTTTGCGACGTTCGTTCTTCTCCAAATCACTCAAACGCATCCGCAAACGCATGAATTTTTTGAAATCGCCGAATTCACACTGGAAAGCCTGCTCGTATCCTTCCAGAGCCTTGCATAAGGTTTCCATCTGTGCTTCAAGCTGCCATGCCGACTCGTTGGCTTCCCATTGCGCAAAGGAGTGGTCAAGCGTAACGCGAGCTGTTTCATAGTCGCTGGAATTCAATAGATTGACAGCCATATTGAAGGTCGGTCTGAAGCTTGAGTGAAGCGGATACACTCGTTTGCTGGACAAGGCGGCCGCAGTGGCGGGAACAAAACCATGGTGGTCCACCACAACGGCATGTCCGATGGTGTCGATGCCACGTCGTCCCGCACGACCGGTCAACTGGGTAAACTCGCCGGGAGTCAACCCAACATGCCCGGTGCCGTCGAATTTCTCAAGCTTTTCAACCACCACACACCGTGCGGGCATGTTAATGCCCAAAGCCAGCGTTTCCGTGGCGAAGACCATTTTAACCAAGCCTTCTTCAAACAAGCGTTCGACAATCTGGCGGAACAATGCGACCATTCCCGCATGATGCGGAGCGAACCCTTCTTCCAGGGCGAAACGAAATTGCGAGAAATGCAGCGCTTTCAAGTCTTCTTGGCTCAACTGGCCTTCGACCATCTCATCGACGATCCGTCTGATTTGTTGCACTTCGTCGCTGGTGGTGAGTTCCAAGCCTGCGTTGATGCATTGGTCAACCGCTTGATCGCAACCGTTTCTTGAAAAAATGAAGTAGATTCCCGGCAGCATGTCAAGAAAATTCAACTCGTCCACAACCGCCCAGCGTCGAGGCGTATGGCGTTCGACCTTATGCGGGCGATCGTCCCATCGTCCACCTTTACCTTTGGCCCTACGCTTATCAGGACGTCGCTCGCCCTTGCGCCGTTCCGCCTGACGATCAAGCTGATCAAGTCTGTTTATCAGCTGCGCATTGAGTTTGACCGTCTGTTCGCCATTGGCGTCACGCCGATATAGGTCGATGAGTTCTGGTTCGGTATGGTCATCTGCCTGTACGAGCACATGCTGCTCCAACGGTACCGGACGCTGTTCCGACATGACCAACGTGGTTTTGCCACGAACAGATTCGATCCATTCGGAAAAATCCTCGACATTGGAAACCGTCGCGGAAAGACCTATGATGTTCACGTTTTTCGGCAAGTGGATAATGACTTCTTCCCAGACCGGCCCTCGGAAACGGTCAGCAAGATAGTGCACTTCGTCAAGGATCACATAACGAAGCGCTTCAAGCGTCACGGAATGCTCATACAGCATATTGCGCAACACTTCCGTGGTCATGACCACAATATCCGCCTCAGAGTTGATGGACGTGTCTCCGGTCAGCAATCCGACCTTATCCGTTCCATACTGGTCGACCAGATCATGGTATTTCTGGTTGCTCAGCGCTTTGATCGGCGTGGTATAAAAGGCTTTGACATTCCGCGTCTGCGCCAGATAGATGGCGAAATCGGCTGCGACAGTCTTGCCTGCTCCCGTAGGAGCTGCCACGAGCACATTATCGCCAGCCTCCAACGCATCGTTGGCTTGCATCTGGAATTCGTCAAGCTCGAATGGCATGGATCTTGCGAATTCGGCCGCAACCGTGCGCTGCTTGGCCTGCGTTTGTTTGAATGCGGCATACCGTTGCGCGGGAGACAACTCCACGGTCTCATTGATTTTCGACGGGTCAATACCGTTATTACGGCGACGATGATGGGTCATGATTCCTTAATATGGTTGGGTCAATCGTTACAATGACGCCATTGTGCCCACTGTTGAGCATGACGGCTTCGCTTCGCTTCATGCCTCTCAATGACTCCGGCATGGGCATCCGCATAACGATCTGCAGCATCCTTTAAAGGTCTGGTAAAGAAAGGCGCTTCATTCTCGTTGTTTTGGGGCAATGGTTTGCCCATCGCCTCGATTCGTTTTGCCGTCCGTTCACCCAGCTTCGCCACGTCCTTGAATGCTCGATAGCCGTGTAAACATGCGTAGACGACTCCGGAAACAACCATTGCAAGCATGAACAGAGCGAGCAACAGCCAAATCCACCAAGGCATAGTCTCTCCCCCGTCAGCCTTCATTCTCACGATCGCCAATGCTCAGCTCATGCTGGGCACGGGCGACAATCATGGTACGCAACGTTTCGGGAGCTACGGCAGTGATATGCCGTGCGTGGGAAATACAGAATGCGACATACCAGGAATCGGACGAGACGATCAGATGCACCTTCTCGCCCTCTCCGCACTTTTCGACTGTTGCTCCCGACAGCCCGTCAATAAATGACAGATCATCCTGATTGGTGACGAACACAGCTGGAGTTCCATTATCGAAGCTCCATTTGCGCAATTCGGATGCGGGAACGTCGGGAATGTCGATTTTCGCGGTAGGTTCAACCAGTTCGGCCTTTTCAATGCGGGAAATGCGAAGCACCTGCCAGATGCGAGGCTTTCCTGTGGCCTTGTTGATCGTGGTGTCTTTCTTCACGTACTTAGCTTTGTCAGCCGGTGCAGCGGCAGCGACGTCAGTCCATACGGCAACGTAGAAGACTCCCTCATCGACGAAGATCTTATCTGGCGCGACAAGCTTACGCTGGGTCCTTCCGGCGCCATCCGTATATTCCATGTCAAGCAGCAAGCTCTTGGAGATCGCGCTCTTCACAATGGAGAAATTACGCGGTTCCATCTCATAACCGGTCAGACTCAGCCAAGGCATGTCCCCCGGCTCAACATGTTGACGAAGACGGCTGTACAACGATTCAGCCTGTTCACGCAACTTGTCCGGCAGCAACGACGAATGCGCAAGATAGCTCACCGATGCGGTAAGCATGCTCAAATACTGCTGGGAGATACCTGCCAAGCGTTCCAGCCCAAGCGAATTCGTGGCGGAAACAATGCCTTCAGCGTCAAGCAACGACCAGTCGATGTCAAAGAACTGGCTTCCTGCCATCTCACCATCGTCGGAAACCGTAGTCAGCGTGTTGATGTCTTTATGAATGACATTGACGAACTTCTTCAGCTCGTCATCGGACTTCGGTTTGCCAATGAAACGTTCCGCAAGTTCCTCAAGCGAATATTCTTCGCCGAGGTGCGCCGAAAGGAACAGCATCAGACGCAGACGACGGTCGACTTCACTACCCGTCTGGAATGCGGAATTCTTCTTCGGACGCCCCTTGCACTCCTCTGCATCGTCGTCAGCGCTGTTGCGGTTGATTTCCATGGCTGTGACAGTGGAGCTATCGCCTCCTGTGGATTCGTCGGCAGGCACGAACTGCGTGGCGGCATTCAAACGGCGGTTGAACGCGTCGACAGCCTCCTGAGGACTGACGATGGAAGCACCCGGATGAGAAAGCACGAACATGGCCAGATCATCGGAATCGGTGTAGGCGACGTTCAAATGCTCGCCGTCAACATCTACAGTCGCCGCGAAACGACGCTGGTCAACGACCTTGACCAATTCGTCGGGAATGGATTGCGTTCCCAGACCCGGAGCGATGGAATCAAGACCAAGCCCTGGAGTCGGAGTCTGAGGGACGCGAGGCGCGGTACGGGACGTATGCTGCGTCTCATGTGCGGGAGCTGAGGAAATCGACATGGAACGGGCCAGATAGTTGGCCGCGGCAAGAATCGGCAAATCCTCGTCGCCGAACAGCAGACGAACGCGAGGCTCATCTCCAAGCTGCAGACGATAGGATGCGAAATCCTGGCCTTCCGACTTAGATGAATACTCAGGCTGCCTCGATTCGATGGCGATGCCCATGGCCGCAAGCTTGGCACGGTCACGCTGGAATTGCTTGGCAAAAGCCGCCTTCGCCGCCTGATCAGCCAGCTCCCCATAGGAATCGGCATACGCCTTCACACGCTGGGCAATCTGACGGGAAGTGAGCCATTGCGGGAAAGCTGAGGAAAGCACAGCCAATACATCAAGTTCGTGCTTGCCCCATTTGTCGGAGAAACGACGCCTTCCGTTACTGCCCTCTGCCATTAGTCCTCACGTCTCGTTAACGTTTCATCTTAAGTGCCTAGCCGGTTCAGGCTCTGCACACACCTCTCTATGATAGAGGGTTTTCGTTCAGATTGTGCCTATTTTACGAAAAAATACAGTTTTTCGTGTTGAGGCTACCCCTCGAATCAGACCCAATCATCAGGCTCAACACCTTGCGGGCCAACGTATTCGCCATTCGGAACATAACTCGGCTCACTTGTGTCGGTCAGCCGCGCGTCACCGAACAGTATCACGTCCCTGCCGAAGGTCCAGTCACCATCGATGTCGACGGAATTGGCCGCGGCAAGCGACGGAACGCCATAAGGGAATCTCGTATCGAAATCATGGATGTTCTTGTAATACCGCGCATCCAAGTGAACATCCGGGAAGACGTAATTGCCATCTTCCATCTCGTACTGGTCCGTCAGATGGAATCGATCGGATCGCATGATAAACAAATCGTCGGTGGTTTTCACCGGCAGGAAACGCATACGGTCAACGCATACGCAGGTAGCCCCGTCGAACAACGTCACCGCCGCTCCCATGGCTGTTTCCAGCTGGATGACCGGCTCGCTCGTCGGATCGGTCGGATCGACGGTCTTGTTATTGCGAATCACCGGAAGAGGAAGCACGCCATCATATGCGGACAGCTTGGCCTTCAGAGCGTCGATACGCACCCAGATGCTGTTCGTGTTAAAATACGGATGCTTTTCGATGTTCTGCGCATCATCCTTATCGTCCGGATGCACCTGGCTCATCTCACGCAACATCAAGCGGCCGGTCGCCTTGTCCCGCACGATATGCCCGCCCTTGCGATCAGCTGGAGTACGTTTTGCGACCTCGATCATGAATGGCGCACCGGTATTTTCGAAGTGCTGCGCCAGCGTGCGCGAAGGACGTGCGCCGAGATTGTCGGAATTCGAGATGAACAGGTATTTGAAGCCCTTCTCCTCGAGGACGTCCAATAGGCCGGATTCCCAAATGGTGGAGAACAGGTCGCCATGGCCTGGCGGGCACCATTCAAGTTCCGGATTTGCCGGGAAGCTGACAGGAAGACCGGTTTCCGCACCGATTTTCGGTTCCTGATGCTGCACGATTTCCAGAGGAATGTCCTCTTGATGGAACTTTTTGTTGGCACGCAGCACCTTCATGGTGTCATTCGACGTGCGGAAGGAGTTCATCAACGTCAATGGCAGTTCCACACCCAGACGAGTGCGTGCAGTCAGCACCTGACCGATGATGATGTCGATGAAGCGCATCTGACGTGCCTTATGGCGACGCACTGGCAGCAAGGACTTGGCGCAATCCAAGCCCATGGACGTGCCGAGGCCACCATTAAGTTTGAGGAACGCGGTTTTGGCAAAAGCATCGACGGCTTTGTCATGGTTGATGGTCTCGTAGACATCATGGAAGCTAGGCACTCCCACCAGAGGCTCAACATCATCCTCACGGATCCATGTGCGTGCTTCCTCACTGCGCCAAACCTCGTACAGTCGTTTGAATTGCGCAATGGCCATATCGGTCATCCCGTTGTCCCGCATCTTTGCGGCGGAATGTTCAAATGCGTCCTCAGTCAATGTCTTTCCCTTTCGTGCGGGCGTCCTGTTCTCATCGTACCTAGGCAATACTACGACAAAATTCCCATGACGGGGGCTTTTGGTGGCAAAAAGGGAAAATTCTTGACAAAAATGACATCCCAAGAACTCTTTTATCATGTTTCGCGAATCGTGCGACACGATGAATTTGAAAAATAGAGCAGGTTGTGCTATGTTTCATGTTCGGTGCTTTTTGCACCGTTCGGACCATAGCGCAGTTTGGTAGCGCACTTGACTGGGGGTCAAGGGGTCGCGGGTTCAAATCCCGCCGGCCCGACCGATTAGCCCCGGAATTCCGCCACTTTTGAGTGGTTGTCTTCCGGGGCTTTTCCGTTTTCAGACAACATAACGACGGACTTACCTTTGTAAGCCATTCGTAATGGATTAAACACGGACTTCATCTTGGCGTGTTATTGGAATTATCACCGACAATTCACCGCCTCCGCACCCCCCGTCGTATGCGTTTGCCCCAAACAGGGACTAGACTTGTTCCTATTGATTTGACGAAAGGGACCCGAATTGACCGAAATAAACGATAAGGCCCAACTGGATATCACCGCCGCCGGCGACACCGACGCCGTCACCTCGGATACCCCCGAAGAAACCGTAAACACCCCCGAAGTGGATGAGACTTTCGAGCTTTCGGCCGCCAAGATGCGCGAGCATGGCATGAGCGAAACCGCCATCAACCAGTTCCGCCATTTGTATGACGTATGGCGCCATGAAGAAGCCTCCAGCTGGATTCGCGAGGACGACATCG
>OGPO01001333.1_pt1 | contig 16056 bp, 18 predicted proteins | sample 1553041 | NCBI WGS metagenome assembly OGPO01 (sample SAMEA2580281, study PRJEB22360) | human gut metagenome | biome: human gut; feature: human-associated habitat; material: faeces | place: Denmark | collected 2008/2010 | reverse complement strand
TGATACTCCTCCCGCCGATCGTGTAGATGATCCCGCCTGCCAGAAGCCAGCCAAACGCTGCCGGTGAGAGAGCATTTAAAATCTGGGTGAAAGCGAGGACACAGGTCCAGCCCATTCCAATGTAGAGAATGGAGGATACCCATTTCGGACAGAATACCCAGAATGCTTTCAGGATAATTCCCACAAGCGCAATTCCCCATACAAGGGAAAGGAGGATGACTCCGGTTCGGCCTTTCAGTGTAATCAGGCAGATCGGGGTGTAGCTTCCAGCAATCAGAATAAAAATCATCATGTGGTCAATTTTTTTTGAAATCGTATTGGCCTTCTCCGATAAGTCAAAAGTATGATAAGTGGTGCTTGCCGCATACAGTAAAATCAGACTGAGCGCATAAATGGTTAATGAGATAAGGTAAATATGATCTGGCTCCCTTGCGGCTTTAATCAGCAGCGGGACTGCCGCAAAAATAGCCATCAGCATACCGATAAAATGAGTAATTGCACTTCCTGGATCTTTGAGATGTTTGTTATGTCTGTTCATAGTCTTGCCTCCCTCTGAAACATATTCATAGAACAACATGTAGTTTTTAAAACTATATAATCTATATGCTAATATTATATCCGTTATTCCCAAAAATCAATAGTAAATTTCTTAAAAAAAGAACGGGGCATACTGGACTGGTTAAAAATGATAAAACTGGATATTTTAATAAATCCAGTTCGGTGATAAGATAGGGCAAGAAACAGGAAGAGAGGGATGAATGATGAATCAAAGACATCGATTAACAGTAAAACTTGCACAGACCGCCATATTTGCAGCGTTAAGTTATGTGGCTTTTGTATTGCAGATTAAGATTCCGGTGCCGGGAGGAGACGCGACGTCCATTCACGCAGGGAATGCTTTTTGTGCGCTGGCGGCGCTGATTCTTGGTGGCGGCTACGGCGGACTTGCCGGAGCAATCGGAATGACGATTGGAGATCTTTTGGATCCAATCTATATTGTAGGGGCGCCGAAGACCTTTATCTTGAAATTTGCCATCGGACTGATTGTTGGACTTGTAGCGCACCGTGTCGCAAAAATCAATGAAAGTACGGATAAGAAATACGTGATGAAGTGGAGTGTTCTGGCATGTGTCGCAGGACTCGGATTCAATGTTTTTGCGGATCCGATTTTCGGTTATTTCTATAAACAGTACATTTTAGGGCAGCCGCAGCAGATGGCGGAGACACTTGCTAAAATCAACGGTGCGGCGACACTGATCAATGCGATCGTATCTGTAGTCCTAGCCGGAGTTCTTTATAACGTGCTTCGCCCGGTACTTCTAAAGAGCGGTATGCTTATGAAAGAAACGAAACGGACGAAGGCGGTATAGAGATGAAAGATCAGAAAATCAAAACCTTAGTCAGTATGGCATTTTTTACCGCTGTCACCTTTCTGGGAATTCAGGCATTTCGAATTCCGGTTCCGGCTGTGGTCGGGACGCCGTTTATTCATTTTGGACATGTATTTGTAGTGATGGGGATGCTTCTCCAGGGAGGAAAAAAAGGCGCGGTCACAGGGACGGCTGGTTTGCTGATCTTTGACCTGCTGAATGGATATGTCCAATCGATTCCGCAGGTATTTGTGGAGACGATTGTCAAGTGTCTTTTGGTGGGAGCGCTGTTCGCCTGGTTCCAGAGACGTGCGGGAGGTGACCGTAAGAAAGAGTACAAAGGAGTGGTAATCTGTAGTATTCTCTATGCGATACTGAATATTCTGATTGAATGGGCTATGGGAATTGTCGGGCTCGTCGTTACCGGAAGCGGCATTGGCGCTGCAGTGGCAGCCTCCACAGCTTCTATTCCGGCTACGATATTCAATGCGGTATTTATGGCTGTGGCAGTAAGCCTGCTGTATGTGCCAGTGAAACAGATCTATCAGAAAATAATGTAAAAGAATGCCCTCCTTCCAGGATCTGCTGTATAGATCCTGGAAAGAGGGCAGTTCTGTTTTAATTTTTGTCTGCAAATAAGAATCCCATAAACCGGGAAAAGGTGTATGCGACAAAGATCACCGCAATCACTGTCTCAATCATTACCACGTAGGAAAGGAAAGAGAGCGGTTTCCCCATGTTCATCAAACAGGCAGACGCCTGTTTCATCGCAATGGCGCTGATGACAAATGGGAAAGTAAAGGATGCATAGGACGGATAAAATGGGAGCGATAAGTAGGTGACTGCCTTGATAATCGCAAACACGTACAGGATCGCTGCCACAATCATTAGTCCGATCAGCAGTCCGTAGGACTTCGTCTCTACGGACTGGGTATAGCCTGCAATACAGAGGCTTGCGGGAGCCGCATAGATACAGAACAGCGGCTTAGCCGGTTCTGGTACTTTTCTCACAGTTAGATAGCGGTAGGTAACAAGAATCAGCAGTACAATCAGGGAAATCAGGCCGAACCAAAATGTAGCAGCTCCGATGGAGAGCTTTCCGTAAGCTGGAGCAGTGATTGCCGCGACTGCAATTCCTACATAGACAATATAATAACTTGCGAATACTTTCGGCATCTGAAGCTTCAGCATATACGTTGCCGTAAAATACACAATTAATACCATATGAAGCAGAATGGAAAATATCCAGATCACAAAGGCCGTATTTCCGATAAAGGGTTTTACATAGGTGCTTAAGATCATAAGTGCCATCGGGAAGGTGGCTGCTACGCTTGCTATAATCGGATTTTTCAGATCTTCTTTGATCATGCCTGGAAACAGAATCAGTTTCAGTATGAGCAGGATCAGAAGAAAACATGCAAGAATGCCACAGCAGTAACGGATTTCATTGGAATAACTCTGAAGGAGATTACCGAGAGAGGCAAGACCGAGCATGACTCCGCTTAAAGGTATGGGTACTTTTTTAATTACATTTTTCATTGCCACAAACCTCATTTAAGCTGTCTGTTCATCCGTGTTAGTAAGTCCAAGCTCACGTACCACAATTTCAGCCACTTTGCCAGCACAAAGTCCGGTGAAATAGATGCATTGCTCTTTGTGCTCGCCCTTGCCCATGTCAAACTCTTTTGTAAGGACACGGCAGCATACAGAATGTTTTCCATTTGCTTCTCTGAACCAGCTATGAAGCTCATTTGTGAGTTCCATACATTTTACAACCTTTGGATCCTTAGGCCCGTTTGGTTCTGTTCTTCCGAAAAGCATACCAAGAGCAAGAATACCGCCATTTAAGGCGCCGCACATACAGCCGGAACGTCCGGCTCCTACAGACATACCAGATGACATGGCGATAACTTCTTTAGGAACATCCAGATCGAAATTATCTCTTACAGAGGCCATAACTGCCTCACAGCAGAAATATCCATTTCTGTAGTACTGTTCTGCGTCTGTGCGTACTTTGCTTACACTTACTTCTTTCTTTACGTTCATAGTTTTCCTCCTTAGAATTGAAAATAACATTTTCCAAGATGACGATTGTGCTGACTAAAGACAAAACCGTCTCTCCGAAAAAGTATAAGGGATAAAAAGCAAAATTGAGAAATAGATATTTGCAATGGCTGAAGGCAGATAATTGAGAAAAACAATAAAGATGGCAAAATCCAACAGAAAATACAATACATTTTTTGCCGGATCTTGGAGAAAATGCAGAAAAAAAGAGAAGAAGTCCTCTTTTTATTGAGAGGCATCAACTATCTGGCTATATGTCCCAGTTTGATTTCACGCATCCAGTCCATAACAAAGTTGCGAAAAAGGCTGACGGCTACGCTCACGGCCTCGCCTTTTCGCGTCAACATACAGATTTTCCATTCGTATGTTCCATCGGAAAATGGAATGAGGCGGAGTCCCTGGGCTTTCATATCTTCAAAAACGAAGTCTACAGTCACAGAGATACCCTTGCCGGCTTTTACCATTTTGTGACAAAGACTAAAGCCGCTTGTCTCAAAGATGATATTGGGTTCAAAACCGGCCTGACGACATTTATCTACAATCAAATGATGGATTTTAAACTGACTGCTCTCAATGTAGAGCGGTTCGCCACGGAGATCATCAATACAGACACTTGCTCTATGGCTTAGAGGATGATTTTCGTGGACAAGAAGACAAATCGGAAAGGTTTCCATCTCTGTGATGTCATAGAGAGTTTCATCAAAATCAGCAATAGAAAAGGCAACATTTCCATTTTTTTCCAGAAAAAGGCGCTCCGTCTGAAGATCCGGATATTCGTGGTAGGAAAACTGTATCTCCGGATATGCTTTTTGAAAAGCGACAATACAATCCGGAGTCACCAGACGGAGAATTCCGTAGGAGGAGAGCAGATCAACGATGCCATAGCTGCGCTGGCGGATGCCAAGAAGATCTTTTTTCAAATCACCATATTCGTCTGTGAGAAAGAAAGAGTGTTTGAGAAAACATTCACCGCTCTCTGTAAGGCGAACCCCTTGTGGGGAGCGCTCAATCAGAATGCAGTCCAGTTCATTTTCCATGTTTTTAATCAGTTTGCTCAACCCCTGAGGCGACATGTATAAGATTCTGGCAGCGCGGGAAAGACTTCCTTCCTTTGCGACGGTCTGAAAAATGAAAAAATCTTGTATATTCATAAGTCATGACTCCTTTAATATGGAAACAGGCACACGTTAAGTGTGCCTGTCCTCTTTTTATGGGTAATTTTAATAGTTCTCTACTTTTCTTTCAAAGTAAGCTCTCGGATGAGCACATACCGGACATACTTCCGGAGCCTCTTCGCCTTCGTAAATATATCCGCAGTTGTTACATTTCCAGCCAAGAGGAGCGTCGCCTTTGAATGTATTGCCTGCTTCAAATGTAGCCAGAATCTTGTTGTAGCGTTTCTCGTGGGAAGCCTCAACCTCTGCTACAAGCTCGAACTTAGCGGCAAGTTCATCGAATCCCTCTGCCTTTGCTTCCTCAGCCATGGTCTTGTACATGTCTGTCCACTCGTAGTTCTCTCCAGCAGCAGCGTCTTTCAGGTTGTCTGCTACATCGCCGATTCCGTGAAATTCTTTGAACCACATTTTAGCGTGCTCTTTCTCCTGATTTGCTGTCTCTTCAAAGATATTCGCAATCTGTACATATCCGGCCTTTCTTGCCTGAGAAGCATAGAATGTATACTTATTTCTTGCCTGAGATTCTCCCGCGAATGCGGCCATCAGGTTCTGTTCTGTTTTTGTTCCTTCGTATTTAGACATCTTTTTCCTCCTTCAATGACTGATTTCGGGACGATTCCAAAGAACCGTCCCATGAAATATAACAATTAGGTATATCTTAGCCGAAGTATCTCTTAAGGAGTCCTTCAAATGCTCTTCCGTGGCGAGCCTCATCTCTTGCCATCTCGTGAACCGTGTCATGGATCGCATCGAGGTTTGCTGCTTTCGCACGCTTTGCAAGGTCGAATTTACCTGCTGTAGCACCGTTTTCAGCCTCAACTCGCATTTCGAGGTTTTTCTTTGTGCTGTCTGTAACGACTTCACCTAATAACTCAGCGAATTTTGCAGCGTGCTCTGCTTCTTCCCATGCTGCTTTCTCCCAGTATAATCCGATCTCCGGATATCCTTCTCTATGAGCAACTCTTGCCATTGCAAGGTACATACCTACTTCGGAGCACTCACCTTCAAAGTTTGCTCTTAAATCAGCAATAATATCTTCGCTGACGCCCTGAGCAACACCTACAACATGCTCAGCAGCCCATGTTCTCTCTCCAGCCATCTCCTGGAACTTCTCAGCAGGAACATGGCACTGCGGACATTCTGCCGGCGGATTTTCTCCTTCATAAACATAACCACATACTGTACATACCCATTTTTTCATAATACATATCTCCTTTTCTTTCTAATCCTTAGTTTGTTTGAAAACAGTAATAATTACTGATATCAATATAGCACTTTTGCCGATGCTTGTCAATTCCTATTTTGGAATTTATAAATTGTTCATATTTGCGTCGTGTTTACATCGCAGCCGCTTCGGAATGACTGTGAAGGCACCTGTTGCATTTCCCGTAAAAGGTAATGCTGTGTGATTCGATGATCCCGTCAAAGAATTCATTGGCGATCTGGTTGATTTGCCTTATACATTCCATATTCATATCTTTCATGCATCCACACTCGGTGCAAAAGAAATGATAGTGCGGGACAGTACGTCCATCAAAACGGTCCGCGCCGTCCGGAGTCGGTATTTTAATAATCTCGCCCATATCGGAGAGAAGATTCAGATTCCGGTACACGGTTCCAAGGCTGATATTTGGAAACTGCTCTTTTACATGGAGATAAACCATATCGGCAGTAGGATGTGCATTTGTATGCATCAGGTAGTCCTTAATTGATTCGCGCTGCCTGCTGTACTTTAATGCTGTCAACGGAACCCCTCCCTTCATTTAATAATAATAACAATTACTATATTTATAGTAAAAAAAAACTCGAAGTTTGTCAAGAAGAAATCAAAAAGAATCTGTGCCCGGAGGGAAAACCTTCTTGACAAAGAAACGAAATATGTTAGAATACAAAACGTAATATTTGTAACAAATATGTAATAATTACGAAAGAAAATATACATAACTATAGAAGAAGGAGGATTCAGGTTATGCATATGAGTTTTAAAAAAGGACTGGTAATCGCCATGACGGCCGGACTGCTGGGGACAAACGGGCTACACGCTAAGGCGTCGGATAGTTTGGAACAGGCAGAAACTGCCGTATGTCAGACAGAAAACATAACATTTCCAACCACAAATGGCGTGCTGCGGACAAGCGGACTATTTACACCGGTACAGAATACAGAAGAGGAAGATACTTCCATTATAGTAGAAGAGACAGACAACGAGGATTTCATCGTAAAAGAGCAGAACGGAAAATACGAGAACACCGGTTTTGTCAATCTTTCTTCTGATTATTTATATGTCAGAAGCAGTACATCCGATGACAGTGACTGGACAGGAAAGCTTTATCCGGGGAATGTCGTTATACTGGAGGGCCCGGTGGGAGAATGGACAGCAATCCGTTCTGGTAATGTAACCGGATTTGTGAGGTCGGAAAATCTGATGGAGATGAAAAGCTCACAGCAGAAGATCCGCCAAATGGAGGCCGAAGCCTTGAAAAACGGTACGGAAGTAACTTTTTCCTATGGGGAAACGAAGGAAGAGGAGGCTTCAAGACTACAGGCTGAGGCAGAACAGCGGGCACGGGAAGAGGCGGAGAGAAAGCAGGCACAAAGACAGGCTGTGGTGGATTACGCATGCCAATTTATTGGAAACCCTTATGTCTGGGGAGGGACGAGCCTCACAAACGGAGCGGACTGTTCCGGATTCGTGCAGTCGGTCTATGCACACTTTGGTGTATCCCTTCCAAGAACATCCTTAGCACAGAGAAGTGCGGGATACGCAGTATCCTATTCGGAGGCACAGCCGGGAGATATCATTTGCTATAATGGCCATGTAGGTATTTACTCTGGAAATGGACAGATTGTCAACGCCCAGGATCCGGCGCATGGGATTGGAATTTCTCCTGCTACCTATACAAGTATTGTGACAGTAAGAAGAATCTTCTAAACAGGCCAAAAGAGAAAAAAATTGCGAATAGGCAAAATGCACAAATTTGTAATATATTGTAAAAAAATGGAAAACGGGGTAAAAATCGTTTTCCACATCAAAATTGCAAAAAAAGGGTAAAATAGCGTTGTTTTCCGAAGTTATCCCCATTATCCACATAAAAACTTGTGAATTGTGGGGATAACTTCTGCCTTTTAAAAGAACGAATGTTTTGTGGAGATGCAATAAAATTAATTTTTTGTCGAAAAAACCGGAAAAAAAGGTTGACATTCCCATAATCAAACGATGGGGTGTGGGAGAAATAAAATATAGAAAATTCTGACAGTTTTATGTGGCAATTTAGCTGGGAACATGAGTTTTATGGGTGAATAGTTACACATTTCGTAGAAGAAGCGCACCTTTTGGGTTGCGAATTAGAAAAAATGGTATTATAATAAGGATTACGTAAATCCAAGTAAATAAGGAGGAATTTAAAATGGCTTATCAGGTAGAGAAAACTACGACGATCGGCGAAGTTGTTAATACACATCCGGAAGTAGCTCCAATTCTTATGGAAATCGGAATGCACTGTCTTGGATGTCCGGCTTCCCAGATGGAATCTCTGGAAGAGGCTGCCATGGTGCATGGCATTGACGCTGAGTTATTAGTAGAAAAGATCAACGCTTTCTTAAAAGCAAACGAATAAAAGATAGAAAAGAACACCGTCCGCAGGTGAGTAAGTCCTGCGGACGGTGTTTTTGTCTGATTTAAAGTTTGGCAAGATGCTGAATGGCTGTCTGAGTATAGATCGTCTCACAGTGCTCTTCCAGGTAAGCAAGAGACGCTGGAGTACTCTTCTCCAGAATACCATATTCTGTCAGCATGTTGCAGATTTTGCTGAAATCACTCTTCGTATGGCTGGACTGTGTGAGTGCCAGAACAAAGAATCCGTCAGACGGATCTTTATAAAGGGTATTGACCCCATGATACATAGGTGAGAGGAGATGCGCTGCGTCAAGTACTCGGTCAAGAGAGCCGAACGAAAAAAGACGGATGGCAGTCCCGACGGACGACTCGGTCCGGACGAGCTTTCCAGGCATCTCTGCCACTGCTTCTTTCACCTTGTTGAGAAGCTGCAGAAAATCCTCTGCGCCCTCCAGCTTGTCTGGGAGGGACTTCCTGGCTGTATCTGTATCATCAAACGGGGAAGGAGCGAACTTGGAAAACCGGGTGTCCAGCTCCTCCGGATCTTCTACCTTTGTGATGATGAGCACGATGGAATCCGACGAGGATGGGATCGCCTCGATCATAAGCGGGATATCGTCAGCCTCGAATCCGAACTCGAAAGCAGCCTGCTGCATCATATCGTGGAAAAGTGATTTCGCCTTTTCGGTACCGTAGGCAAGCTCGCTGATCTTTAAGTGTCTGTCCTCCAGATCGGCACGTGTCAGGGTACAACGGATTTGATTTTCATTGATCTTTTCAATTTTCATATCATCACTTCCTACCTGTAAATAATCTTATACGAACTCAATAGTAGTATAAACAAAAAATAAAATTATGTAAATAAATTTTAGAAAAAAATACTTGCAATTAAGGGAAACAGGAGTATAATAACAGGTCAAGAGGTAGTATTCCCGAATGACTGCGTTTACAGGCAAAGGAGGGGATATTTACAGGATCTATTTTTGGCCAGCATGTTCCGCATCGATTTAGATGCAGTGTCGGCCATGATTTTCTTGCGAAAAGCATATCTGTGCCAGTTCGATAGAGTCAAAATAGAGCATATCACAATTATTCTCAGGTTATATTCATTAAAATCACACAAAAGACACTCAATGACAGATTTCTAAGATATAAAATTTTGAAAAATAACGGGAACAATGCTACCTTTTTCAGCATATGGGGTATCATAAATAATATATCACAATCAGTAATTGATGCACTTCACAGGGAGATACTCCGGCCGCAGTCATACTGAAATGGTTTTTCAGAGTTTATGTTTCGGGTTACAGGAAAGAAAAATGGGAAATGGTAGAGAGAGCGACGTCATAGAAGACGAGGAATGCAGGCGTCTGTTTGCAGAACTCTCGGAATATGAACGGATGGGCGTCCGGATGAAGATAGATGGACATCCGGCCAGTCCGCTTCAGATCGCGTCCGAATACGCCGTGAAGGAAAATCTCACTTATATGAGAGATTACGTGGCGGATGAGGAAGGAAAGGTAAAAGAAGTCAGGTTTGTAAAACTATCGGATAAAAAATGAACATGCGATGACCCCCCTCTACGCAGAAGTTACAGCGAACGGAGTCGAAAATATCAAAATTTTTAATGACGTGCAGAGGAAATCTTGATATAATGTGAGCGTATACAGGAGGTATGGACATGGATGAAAGACGAGGCAAGAGGAGACCGGATGAACGGCCGGACAGACGCAATGTAAAACCGGCACAGCAGCAGGATCCAAGACGCCGTAATCAGGAACTCAGACGCAGGAAAGAAATGGAAATGAGGCGCCGTATCCGAAAGCGCAGAAAGAGAAGAAAGCGCATCCTGGTTCTTCTTCTGCTCTTACTTATCTTGGCTGTCGCGGCAGGAATCGTATTATGGATCAGATATGGCCCGTCGAAGGAAAAGGCTGATAAAAATGAGTATTTTGGTATTAATGCCACCAACCAGGTGGGGATGACGATCGACAACCAAATTCCTGAAGTAAAGAGCATGAAAGAAGGAAGCCAGATTTATCTGGATTTCGATTCTGTACACGATTATGTGAATCAGAGATTTTATTGGGACTCCAATGAAAACAAACTGCTTTATACCTTACCGGATCAGACGCTTAGTATACCGGCCGGAGCAAGCGAGTTTAGTTCCGGGAACGGGACGCAGGCCAGAGACTATGAAATTGTAAAAATGGAAAATGATACCGTCTATCTTGCACTGGATTTTGTAAAGGAATTTACAGACATGACTCTGGATGTTTACGAAAATCCGGACAGGGCGGTGGTCGTGACGAACAAGGACGAAAACCATGCCCAGGTGAAAAAGAATACGGAAGTCCGCATCTTGGGAGGCGTAAAGAGCCCGGTGTTGACTGAGATTAAAAAGTCAGATGACGTGGTAGTGATCGAGGAGGCCGGAGACTGGGTGAAGGTCAGGACAAGCGACGGCTACATCGGTTATGCCAAGTCAGATGCACTTGGAAAAGCTGAGGCACAGGTGCGAAAGTCTGAGTACGATGAACCGGAGTACACCAGCATCCATAAGGACTATAAGATCAACCTGGCATGGCACCAGGTGACAAGTCAGGCGGCCAACGCAAATATAGCGTCCGTTATCGAGGGAACGTCCGGACTTACCACCATTTCCCCGACATGGTTCTCTATTCAGGACACAAACGGGAATCTTTCCTCACTGGCAAACAGCGATTATGTCAACACGGCACACCAGGCAGGGCTGGAAGTATGGGGATTGATTGATAATTTCACTAACCAGGTCGACACGCTCGCAGTATTGAGTAATACACAGAGCCGTGCGAATATGATAAGCCAGCTTATTACTCAGGCGCTCAATACAGGTCTGGATGGCATCAATGTGGATTTTGAGCAGATCACAGAAGAGATGAGCGATCATTATATTCAGTTTGTGAGGGAATTATCCGTCGAGTGCCGTAAGAACGGCCTGGTTCTTTCGGTGGACAACTATGTGCCTGGATTCACAAGCCATTATAACCGGGAAGAACAGGGTGTTGTGGCGGATTACGTGATTATTATGGGATATGACGAGCATTTTTCCGGTTCAGAGGAAGCCGGATCTGTCGCATCTATTGATTTTGTAAAAGAGGGTATCACGGAGACACTCAAAGAAGTACCGAAGGAAAAAGTGATCAACGGACTTCCGCTCTTTACAAGGCTGTGGATCGAGTCGTCCGAGGGCCTGACGAGTCAGGCGATTGGTATGCCGGATGCGGAGAAAGCCGTATCAGGCGCAGGCGTTACCCCAACCTGGGATGAGACGACACAGCAGAACTATGCAGAATGGAATGCGGACGGAAACACGTACAAAATCTGGCTTGAAGACGAGTCTTCCCTGGAGGCCAAGCTCAAGGTGATGAAGGAGTATGATCTCGCCGGAGCGGCTGAATGGAAGATCGGATTCGAAAAGGACGGTATCTGGGAGCTGATTGCCCAGTACATCAAAGGATAATAAAGATACAACTAAATACAGATTTCTCTGTACGGTAGTACAGGGAGAGAAGCGTGCCGCCCGGTGGGAAGTCCTTCCAGGGCGGCGCTTGTTACTTTTTAAAGAAGTGTGTTTGCGTGAACCGCCTAGGAACCTGGGAAAGACAGATATATCGTACAAGCAGTACTCATATATTTTTTTAAGAGCATGGAAGTACAGGGGAGTTTCTGTATGGGTGATAAGGTGAAATGGATACTTGCACTTCTTTTTCTGGTGCTGGTATTGATCGGAATCCGGAAGGTGGAGAGTATTGTGACGCAGGGGGAGGTAAAAACCGGGCAGGCGGATGTGGTAATTGACGCCGGACATGGCGGGAAGGATCCTGGAAAAGTAGGAGTAAATGACGCATTAGAAAAGGACATTAATCTGCAGATTGCGAAGAAGCTGCAGGAGGAACTGGAGTCCCGTGGCATTTCGGTGCTGATGACACGTGAGGAGGATAAAGGACTCTATGATGAAGATGCAGATAATAAGCAAGTGCAGGACTTAAAACGAAGGGTAGAACTGATTAATGAGACGGCACCTGCACTTGCGGTCAGTATTCACCAAAACAGCTATCCCTCCCCGGATGTCAGTGGATCCCAGATTTTCTACTTCGAACACTCCAAAGAGGGAGAGGAAATGGCAAATACGGTACAGAAACAGATAGAAAATCTTGAGGGAATAAAAAACCGTCCGATCAAAGGGAATGATACCTATTATTTGCTGCGGCGGACGGAAGTTCCGACGATGATTATCGAGTGCGGCTTTTTGAGCAACCAGGAGGAAGCTACCAGGCTTGCGGAAGAATCTTACCAGGAGACGCTGGCAAAAGCGATTGCGGACGGAATTGAAGAATGTCTGAGATCAGCGGGTTCAGAGAATGACTGAGGCAGAGGGTTTCGAAATAGGAATGAGTATGCTATAATAGATGGCATGAAAACGAAAATAGAAAAAATTGACAGAATGCAAATCGATGAAGCAATTATGGAGGAAGCGGGACAGATCATCAAGCAGGGCGGCCTGGTCGCATTCCCGACGGAGACCGTTTACGGTCTGGGGGCAAATGCGCTTGACGAGGAGGCGGCGAGAAAAACGTATACGGCTAAAGGCAGACCCTCTGACAATCCGTTGATTGTACATATTGCGGAGAAAAGTGCGCTGGAGGAGATTGTGGAGGAGCTCCCGGAGGAGACGAAGGCACTGACAGACCGGTTTTGGCCGGGTCCGCTTACCTTGATTTTAAAGAAAAACGCAAGAGTACCGTACGGGACGACAGGAGGACTGGATACTGTGGCTGTGCGGATGCCGGATGATCCAATCGCGCTGGAGCTGATCCGTAGAGGCGGCGGCTATGTGTCCGCGCCAAGCGCCAATACATCGGGGCGGCCGACAACAGCACAGCATGTGGCGGAGGATCTGGACGGAAAGATTGATATGATCCTTGATGGGGGTAATGTCAATATTGGGGTAGAATCGACGATTGTGGACATGACGAGCACACCGCCGATGATTCTGCGGCCGGGTGCGGTGACAAAAGAGATGTTGGAAGAAGTGATCGGTGAGGTGGAGACTGACCGGACGCTCCTTTCAGAGAACAGCCCTCAGGCGCCAAAGGCGCCGGGGATGAAGTACCGCCATTACGCACCCAAAGCACAGATGATTTTGATTGAGGGGTCCCCGTCTGATACAGTACTTGCGATCAAACAGCTCGCATATGATAAGGCAGTGTTCGGACGGAAGGGAAATGGCGAACCATACCGGATTGGAATCATTGCTACGGCGGAGACAATGAGCCAGTACACTTATGGGACAGTGAAGAGTATCGGAAGCCGGGAGAATCGGAGGACAATTACGAAAAATCTGTATGGAATCCTCCGGGAGTTTGATGAAGAGGGCGTTGATATTATTTACAGCGAAGGATTTTTCGGCGAGGCCATTGATGCGGCGATTATGAACCGTCTGTTAAAAGCGGCGGGACACAAAAGGATTCCGGCCTCGGAGATTTTAAAGCTCCAGACATACCGCAGGATTATCTTTGTCAGCAAGGATGACAACTGCCGCGGCCCGATGGCAGAGCGGCTGTCATGGAAAGCTGGGGATATCCAAAATCGGAAAGATTTCCGGAGATAGAATCGGCCAGAAAAAGAGCGGGACCATCATGAAAACAGAGATTATGCGGAGAAATGAGGTAGATATATCCGAACACGAGGCGCTTGCTTTTGAGGAGAAGGATATCACGCCGGACACACTGATTCTTACAATGGAGAAAGCACAGAAGAGAAAGATCATTACTGAATACGGATTTCATCCGAATATTTTCACCCTCAATGAGTATATTGATGAGGAGAAAGAAGTAGAATCCATGTACGGGAAGTCCCTGGAGGAATATGAGGCAGGGTACCTGGAACTGGAAATTTATATGAGAAAACTGGCCAGAAAGCTGAATACGGAGGCAAAGGAAAAATGGGAAGAGTACATATAATGGATCACCCGCTTGTACGGCATAAGATCGATTATATCCGCCGGAAAGAAGTAGGGACGAAGGAGTTCAGAGAGATGATTGAGGAGATCGCCATGCTGATGTGCTATGAGGCGACGAGAGAGCTGAAGCTTGCGGATGTGGAGATTGAGACTCCGCTTTGTAAGATGACGGGCAAGGAGTTGGCAGGGAGAAAGCTGGCTGTTGTGCCGATTCTTCGTGCCGGACTTGGCATGGTAGAGGGAATTCTCAAGATGATCCCGGCCGCAAAGATCGGGCACATCGGACTTTACCGGGATCCGGACACCCTGATGCCGGTGGAGTATTACTGTAAGCTTCCGTCTGACTGTGACAAGCGGGACGTGTTTGTCGTAGATCCGATGCTTGCTACTGGAGGATCCAGCTCCGAGGCGCTTGCCATGCTGAAGCAAAAGGGCGTCAAGAACATGACGTTCCTCTGTATTCTGGCCGCACCGGAGGGACTGGAGAAGCTTTCCAAGGATCATCCGGATGTGGATATCTATGCAGGAGCCCTAGATGAGAAACTGAACGAACACGGATATATTGTACCGGGACTTGGGGACGCGGGAGACCGCATCTTTGGCACCAAATAAGAGGGGGTGATGGGATGAACGGAAAGAGGCAGGACTATCTGTCCTGGGATGAATACTTTATGGGAATTGCGATGTTGTCGGGGATGCGTTCCAAGGATCCGAACACTCAGGTGGGGTGCTGCATCGTCAGCCAGGACAATAAGATTCTTTCCATGGGATATAATGGACTGCCGAACGGCTGCTCCGACGATGAATACCCTTGGGCGAGAGAGGGAGACGACCCGCTTGAGACCAAATATGTCTATGCGGTTCACAGTGAGCTGAACGCCATTTTGAATTATGGCGGGGGAAGCTTGAAAGGGGCCAAGATCTATGTTTCGCTTTTCCCGTGCAACGAATGTGCCAAGGCCATTATACAGACAGGGATCAAGGAAGTGATCTATGACAGTGACAAATATGACGACACCGCGTCGGTGATCGCTTCCAAGCGGATGATGGATTCAGCCGGGGTCCGGTATTATCAGTATCACCGGACAGAACGGGAAATTACAATTACATTATAGAAGGTAAACAGGCGTTGTGAGTTGCTCACAGCGCCTGTTTCCTTATATGAATTATAAAGATATATTAGGAGGGCCTACCCTTATGTTTCCTCATCAGAAAGAGCGTCAGGGAGCGGCTTTGCTGAAAAATGTCCGGTAAACCCCCAGATGATTGTCATTAGAAGGCCGGCATAAAAGCCAAATACCCAAGGGACATAGGACCAGGCCGCGACGTTTAGACTACTGATTACGAGCATAGCCCCGCCGCTCCACGGGATCATACCTCCCAGATAGACACTGGATTCTAATGTGGTGCGGGCCAAAACAATATTGTCAAGTTCCAGCTTATTGTATGCCTTTTCATACATTTTACCGTTCAGAATAATCGACACATAAACGCTGGAGCTGAGAAGTACGGTCAATATGGTGGTCAAGATGGTTGAAAAAATTAAAACAGGGCGATTATGGATAATAGAAAGAAGTTTTTCCATAATTGCGTCCAGTACTCCGATTTTTTCAATAATGCCGGCAAACGTTAAGGCTGCGAATAACAGCATAATCAATTCGGCTACGGACATGACGCCGCCTCGTGACAAGAGGGAATCCAAAATTTCATTTCCGGTATCAGCGACATATCCATTCCACATGGCGGAGGAAAGATCAACCAGGGACATTTTCTGAAAAAGGAGAGCTTCGATAGAAGCGATAGCAACACCGCCACCAAGAACAGGCA
>OGPO01001323.1_pt1 | contig 16174 bp, 14 predicted proteins | sample 1553041 | NCBI WGS metagenome assembly OGPO01 (sample SAMEA2580281, study PRJEB22360) | human gut metagenome | biome: human gut; feature: human-associated habitat; material: faeces | place: Denmark | collected 2008/2010 | reverse complement strand
AATACAATCCGCACTAATAGGCTTTAATATTTTATATTTATCTGCGAATTTAACTTCTCCTTCATCATACTTCTCAAGAATTTCAAAAAAAGTAGTTTTTCCACTTCCTTTTCTCCCGATAATAAATGTACATCTCTGAGACATTATACTTGTATATGCATTTGTTTTGAACATACATTCTTTTGGCAATTTACCATTAGATTTCGTATCACAAAACAAACTTTCATACATTTCTTCTTTTGATTTAAAATCATAATCTTTTCTTCTACTTGCTGAAAATGTTTTGCTTATAATAGTTGATACTAAATTAGTCATTTCTGTCCTATACATAGTATTAACTACTTTTTTCCCGTTTTTTGCTTTTATAATGACATTCCCCTTAGAAAGATCTACCGCTATTTTGCTACTGAAATCTTCTGTTACTGCCGTTTTTAGAGTTCCTTTAATCAAAACCTCCAAAATCGAATCTTCTTCTTTTTTCAACTTAGATTTGATCAGTTGATATTCCCGATAAACCCCTCTTGTTATGTCCCCTTTATCAATTATTTTCTTATACTCTGGTGAAAAGAAAACAACTACAGAATCACATGAAATTATTTCTTTTTCTCTCTTAATAAAATCTTCAGAACACATAAAACTTTTTTTATCGAAAATAACTTGTACTTTCCCCCCAGACTTTTTTTCTACTTCTTTTTTTAGATATTCCATTATTTCTGTTGAATTATCCCAACAGTACGAAAAATAGCATGTACTTTTCACAATTTCATCCTCCCTGCTATTTATCATTTCAGAAATGATAATATCGACTTTTGAAATATAAATGTCAATATTATCATTAACGGCATATAAAATAACCACTCGCAAGTAGCAAATAAACAGTTTAAATACCTTAATTTTTTATCTTTTGTCTTCTTATAATTTATATCCTGTATATTCAAATCAAACTCCACTACTGCCTTCTGTCGAACAATATCGTAAAGCATTTTAAATTTTCTTTCTAACTGCAAATAATAGGAATTTAAAAACCAAAAAGTTATAGCTGGAATATATGTAAGCCCAAAATAATTCTGATTCATATCTTTGTCTGCAAGAGCAAAAATAGCTACTATAAGCGTAACCGCCCACCCTTTAAGCATAAAAGAATTAGTAGCCATTCTTTGTATAATATTTTGTATCATTTCCAAATGTTTATATTTATCTTCCAAAAACAAATCCCCCATTTTCCTTACATATATTATATATTCGTGTACAAATTATAACAAGAAATTTTACATATACTTATTCAACAATTTACATATATAACTTTTTACAAATTTATATCAGGGGTTTAAAACCTTTTAATCTCCTGACCCTATACGGTTATTCCTTCACTTGGATTTCAAAGCCCGTCCATGCCTGTTCAGCAATACGATTGACAAATTCCTTTGAATCCCATTCCGGCAGTCCCACTTGATTTTCTTCTACCAGCGCATCCCGCATGTTCTTTTCCACATTCGTAATAAAATACGCTCCTTCCAGCTCACGAAATCCTTTCCGTACAGCCTCTATCTGTTCATCTGGAAACCGCATGAAATTAAGACAGTTCTCCTGTACTGGGATTCCCTGTAATTTTGCCTCTTCTGTCCATTTCCCATCTTCTGTTTTATTATATAAGAATCCCATCAAAAAGTCATAGCCGATTTCTTTCTTATTACTTGACATACCAACCGCACCATAAGCGGACACCGCCGCCATTTTTCGCCCATCTAGATCCGGCATCACTTGAAAATGGGTTTCCTCGCTGCTCAAATCCACTTCGTTCATATGGCTGATTCGGTACGTCGGCTCTTCGGTATATTGTTCTTGCTGCCGGGATTTCTTCAGTGCCACAAAATATGTTTCACCAAATTGTTTCCATTTTTCCTTGTCAAATCGTACCTGTCCCGTCTCATAATCCACTGCCGGCTGAAACCAGCGTCCTCCAAATTGTGACAGTCCCTCTATGATACACTGTCTCAATGGCAGATTTTCAGATAGTTTTGCGTACTCCAGCCATTCTCCAAGCGATTTCCCCTCTAGAATATCAATATCCTGTATTCCTGCCAGAACGTAATAGGAACAGGTAAGGGGAAGCAGATATTGCTTGCCGCCATGTTTCCCGACCTCCAAGAATTCTTTTTTATAACTTCCCTCTTTCCAATAGGAATCCTCATCCATATAGGAGTCCAACGGGGCAAACGCACCACTTTGTATAATCTGATACGGATTATCGAACAAATCAGGTTCCACTGTTGACATCTCCATAGGAGCAGTCAGCACATAGAGATCCGGCCCTTTCCCAGCCATAATTTCAATTTGCAATTTTTGAATTTCATTTTCACGGATTGTCATATCCAGAGGCAATACCTCAACCTGAATATCCAGATTTTCATTCTCATCCTCCATTGCGCTCGCCCGCATCTGTACTGTACTTTCAAATGCCTGTTCCGTAAGTACGGTCAATGTTGCCTTTTTATCCGTGTGCTTCTCCCCCATGCATCCAGTCATTACCAAAGCCAAATATACACAAATTACTAACACTCTTATTCCCTTATTGTTCCTCATTTACCGTCTCCTCCTTAGTATTTTTATATATGGTGCCAGTCTGCCACTTATATTCCATATATCAATTCCTAATTCTCTAATAATTTTCAGGTAAATCTTGTTTATCTACATAATTAAGTGTTATATTGTTCTATTTATACTATTATTAACTAACTATTTATGTATGTCAATATCTTTTCTATATTTAAATTTTACATCTACATAATAAAAATCATTTATATACAAATTATTTTTTGAGTTATTGGGGTACTTAATAAGATCCCAACCCTCCCTCTGTTGGAAAGGATGGCGGTGGATTTTTATCATCAAATGATTAGACAGCGACGGCAATTACCACTAACCTCAGCGTGATTCCACCGTGAAGAAATAAAAACCCTCGGACTACCATCCGGGGGTTTACATTTTGGTGAGTTCATTAACAAAATCATCTCTATTTCCTTTGTCCCTGTCAGTTAAACGATTATGGATATCGCTTACCCGTTTTTCCCCTGCTTTTACTCTTTCACCTGTGTTTCGTAGTTCCTGCGTCCTTTCTCCGCAATTTCCGCACCTGTTTTTTTACAATCTTCCCAGTCTTTGGTGACCTCCCATCTTTTCTCCCGCTCCGCTTGATCTACAGAAGTCTGTAGCATACTTTCTGTTTCCGTGGAAAAATAGGCCAGATTGAATTGTGACAGTATCTTCATCGTCCCTTCTATCGTCTCATCAGATAAGCCTGATCTTTTCAGCATCCACTTTATGGCCTCCTGGTCAGCCGGATTATCACGCCCTCCTATTCCATCTTCCAATCCTTCTGTCTGACGGTTCAAAAACAGCATCAAAAACCGGTATGCGTCCTGTTTAGTGTCACTTGACATGCCAACGGCTCCGAAGGCCTGAACCTCCATTATCCGGTTCCCTTGCAAATCCGGCACAATTTCCATTCTCTTGATTTCATTCGTAATACCCTTTACTGTCATTTCACCATACCAGTCGACCGATTCCGAAAAATACTCTGTACAGAATTGTTCCATTAAAACAAAAAAATCCGCCCACTGTTTTTCGTCAAAAAGTATGGCTTTCCTCTCATAATCTGCCGCCGGCTGATACCACCCCTTCACATGTAAAGCTTGCTGCGCCATCGTCCCCCGTAAATCCAGATCTTGCGAGCTGTCGGCGTATTCCAACCATTCTAAAAGCGTTTTCCCATTCAGATTTCCTGTCCCCTCTGTATTTGATAGAAACAGCTCTGACTCAAAAGAAAGTGGAAGAATATACTGCTTGCCCTCATACTGCCCAGCCTTTAAAAGAGGATCAAAGTAGCTTGTTCCTTTCCAGTAACTATCCTGATTCATATTATCATTTAAAGGCGAAAAGACGCCACTTTGCATTGTTTTATAAGGATTGTCAAACAAAGGCAGTTCATCCAACGGCTCTCCGGATCCATAGCGTAAATTGTTTAAAATATATACGTCGTACCCTTTTCCTGCTACAATCTGTGTTCTTAGCTTCTGAATCTGTGTTTCTCTCGTTTCAGGTTCCTCAGAGAGCGTCTGAATTTTTACTTCCACATCATCATATTTCTCATTAAATCCATGACGTGCTACCTTTACCTGGTCCTCATACTCCCTTTCTGTCAAAATTGTCAGAACAGGCTTTTCTTCCTTCTTTTCATCACATCCCGATAAGCTCAATGATAATATAATAAAAAAAGCAAGCGTAAGAACGGTTTTTCTCATAAAATCACCCCCTAGTATTCCCAAACACAACAAGAAGCCGTAATCTTTTTCACCTCTCTCATATATCAGGATGCATCACTGTCTCCCGATAACGACAATATAAAAACTCGATGCTCATATCGAGGAGAACCCCCGTACAATAAAAAGAGATTAACCAGATCCAGTTTTTCTCCTCCTAAATATTCATCCGGAACAGATTCAAAAACGCCGATCAAGATATCCATAGAATAGCATCTTTCCTAACTTTTAACAAGAAACGCTTCTTTCTTTACACTGATAGGTCATTAGTTTTCATTTAAAGAGTATACATACTACAAAACATAAAATTCGGTTCGATCTCCTCATCACTACTCCTTAACCTGCATCTCATACTGCTCCCATACTTTATCTGCCAAATCCGACAAAAACTTTTCCCATCCCTTTGTCGGTTCTACTCCCCATTCTACTGTCTCCCGGATATTCGATATTAATGTCCTTTCGGCATCCGTTATAAAATATGCTCCATCCAGTTCTTCAAAACTTTCTTGTACTGCCGAAATAGTTTCCTCAGAGCGGTCGGACAACCAATTACTAATTTTCTTTTTCTCTACTGTGATTCCAGCACTTCCGTTGAGGACTTGTTCTACATTTTCGTTTCTTTCTTCTTGCATCTTATTATTTAAAAACAGCATTAAAAACTCATATGCTTTCTCCTTGTGATCACTGGACATTCCAACGGCCCCATATGTCATAACAGATGCCATTCTTCTTCCTTCTAAATCCGGAATAATCTTGGCAGAAATTCCTTTTCCTCCTATAAATGAACGGATCGGCTGTATTTGATATTGGTTCTCTATGTCATTAACTGCATCCATCATTCTTTCCTGCTGATGCGATAAGTAAGATTCCGCAAATGCCTTCCATTTCCCTTTATTAAATAAAACTTGCTGTGCTTCATAATCTACCGCAGGTTGAAACCACCGCCCTGATGTTAAATACAGGCTTTCATTAATTGCCTTTTTTAATTCAGAATTATCCAGTTTATCTGCCTGTTCCAGCCATTCTTTTAAAGTATCTCCTGTTATCTTCTCAACATTATTTGGCCCCGATAATACATAATAATAACAAGTAATCGGAATTATATATTGTTTCCCTTCATATTGCCCTGCTTTTAAAATATTCTTATTATATGTCGTATCATTCCAATAGGAATCTGTTTTCATATATTCATTCAATGGTGCCAGTGCCCCACTCTGCATCGTTTGATATGGATTTTCAAATAGTTCCGTTTTCATCTCTGCTGCATCTGGACTCGTATCCAGCAAATAAACATCTGCCCCTTTTCCTGCCATAATTTGTGTCTGAAGCCTCTGAATCTCAGAATCTCGCCCACTCTCTTGAAGAGGAAGTACCTCCACTTTTACTTCTATCTCTTCTGTTTTCTCCATAAAATCCGCTATACTGTTCACCTCTTTCTGAATTGATGGATCTGTAATTACTCTTAATACAATTTTATCTTTTTTCTCTATTGTCTTATCACATCCGCTCATTCCTGCTAAAAGTAGTCCTACACATCCTAAAGCAATAGTTCTTCTCGCTATATTTTTCATAATAATTCACCTCTTCTTGTTACTTTTATTAATTAAGCCATGTATTCCTGCTTTCAAAGAAAATACATGGCTTAATAAAAAACGTTTAGAATCTTCTAAAAATATACTCATTCGTTATTTGTAACAACAGTATTCTGTTTTTATTCTATGTCTCCAAATAATTCCACTTTGAGTACATTCCCTTCAAAGTCTAATTATGTCCTGTACATTGTACACGTGTTTCTGTAGTTGTTCCCGTCGTATACCCGCTACCACATCGATTACACTTCATTGTAGTAGTAACTGTTCTTTTTTGATGCTGATCTGTGCCATATGCGTATCCATGCACACATTTTACTGACTTATATGTTACCCATGTAGAATAAGACTTCGATGGCAGTAATGTTCCTCCACAAGGACAGAGAGGTCCTCTCGGCTGTACATCAGATGCGTTTACTGATACCATTCCCATTGCTAAAACCATAACTGTAGCCGCTACTACAGCAAAAAATTTTCTAAACTTCTTTTTCATAAATTGTATCTCCTTTCTTTATCTCGTTCCCATTATCCTACCTTTCTTTACAAAACCATTGGCTTCTCCTCCTCTTCCCATCTATCATTCCCCGTTCTTAATATTATAGTTAAATTTTACATTCCGCATTATTATCTGTCAATTTCATGACCATGATTCTATTTTTTCAGTCCATTAAATTTTATCTTATTAATTTAACTAACAAATGCAGTAATACTCCCCCATATCCTCCCATTAGTCCTGGATTCATCCTTTCCTGTGGGAGAAGCCGGATTTTTTCATAGTTTCCCCTCTCTTTTCTCTCCTTCCCCAACATCCGATCTGCCAGGTTCAGAATCCATAGATTTCCACTGTTCCCATGACACAAACTCCAACTGTCCCGTTTCCAGAACGCGGACGTTTTCTGATACGCTCTGTCTATATCTTTTTTTAAACGCTTTTTCCACTTTGAATCGGTAACTTTTTCGTAGCACCAGAGTCTTGACAACAAAATCCCCGCTGCCCCGTGGCACCATGCAACGGTATCTTCCCCCTCATCGCTATGATCCCTGATATCCATCCAGTTTCCGGTCTCCTCCCGATACAACGACTCTTCGTATTCCCAGATCTTTTCTGCCAGCCATCCGTACTCTTTCTTTTTTGTAAGTTCCCATAAAACAAGGACCGGCATCAGAATTCCCGCATTTCCATGCGCCATTCCTCCGATCGGGACATCGACACTCTCCGGATTCCAACCAACTCCACGCTCAGTCTTAATCATTTGAGGCAACATCAGACAGATAGCGCGCTCCGCTTCCTGGATATACCTCTGGTTTTGTGTCTCTTGATAGAGTTGCAGAAACACCCATGCCGCTCCCGCTTTTCCTCCTAATAAATCTGAGCAGGAATCTTCTTCCAGAATTTGCGACACAATTCCAGCGTGTTTAACGGCATATTGCAGGTATACTTTCTCATTTGTCAGTCGATATAAATTCAGATAAGCATAAATCAAAGATCCTTCCCCGGTATATGCTCCGGTATTTTGAGACTGTAAATGATTCAATGATACCAGCCCGTTGTCCGTGTATTGAAAGACCTGCTTCTTCAACGCTGTCTGGATTTCTTCAACCCGTTTTAATTTTTGATTTGCCTGGATCATTGTCGTCAAAAGTAACAGTCCGCTCCATCCATCGTAAAAATAGACGCCCATCGGTTCTATTTCCCATGCATAATTTCCGGAACTTGCAAACCGAAGTGCATACCAGCTCACTTCTGTTCTCCGGGGATTCCATATCGCATAATCACAAAGTCGTTCAGTCAGCTCTTTTATATTTTCCTGGATCATATCTTTTTGACTTTTTGCAGGACTCTTGCTTGCGGGATAAATTTTATTAGAAAATCCACTTCTGTTTTCCGGAATCAATTCCACAGACGTCTGAATAAAATCGCATTGCCTCTTTCGATCCTTGCCACATAAACCTTGCAATCGCTTTACGATCCGATCACAGGCAGTTTTGTCATACAGATTCCGCACGCAAATTCTCCCATCCGCCGACAAATCCTTCTCTCCCATAGCAAAGGAAAAGTATGGGATATCTCCCCGAAGCAGAGAACCGATTTCTTCCTTTACAATTTCCTCGTCCTGCTCCCATCGTCCCTGACCAATAGCAGACAAGAAAATCTCACGATCCGCTCCGTCCATTAAAAGCGCCGGGTGGTAAGAACTGTTCAGCAGCATCGTATACCGCTGTGTATGCATCAACACTGTACGGCTTTGAATCTCTGTTCCTTTCCGAAGCTCCTTTTCAAAAATCGTTCGTTCTTTTTCCACGGCTTGATACGCTGTGGAAAATCCCTCCAAAATATCATTCACATACAGCACCAGATCTTCCATTCCCTCTTTTGCATGGGCTAGGTTTTTTCCTTCTGAGGAATGGCCTTCCCGATAAGTGACATACATTTCAGAGGTCTCTCCTTTTGCGACGGTTGGAATTTTAAAAGGAAGCTTCTGCCCTTTTTTGCTGTGAATAGCGCTTCCATCAATCCCTTCTCCCTCATTATTCCATGTGTAGGAAGGGAGAATTCCGGTAGCTAATACAGACTCCCAGAGATGGGATTGTACTGTATCCCGAATAGACTCCTCACTTCGCCCTCTGGAATTATGAACCAGGGCTTCCAGATCGATCATAACTGGATATGCCCCGCAGGCGATCAGATTTTCAAAATGAATATCATTTGTTCCCAAGAGATAGGCGAGAAAAAGCTGTTCGCCAAGTCTTTGATAATACTGGTGCAACTCTGCCTCCGAATTACACGGCTTGTATTCCACAATCTGGCACCAACTATGATCTTTGCCGGACAGAATCGGATAATAGTACTGATCTGTCCCTGTTCGCTCTCCGATCCAATCCAGTAATCTCTGATAAAACTGTTCGTTTTCCATAGAACGTGGTTTGAGCAGGATCTGACTTCCGTTTGCAAAATAGAGAGTTAATACCTCTTTCCCGCCGTGATGGGAATCGGACAGGCCGGACTCCACCTTTACAATACTCCCTAAATCCTTCTCTTTCCCAAACAAACAGGACAGCCTCTCTCGATCTTCAATGACCCATCGCATCACCTGTTCATAATAACAGATCGTCTTTTCTGTACATTCTTTCAGACATCTGATAAGAACCGGATACGTCTCCGAAATATGGCCGAAAAACTCACGGCTTCCACAAATCTTGCAAAAGCTCTCATACTCCTGTTCAGAAGTTTCTCCGCTCAAGTTTCCTTTCTGTTTGTAGGAATGTAATTCAGCAATCAGTGTGCGAAGAGCAATGTTCTGTAACCGAATCGCCAGTACATCTTCAAATGCTTCATACAACATTTCCTCCACTTCTTCTCCCAGCCCACTCCATCTGCTTTCCAACTCACGTTTTCCAATTTTTAAAAAAGTTTTATAAAATTCTGCAAAGAACAGCTTTTTCTCCCCGATCTCTCTGCGTACGGAATCCGTATTTCCTCTTTCTTCTTGAAACGAAATGTGCAGGAATCCTCTGTCCACCTCCTGTTTTTCTTCGAATGGAGCATCCTGTAGATACATCACAAACGCCCTATTATGTTCCCGGAGTTCCTCCACCGTCGTCTCTCCCAGAAGGTGATTCCAGTACTGCGTCCGTTCTACATTTTCTGGTTTACTGGAATCTATATTTTGATAAATACGTTCTGATAAATAGGTATCCGACACTTTTACACCTCCTTGGTTTTAAAAAACAGGATGCCCCAAGGAACATCCTGTTTTGTTTGACTAGCAGCAAAAGATTGTTAAAAATCCTGAGCAATCCGAAGTTGTTGTTCTTCCTCTTTCTATCCCACTCTCAGAGCAACATACTTTCTGAGCTTCCTGAACTTCTGCCATCAGATCTCCTGCAAATTCTAAATTTTTGTTTTCTTTCATAGTTCTCTCCTGTTCTCTCTTTACTTGTTGGAAAAAGAAATCGAGATCTTGATCTCTTCTTCCACTACATCACATTGAAAAGATCCACCGTATTTCTTCACAATACGTCGGATACTTTTCAATCCATAACCATGAACTTTCTTGTCTTCTTTATCAGAGACAAATTCCCCATCCTTTTCCTGCGGACGTTCCCCGATCGAATTAGCAATCGTAAAAAACAGAAATCCTTTCCTCTGTCTGATTTCCACCCGGATCCATCTTGTTTCTGTCTTCATCTTTTTACATGCTTCTATTGCATTGTCCAGAAGATTTCCAAAGAGAACACTCGTTTCTGTCTCCTTGAATGGGAGACTTTGGAGGACATCCGCTTCAATCTGAAACCGGATGTTCTCCAAATTAGCCTCCTTCTTCTTTTCACTTAACAGAATATCCAGATTCCGGATTCTTGTCCATCTTTCCTCCTGAACTTCTACATAGCTTTCCAGTAACTGATCCAAATAGGTTTCGATCGCTTTATACTCTTTTTTCAATGCATATTCTCTCAAAATAATCATATGGTGACGCATATCGTGTACCTGAATCCGGTTCTGCTCCAATGCCTTTGTCATATCCCGCATATTATCCAGTTCCAGTTTTTCTCTGACTTCCAGAATCTGATTTTCCTGTTTCAGACTCTGGTTTTTCCAACAAATACCCAGACAAAATGCAATAATTACAAAAACTGCAACCAATGAACAGGCTGCACTCCATCCAGTGAAATCTGATAAACCATTAAGAATATCATAGATTAAAAAGTGATATCCAGTCACAATGAGTACAAGAATTCCCGCAATTACAAATAAAAATACCTGTACCTTTTTTAATATGCTCTCACCTATTCTTCCTTTCCTAATAAAGAACAGCATTATCATAATACTCATTCTGGATAAAACATAAAGTCCAGACCTGTTTAAAAAATAGCCATTTTCATAAAACACCTGATACATATCTTTTCCCATTGCCATTCCACAAAAGAAAAAGAAAAAATCCAACAGAGCTACAAACAGAAAATAAATTCCTACAACTTCTGCAATAAGATGCCATCTCTTCACATTTGAAATCACTGCTATTAGTATAGTAAAAATAATGCAATTCCATAACATCGAATTTGAAAAGAAAAATATATTCCTGTTTACACCCAGCACAATCCCCATCCCCAGGATATTTCCCCAGATGAGGATTTTCTGCCAGGTCTGCAAATACCGTTTCTCCAGCACAGTCCGGTACAGGATCTGATAACACATCCAGATCTCAAAGCATGAGATCAGAGTCAAGATTATGATGTGGGTTGCTCGTTCCATATTCTTTCCCTCCAGTAAGCCTCGATCCTCTTTTTCGCGGCTTCTATCCGGTACTGATTCAGCTCCAAGGTGTGTCCTTCCTCCAGACAGATAACATTGTCCCTTATACTTTGGACATTGCGGAGGTTGATTATATTACTTCTGTCTGCGAGAAAGAATTCCTTGCTGTCCAGTTCTTCCAGAAGCCGGTCAAGAGAGATCCTCTCCCGAAAGGTACCCTGGAACGTCTCAAATTCAGCATATTTTCCCATCTTTCTTTTGTGTATACAGATCATTTCACGGAAATAGATTTTCTGTTCTCCGTCCTCGTTCCGCAGCATCCTGTACTGATTTCTCTCAGCACCCAGACGGTACATCAACTTTTCCAGAATTCCAGGAAGTCGTTTGTCCATCTGCTCTTTTAGGATATACTGGTCCGCCTCAATCTCATAGCTTTCCATGGCAAATTCCTTATGAGATGTAAGGAATACTAGTCCACGGTTCGGATATTTCTTCCGGAGGATTCGTCCGAACTCCAGTCCTGTTATGCCGTCTCCAAGCTCAATATCTACAAAGAACAGATCGCCCTCTTCTCCGTGCTCTTCCTGTTTGGCCTCTGCCAGAAAGGCTTCTGCAGAAGAAAAGATCTGAATTTTTGCGTCTCTGAATGCATCTGTTTTCTCTTTGATTTTGTCCCGAATGATAGCCTGCATCTGTCTGTCATCATCAACGATCACGATCTTAAACATCTTATTTTCCCTCCTTTATCAGCAGATAATATCTGTTCTGATTTACATTGTGGAAAATGGCCTCGCCATCCTGTATCCTGAGTCGGAATGTATGCTCCCACAGACCGTCTTCCCCGTTCTGTGCAAGCTGTTTTCCGCAATGATACAAATAGGTGCCTTCTTCTTTTTTCGTCACCTTCTGAATAATGTCATTGACCGCATCCCCAATACGCATAGATTGTCGGGCCGGATTCCAGCTCCCAAGGAGCCGGTTGATTACGCTTTTATTAATGACAATCGTTTCACAGAACAGCTTCCGGAACGCCTTTCTCACCTCCTTTTTAGCCCCCAGGCTGTCAAAGATCTCTAACAGATCTGTCTCAACATCCTGATATGGGAATCCCAGATCACCGTATGCCTGAATATGGAGAAGGGCTTTTTGCAGATCCTCCTTTTCTCCCAGACGTATGTAACGGTCTTTCAGCCATCGGATACTCTCAAGAAGGACTTCCCGGCATCGCTTCGGATCTGTCTTACGGAACATTGAGACAGCCAATTTGATCCCTTCGACTTCCACGTTGGTCTCTTTCATTCTGTCTACTCCTTCTCCCAGGGCTAACTATCTTTTATCCTCCCATTTCCCTTTTCCCCCATGGGGGATTGTACTACATTTTTCGAGTATTTTCGTCTTTCTGACCATGAATTACCATTTTTTGTCCCTGAATTCCTTTTAGAAAGCTACGACAGAAATCATTTCTATCGTCCCCATGAATCGAGTAGGGGAGATTTTCTCTCCCCTCTCACACCACCGTACATGCCGTTCGGCATACGGCGGTTCAACATAACTTCAAAGCATGACGCTCCTTGTAATAGTCAAGACAGCTTTTAAGCCCTGCTCTGGTTAATACGTCTTTTGAGATTGCCCTGGCAACGCATGTCTTTGTCGCGATCCAGTAATAGCGGTCTCCACAATACGCCGTCAGCCTTGCTAGGTCTTTTCCGATTCCCAGCTTCTGCAATCCCCATTGGCGTTTCTTCCGCACTTTCCACTGTTTCCAAATGATGACTCTGAGTCTTGTTCTTAAATGTGCGTCTATCTCTGTCATTGCTGTTTTCATAGAGCCAAGGGCATAGTAGTTAATCCACCCTCTTGTCACCTGATTGATTTTCTCAATCTTACTCGTGACTGTTCCCGGCATTTTCCTACAGGTCAATCCTTTCAATCTGTCTTTGAACTTCTTCACAGATTCCTGATGGGGTCTACACTTCCATTCCTTCATCTTGCTGTTTTTGTAGAACCCAAAACCTAGATACTTTAGCTTCATCGGTCTTGTGATGTGGGTCTTGGTCATGTTGACCTTTAACCCCAGTTTCCTCTGTATCCAGTCCGATACCGTCCGCATGACTCTTTTTGCACTCCATTCGCTTTTGACCGCTATCACACAATCATCTGCGTATCTTGTGAACCGCAGTCCTCTTGCTTCCAGTTCTTTATCCAATTCATTTAACATGATGTTTGACAGCAATGGTGACAGATTTCCTCCCTGCGGGGTTCCGCGTTTTGTTTCCTCATATCCTTGCGTTGTCATGACTCCTGCTTTCAGATACTTACGGATTAAGGATTCTGTATCGCCATCGTTGATAATGTCATGAACCAGACTCATCAACTTGTCCTGCGGTACATTATCGAAAAATTTCTCCAAGTCGATGTCCACAATCCATTCATATCCCTCGTTTAGATATACGAGCAGTTGCCTGATTGCCATTTCACAGCTCTTGCTCGGTCTGAAACCATAACTCCACTCTGAAAACAAAGGCTCACACATTGGACTTATCACCTGTACGATGCCTTGTTGTATTACCCTGTCCATTACCGTAGGGATTCCGAGTTTTCTCATTCCGCCGTTTGACTTAGGTATCTCCACCCTCTTGACTGGCTGGGGCTTGTACTCCCTGTTCCTGATCTGATTCCTGATACTTTCCCAATTCTCTTTGATATGATCGCCAAGTTCTTCGACTGATACACCGTCTACTCCTCCTGCGCCTTTATTGGCACAGACTCTCTTGTATGCAGTGTTCATGTTGTCTTTGGACAGTATCTTTTCCAACAGTTCTGACATTGCCTTGTGTGCTTTCCCCTTTCCGTTCCCATGGATTCGCCCTAAGTTGTGCAGTACCTGCTCATTTACGTTTTGCCCTTCCTGCTGTCAGGTATTCCATGGGGCATACATTTGATTACACGGTTACATTGTTCAGCCCTTCAGCAACTCCCATTTCAGGGCTTTACCTACTATGGCTTCTGCTGACTTCTCACAGTTCGTTGTTACTACGGTATTTCCCCGCCTGTGAGACCTCACGGGATAAGCCTGCCAATCTTTCCTCGTCTACCTGCCTGATTTACACACATGGGGTACGGTTGCCTTTCGGACTTCACTGTCTCGCGCCAGCTTATCCGCCATGTGTGCCTTATATCAGATTTCTGTTCGTCAGGCTACGATTTCGCTATCCCTTCTTCTCGCTTGCACCTCACGATGTAGACCTTGGGAGTCGCTATGGGGTTCGTCGGCAACTACGCCCCTTGTGGACTTTCACCACAGACTGACGGCATGCCCGTCATACACAAAAAAGCCTATCCAAGAATTTTTTCTTAGATAGACATGTTTAAAACTATACTTTTCGGTTTATATAGTCTTCAGTTGCCTTAGACTTATGCTTAATAATACAAGGATTTCCAAATACAACTGAATGGTCTGGAATATCTCTATTTATATATGTATTGGGAGCAATAAGAACATCATTTCCTATAGCAACATTTCCAACAATTGTACTATTAATACCAATCCAAACCTCATCTCCAATAGTAGGTGCCCCCTTTCTTACCCCACGATTTTCTTGCCCTAATGTCACCCCTTTATGGATATTACAATTTTTTCCAATAATTGTCTGAGGGTTGATAGTAATATTGATAGGATGTCCGAAATATAATCCTTCATCAATTTCCACTTTTTCATGTAGTTCTATATGTTTACATCGCTTTGCTATTTTAAAAAAAAAGTTATATATTCTTTTCTTTATGCCTCTAGAGCTCTGAACTTTTCTATAATAAACTTGAAAAAGAGGCATATCTTTTTTATTCTCATATCTTTCAAAATCTCGTTCTAAAATATTATTCATACAAATATTATCCTCTATAAATAAAAATCTTTATACCACTCTACAAATTTATGCAATCCTTCACGAAGTGTAGTATTAGGTTGATATTGAAACTTCTCCTCCAATTCAGAAATATCTGCATATGTAACTTCGACATCTCCAGGTTGCATTGGTACTAATTTTTTATGTAGTTCAAAATTGTAATCTTTTGGCAATATTTCAGCTTCTACTAACTCTTGCTGTAAAATATCCACAAACTCTAGTAAACTCTCAGGATCACTATTTCCAATATTATAAATTTTATATGCTGGAATAGGCAAGCCATCTTCACCTATCTTTTTCTCTGGAGGCATCACCATCACTCGTATAATCCCTTCTACTATATCATCTATATAAGTAAAATCTCTCATGCATTTCCCGTAATTAAAAATTTCAATTTCCTTCCCTTCACGTAATTTATTGGTAAACCCAAAATAAGCCATATCTGGTCGTCCAGCTGGACCATATACAGTAAAAAATCTTAGTCCTGTAGAAGGAATATTATACAATTTTGAATAAGCATGTGCAAATAACTCATTACTCTTTTTTGTCGCTGCATATAGGCTGACTGGATTATCTACTTTATCATCTGTACTATATGGTATCTTTTTATTAGCTCCATATACACTAGATGATGAAGCATAAACTAAATGCTCCACGCCCTTTCTTCCTCCATTATACGAATGTCGACACGCCTCTAAAATATTATAAAACCCTATTATATTAGACTCTATATATGCATCTGGATTTGTAATCGAATACCTAACTCCTGCTTGAGCTGCTAAATTTACAACAATAGATGGCTTATATTTTTCAAATATGGAATTTACCTGTTCCCTATCTGCAATTGTCCCCTTAATAAAAGTCCATGTAGAATCTTTTTTTGATTCTATCATGGACTCAATTTGGCTTAAACGATATTTTTTTATATTTACATCATAATAATTATTCATATTGTCTATCCCGACTATATGGATTGATGGTACTGATTTAAAAAGCTCCAAAATTAAATGTGCTCCTATAAATCCTGCTGCTCCGGTAATCAAAATATTTTTATGAAGTAAAGAATTTTTTGAATTAACCATTTTTTCCTCCTTGTATCATTTACTATGT
>OGPO01001320.1_pt1 | contig 16197 bp, 13 predicted proteins | sample 1553041 | NCBI WGS metagenome assembly OGPO01 (sample SAMEA2580281, study PRJEB22360) | human gut metagenome | biome: human gut; feature: human-associated habitat; material: faeces | place: Denmark | collected 2008/2010 | reverse complement strand
CGGTGGGTGGCGGAGTACCGCAGCACACACAGGGGATGCAGGGAGGCAATGGCCTCCTTGGCCTTGGGGGTGTTGTCTACGCTTTGGGGCTCGTCAATGATGACGATGGGGTTGGTATTTTGGATGAACCCCATGGCCGTCTCGCCGCCTAGCTTGTCCTGGGACTGGTTGATGATGTTCTCCGCCTTCTTAAAGGCATCGATGTTGATGATCATCACTTCAATGTTGGAGCTGGTGGCAAACTGGCGCACATCAGACAGCTTGGCGGAGTTGTAGATGAAGTACCGACAGGGTACATTGTCATATTGCAGGCCAAAGTGCTCTTGGGTGATCTGGAACGACTTGTACACGCCCTCCCGAATGGCCACCGACGGCACCACGATGATGAACTTTGTGAAGCCGTACTTGCGGTGCAGCTCAAAGATGGTCTTGGTGTAGACGTAAGTTTTGCCTGTGCCGGTCTCCATCTCAATGCAAAACTGCATGGTCTCGGCGGTATCAGTCAGGGGCAGGTGATTCCGCTTCTGAACCGTGTGCATATTGGCGGTCACAGCTTCCGGGGATATGTAAAGGGCATTTCCCTGGCCCCAGTCGCTGAGCAGAGACATCTGTCGCTCATCCACCACAGAAAAGGTGCTCTGGGTTTTCTCCTGGCCGGTAAACAAATCCACCACAGCGTTGACTGCCTGGGTTTGAAAGTCCTGAGATTTGAATTTGAGTTTCATGTATGATCACATGCCTTTTTCTTAAGTTTAAGTAGGTCTCGCTGTAATACGGCCGTACTTGCCCAGTTATATTCTGGAATTTCCTTTTTTGCTGTCATGATTTCGGCTACATCGTCCCCATAAACATTTTCAGAAATATTTTGGAAAGAAGCCGCAACAGAAAGACAGGTTATCATTTCAGCATACTCAACCATACATTTTGCAGTAGATGGATTAAAAAGAACCAGGTTGTAACTTCCTGGATTTGAATTATGCGAAGAATTATACATCAGGCCAGAAACACTTTTTTTTCGCAAATAATCGGAAGCGTACTGACTATACTTGTACATTTCTTTGGCGTTTTTTTGCTTTACAGGAACACTAAAAAAGTCCACAAGGACAGAGGCAAACACCATGTCTATCAGCTGCTCAAGATTATCATTACTTGTGAATCGGCTCAAATCATCTGGAATATTTCGCAAATCAGCTACCTGCACTGTTTGGAGCAGTTCAAATGGAGCGACGGATATAAAATCCCCACATATAGGTTGGACCTCTGAACAAGCAGTGACTTTATCACTGGCCAAATAAAGAAAAGACGTTTTTGCCTTATTTGCCCTTCCATCCTCAACATATTCGCTTGGTGGTGGTCCCATTTGGTCTGCACAAAAACCTTTTATTCCAGATTCTTTAGAACCCAGAATCATTCTATCTTTTAACTGAATTTTATCATAATCCCTTGGAGAAACGATTCTTGCTCTGTAAAACTTCCCAGTGCCTTGTTCTATAACTATTTTATCGAAGATGCGATCCAGCATACGGTTTATTTCTGATAAAGCCTTTGGGGAATTTTCATTAAGAGCATGATTCCACAAACAATGAACTTGATAAAACAAGTCTGTATAGGTTGTGATAGCACTAACGAAATTCATAACCATTTTCACCTCAAACCAGCTTCAACTCAATGCCGTGATCCCGCAGGATATAGTAGGCATTGGCCATAGCGGTATCGTCAGCAAAGCTGTCACGGGAGATGATAATTTTCGCCGGGGCATATTCGGTCATCTGCTCCACGTCCTGCGGCTGCACGTCCTCGGCCAGACAGACCAGCAGCAGGCAATCATCACCCACGCCATAGACGGTTTTGTTGTTGATGGAGAACGGGGTCACGGAGTAGGTCAGCGGCACACCCAGCTTGAGCATGATTTCATAAATCATATCCAGGTCGGTACGCTCTGGCTTTACCCGGTGAATCATGGTATTCATTCGCTGGTACAGCAGGTCAAGCTGCTCGTCCTCAATGGGGGTAGCGTCCCAGGTTTTCAGGTTGGAGGTATCCAGCTTGAACACCTTAAATCCTACATCAAGACCTTTCAATTTTTCCTGAATTTCTTGAACTGCTTCTTCTTTGGGCTGCATCATCTCAAATGCCGAAGCAAATGAAGCAACCGTCTGTCCGTTAATTTTGATGGCATACTTGTCCTCATAAAGTGTTTCTGCAATTTTCTTTCCGGCCCGCCGGATACGCTCCTTGCCAATCTCGCAGATGTTCTGATACCCTGCTTTGTATGCCTCGCTCTTTTCATCGCAGACCTCGGGAAGCTGTACCAGAACAAACCGCCGATTTCCACCGTCCTCGGCGTTGAGCTGCATCACCGCATGAGCGGTGGTAGCAGAACCAGAGAAGAAGTCCAGAATGATGTCATCTACATCCGTAACTTGAGAAATCAACTGTTTAACAATTTGGATTGGCTTGGGAAAATCAAACAGATATCCATTAAATATTGCTCCAATTTCCTTCGTTGCGGTATTGGTATATACTCCACTACTGAACAAGGAGGAAAAACCCGGGAGATTATCTGACAATTCATTCAGAAATGCTTTTTTACGAGGACGTCCATCAGGGTTATCTGGCCAAATTATTCTTTTCTCTTGAATGAGCTGGTTCATAGTGTTTCGGTCATATCGCCAGCCTTTTGCTGGGCAACCATAGTTTATTCCATCGGCTGGGTTAATCAAATCGTAGTGTAAGTTTGGACGTGCATCAGCGGTTGCAAGCCCTACCATATTGGCACTTGTCCACGGGCCACGAGGGTCGTTGTCTGGATTTTTGTATTGCTCTGTTTTTCGTTCAGTGCCACGAAATACACGGTGTCCAAATTGTTTTGTATAACAAACAACATACTCGTGGTCTACTGAGACACCTGTGATATTACGATTGTCCTTGTTTTGTCTGCTTTGCCAAATAAACTGCGCCACAAAGTTTTCTTCACCAAATACCTCATTGCATAGTTTTTTGAGGTTGTCAATCTCAACGTCATCAATGGAAATTAAAATCACACCGTCATCCCGCAGAAGGTTTGCGGCCAGTCGCAGACGGGGGTACATCATGTTCAGCCAGTTGGTGTGGTAGCGTCCCATGGTCTCCGGGTTGGACTTGGTGGTCTGTTGGGTCACTTCCTTGTACCGTGCCATGGGGTCAGCGAAGTCATCGGCATAGACAAAATCGTTGCCGGTATTGTAGGGCGGGTCGATGTAAATCATCTTAACCTTACGGTAATAAGCTGTTTGCAGCAGCTTCAAGACCTCCAGATTGTCACCCTCAATGTAGAGGTTTTGGGTGCTGTCCCAATCCACGCTTTCCTCCGGGCAGGGGCGCAACGTCCCGGTGGAACGCTTTTGAGCCAGCTTCAGACATTCCGCTTTGCCCTTCCACTCAAACTTGTACTTCTCAAAGTCGTTGTCGATGTACTCCCCACACAGGGCCAGCAGCTTATCAATGTCCAGCTTTCCCTCGCTGACGCACTCCGGGAATACCGAGCGTAACTTGTCTAGGTTGGTTTGTTCCAAGTCCATACTCATTCCATCCATCAAAATTCTCCTTTAGTTAATAGGTAATAGTTAACAGTTAATAGTTAGGAAAACTCGGGAGTTTCTGCATTTTGGCTGTTAACCATTTCCACGATTTGATTTTGTAGTATTTATAATTGATGTAAGCATTTTGATCAGCTCTGAACAGTCGTGGGAAATGTCCGAATGCTCTTTTGGGGTCAGAAAATCTGTGCGAAATAAGAGTTCGAGCCAGTACTCTGTTTCGGATGCCTCTTTGAGAGCGATTGAGTTTTTACTGATAAAATCATTGGTGCTTTGAGCATATTTTGCTTCCCGTAAATTGGCCCCAATGCTGGTTCCAGAGCGCAGAAGTTGCTTGGACAGTACAAATTCTTTCTTTTCTCTGCACAGATACTGATATAATCGAACAATACGCACAGCAAAATCCATACTTTTTTCCAGCACGGTCTTCCCCATAGTCCACCACCTATTACCTATTACTTATTACTTATTACTTATTACTTATTACTTATTACCTGTCACCTGTTACCTCAATAGCAAAGTCTCGCTGTACTTTCACAGCCATTTTTTCGTTTTCTCGAAAGCTAGCCACTCGCTCCTCCAGCTCCATATCCAACCTCATAGCCTCAAAAAACTGCCCCTCCTGCCGCTTCATGTACTCCTGGCGTAGCTTTGTGACCTTTTTCTGCAAGGTCAGCCGCTGGAGCCGGTCGCAGGTGGCGGTCTTCAACTCCGCTTGAGCTTCCTGCACCTGGCTGTCCAAGGTGTTGAGTTCCCGGCTGAGAGTCACTTTTTCGGCGGTGACACGCTGCTTCATCCGCTCCATCTCATCTGCCTGGGCCGGGGACAACTTTTCCATCTGAGCCTCCATTAGTTTCTGGGTGGGAACCAGCTTGTCCAATCCATGGGGGCGGCTGCCGCTTTTCAGCCAGTGGGGGGAACGGTGCCCCTCTTCGGTGTAGTCCTGCACAGGCAGGGCGAGAAGTTCTTTGCAGGCTTCCTCGTCCAGCACCTTGCCGCTCTCTGTCCGCCCACACAACACCAGCTGTTCTGTACGGCTGGATGCAGAGGTCAGAGTGACGGTGTAGAGGCCGATTTCACACGGTTTTTCCATACCGGAAACGGTCAGTTTACCTGTGTCGGCACACTCCAGCTCGTGAAGAATGCCACGGCCAATGGTGCTGGACAGGGTGATCTGTCCCGCCTTGGGCCGGAAATCCTTCCCCATGCCGTAGACCTTTTGACTGCGGTAGGGCTTGTTCTGGCTTCCCGTCCAGTAGTAGAAGAGCACCGGGAGTTGCTCATAATTGGTGGCGGTGATGGTGCGCTTGGCCTCGTCTATGACAAAGTGGCAGTCGGTGTTTTTTTCGTTGTAGCGTTCAAAAAACCACTTGGCAACCTCCCACAGCGTGTCATTGAGTTCTTGGGCCTTGCGGTCAATGTACCGGGGAGAGAGCTTCACCTTGTCCGCCAGTTCTCTGGTGAACGTGGTAAAGAGTACATCCTCAGCAGCGGAGACTGTCTGTCGGTTGCCCTCTTCGTAGGTGTCCAGGGTAGCTTGGAAATCTCGCTCCACCTGGGCTTTGGAGCGTAACCGCCGGGCGATGACCGGGAAGGCCGCTGTCACGTCGTCGGTAAAGCCACCCAGCACGTCATCCGTGATGCCAAAGACACCGTCCGTTACCAGCATTCGCTTGTTGACAAGCTCCAGCTTGCGGACATCGGCGAAGTTGTTCTTGTCGATGAAGGCCACGGACAGGACATCGTTCTCCTGTCCTAGTCGGTGGCAACGGTCGATGCGCTGCTCCATCTTGAGGGTATTATACAGTAAATCGTAGTGAATGACAAAGGCGGCGTCCGCCAAGTGGAAGCCCTTGGCTCCGTTGTCGGTGGACAGCAGCACTTCACCCTCCTCCTGGAAGCGATGGATCACCGAATAATCGGCGCTGCCGTGGTAGGAGAGGGTGGAGTAGTGGGGAGACAGGAGCCGCTGGAGCATTTTCTGGGTCTCCACGCTCTCCGTGAAGATCACCGCTTTTCGTTTGGCTCCTGTTTTCTTCATCAGGGAAAACCCCTGTTTGAGCACGGCCAGCAGCTCTGCGGCCTTGGCATCCTGGGGGATGCTCTCCGCCACGGCCTGCATCTCCTGCCACAGGGCCAGCTCCTCCTGTGCATCATCCATGCCTTGCAGCCGTTTGGTGACGCCCTTGATGGTCTGCAACACCGCCGCTGTGGAGGAGCTCAGCAAACCCAGCAGGCGAAGAGCCAGGTCGTACTGGTTCATCTCTGGAAAGGCTTTCTTTTCCGGTTGGTTGATGTAGGTATAGAGCAGCTCATAGAGGTTCCGTTCTTGCGTAGACGGCGTATACTCCACCGTCATCAGCACACGTTCCGGCACCTTGGCGTAGCACTTGGCCTGGGAGCGAAGGGTGCGGAAGCAGTAGGGGCTGACCAAATGGCTCAACTCCGGGTAGTTCTCCGGGCGGCGGAGATACCGGGTCAGAAACTCACGCTCGCTGGGCAGTACCGTTTCGTCAATGAAGCAGATCAGGCCATACAAATCCATGATGTTTTTTTCGATGGGGGTGCCGGTGAGCAACAGCTTGAAGGAATCCCCGGCAATCCGCTTCAGGGCCTTGGCCTGCTTGTTATCCTCCTGATAGACCGGGGAGAGGGCGTTGGCCTCTTCAAACACGGTCAAATCCCAGTTCACCACCTTGGCGGCTTCCTCGTGATCGGCGGCAAAGTCGTAAGTGGTGATGACCAGGGCATCCTGGATAAAGGCGTTGGGGTGGTCCGGGGTGGTGTTTTGCTGCCAGTGGTCACGATGGGTCAGCACCACATAGGGGACGGTATAGTGTTGCTCCAGCAACTCCACCCACTGGTGCAGCAAGTCGGCATTGGGAATCACCAGCAGAATCCGGCTGCATCCCTCCAACCACTTCTGCGTGATCACCAGCATGGCCTCGTGGCTTTTGCCCACTCCTGCCTCGTCACATAAGACAACGCCCTTTTGATAGGGAGAGCGCAAGGCAAAATGTGCCGCAGCCAGTTGAAACGGATAAATCTGAATGTCCGAAGACGCATACACCGGGATCAACTGCTCGTCTTCTGGCAGCTGGGCCAGTTGCCTGGCTTGGTAGTATGCGTGAAACGGCGATGCCAGCATGGTAATTCCTCCCCTCGTATGGCTTATTAGAGATGCGCTCCAGAAGTGGATCGTGGACCTCCCTGACGTAGTTGAGAATTTCTGCAGCAAAATGACCGGCTGGAAATCTGCGCCCCTCATAGTACACATACTCTTTCCAACAGTCCATGACAAAGCATTCAAACGAATTCCCCTGACCCATACCGAACTCCATAGTCACACCCCCTGTCCTATATCCTTCTTTGTGGTATCTTGCGATACTCTCATTTTATCAAAACAACCAGAATAATCAAGTGAAAGGACAATCCCTTTCCTCAAAGCGCTCACGTCAAGTGGGCGCTTATTTTATGTTCGGAGGTGTTGATTATGAATGAACCAATTCCAAAACTACGCACTGTGGACGGAGCGGCACTGATGAGCCAGCCGCTGCGTCCGCCCAACTTTGTGGTGGACACGTTGCCGTCCCAAGGGCTGCATATCCTGGCGGGCTCTCCCAAGGTGGGTAAGTCATGGTTGGCCCTGTGGCTGGCGGTGACAGTGGCCAAAGGAGAACCGGTCTGGAACCTGGCCAGCAAGCAGGGCACCACGCTCTATCTCTGCCTGGAGGACTCTGTCCTTCGCATCCAGAACCGGCTCTTTGAAATCACCGAGGACGCACCGGACAGTGTCCACTTCTGTACGGAATGCGCCCCCATCGGGCAGGGGCTGGAGGAGCAGGTGGAACACTTCCTGGCGCAGCATCCCGACACGGCACTGGTGATTGTGGACACCCTGCAAATGATTCGCCCAGTCCACGATGCCACCTACGCCAACGACTACCGGGACCTGTCGGTTCTAAAGCGAATGGCAGATCGGCACGGCATTGCCATTCTGCTGATCCACCATCTGCGCAAAGAAAAGGCGGCGGATGTGTTCTGCCGAATCTCTGGCACCACAGCCATCAGTGGAGCCGTGGACTCCAGCTTCACTCTGGTGGAGGAGCGGCGGGGCAGTGCCCGAGCCAAGCTCACCTGCATCGGGCGAGACATCGAATATCGGGAACTGGAGCTGCGGCGCAATGAGGAAAATGTGTGGGAACTGGTCTCAGACAACAGGGAACAGCCCGCCCTGGGAGAGGGACGGATCGTGTGTCTTCTCTCTGAACTGATGGGGAGACAGAAAACCTTTATCGGCACTCCCACGGAGCTTTCCAAACAGATTGACCCTGAGGGGGTAGCGGGTATCACACCGAAAAAGGTGTCCCGTATGATCATGCAAAGCCTTGACGCTCTAAGGGAAAGGGGAATTACGGCGATGGTTCGCCGCAGCAACGGGAAACGAATTGTGGAGCTGCACCGTGCCGAAAGTGCCGATGCAGAGGGTGTCCCGGACATCGACCCTATCGACCCTGCTGCCACTACGCTGTCAGCTAACAATGGTGAGACGGGGGCCGGGGACGGGGAATCCTCCCCTTGGGGAGGGCAAGCAGAGCCTTCGTCCGACTTTGTCGGACTTGGCAGCGCCGGAAAACCGGCGCATTCCGGGCAGAAGCCCGGACCCACTTTAGAACTGGAGGTTTGAATGAGAGAGAAAAAAGAACGACGGATCACCCTGAGACTAACACAGGAACAGTACGACAGCATTGCAGCAAAGGCGGAGTTGGCTCAAATGCCTGTGGGGGCCTATGTGCGTGGGGCTGTCCTGCGACACAAGGTTGTGGTTGTGGATGGGCTGAAAGAGATCACCCATGAACTCAAAGGCATTGGCCGCAGCATCAACCAGCTGGCCGTGCTGGCCAACATGGGGCGCATCAAAGAAGTACATCTGGTGGACACATGGGAGGCCCTCAGCCAAATCTACTGGAAGCTGCAAGAGCTGTCGGGACAGGAAAAGCACTGATGGCCACGGTCACAATTATCAAGTATCAAAAGCAGTCCGCTGGGGCGCTGCATGGCGTGGCGGGATATGTGTCTCAGGCGCAGAAAACCGGAGAGGAGGACGGCTGGTTGGTCAGTGGTCAAAACTGTACGCCCCAACTGGCGGTGCAGGAATTCATAGCTACCCGGCATATGCACCACAAGGATAGCCCAGTCTGGTTCTACCACTACGTCCAGTCCTTCCATCCCCAGGAATCGGTTACTGGGAAAGAGGCGCACCAGTTGGCCCAGGATTTTGCTCGGCAGGCTTGGCCGGACAGCGAGGTACTCATTGCTACCCACACCGATGCCCAGAACATCCATTCCCATTTTATCGTCAATGCGGTGTGTTACCAGTCGGGGAAGATGCTTCGCCAAGGGCCCAACACATTGAAACGTCTTCGTACATTGTCCGATGCACTCTGTGAGGAACATGGTCTTTCTGTGTTGCCCAAACAGCAGAAGTCCAAGAGCAAGGGCATGAGCAGCCGGGAATATCGTTCGGCGGCAAAGGGGGAAAGTTGGAAGTTCCGCCTTGTGAACACCATTGATCAATGTATGCGGTATGCTGCCAGTCGGGAAGAGTTCATCTCCCTGATGAAAAGCGAAGGCTACCAGGTGCGTTGGACGGATGGTCGGAAGAGCATTACCTACACCACACCCCAGGGGTTGAAGTGCCGGGATGACCGGCTCCACGAAGATAAGTACACTAAGGAGGTTATGGAACATGAATTTGCAATCCGAGCAGCACTTGTCACTGGAGGAATTGAAACAACGCAACGCCCCGCCGTCCTCGAAAGAACCGTCCCATCCGACTCAGGAGGAGTGGGAGGAACTGCTGAACATCCTCAGCGCCCTGTATCGACTGGAGACAGAACAGAGGGATATGCTGGACGACCTGGAGCGGCGCACAGCGGCTCACACAGCCCTTCTGCAGGAGCTTTCCAGCTGGAGGGGGTGGTACCTCATCCAGGAGAAGATAGAGGCACTGACGGGGGATGTGGCCCAAATGCGGAGGATGCTGCAACAGGCTGGGAAAAAGAAAGAGCGGCGTTTTTCTCTGCCCTCCATTCGCCTGCCCAGACCACACCTGCCCCATCTGGATGGGCCGACCTGGGCCACACTATTGATGATTCTGGCGGGGTTGCTGCTGCTCTGGTTGGCCTGGGGCGGAGGCTGGAGCAAACTCAGTCTGCTGCTCCAGTGAGGGACGCCACCACCACGCCCTTCCACACCGACCGAAAAGCCCGGCGCAGACAACAGGAAAAGAAAATCGCCTTGGGACACAAGGCGGATGATCATGAGGATAAACCCACATGGGAACCATCCATGTGAATATTTTTTAGGCAAATAGAGGAAAATATTGGATAGGAGATGATAGCCCATTGCAAATAAACGTACGTGAGAAAAGTAAAGTAGTAGAGCTGTGGCTGACCCGAGAGGAAAAGAATGACCCGGAGTTCCGGGAATCATTGAAACCCATCTACCAGCAGTACAAGGCACAAAAGTATCTGGTGGCGGTGTTCCTGTCGGGAGAGGAAAACCTGTACGAGCAGACCCGAGATCTCCTGCTCTACAACCGTCGGCGGTCAGCGGAGAAAGAGGTGCAGAGGCAAAAGGAAATGCAAATGGAATCAGTGATGATACAGTGAGACATGGGGGAGGCAGTGCGAACTGCCTCCCACCGAATGTTTTCAAAATTATAATGTACGATCAAGATTTAGGTTTGACCAGGCCCAATCCTATGATACAATGCAGAAGATAAGAAATGCTCCAGTAGTATGCCGGAGCGTAATAATATGAGAAATCAAGTGCATTTTGAGGGGTGGTTAGGTGAGAATTGGTTTGGCTTCCGTCCCTGTTATCACCGGAGATGTGGAACATAATGTGTTGGCTATGGTAAATGCTATGGAGCAGAACTGGGGAGCGTGTGACCTACTGGTCTTTGGAGAATCTGTGCTGCAAGGCTTTGAGTGCCTAACATGGGACTATGAAAAAGATTGCCACATAGCGGTGGAACAGGAAGATTTGCCTGTGCGCCAAATGCGTCAGGCGGCCCAGCGGCTTGGAATGGCAGTTTCCTTTGGTTATGTGGAAAGGGTCAACGATCGCTTGTTCAGCAGCCAGATTGTCATTGATGAGAACGGAAACATCGTGCACAATTTTCATCGGGTCAGCCAGGGATGGAAAGCATACTGGCACACGGATCACCACTATTGCGAAGGGGAACGGTTTGAGACGTTTCTCTATGGCGGGATCAAATTTGCCATTGCACTATGCGGGGATCTGTGGACAGAGACACGACCAGAGGAAATGAAGAGATGCAAACCGGACGTGGTGTTGTGGCCCGTGTGGTGTGACTTTCCTAAGGAGGAATGGAATCAGACCGTAAAGTACGAGTATGCCCAACAAGCAGCACGCAGTGGAGATTGTGTGCTCTACGTCAATCCCTATTGTGCAGACACCCATGTAAAGGATGCTGCCACTGGTGGTGCAGCTTGGTTTCAACGTGGAGGCATCATTGCCGAGCAGCCAGCGGGAAAACCGGGAGTGCTGATTATATCAACGGAGTAAAGCAACGAAACGGGACTGTAGCAGGAGGTTACTCTAACAATGGGGAGCCTCCTGCTTTTTCATTTTCCCCTTGCAATTTCTCAAGGATCAATATACAATGTTATCTACAATGATGAAAAATATAATCGACTATATTGTTGAAAGAAGAACACCATGAACCAGAGGCCCATGTAGCAGAGGGAAATCCTGCTCTACCGACTACATCTCCCTGCACTTGAAAAATATCTATGGAGAATAAGAGTTGACGCAGGTGGCAACTACCGAGAGAATCTCGGTGGTTCGCCAAGAGGGTTCCTGCCAGGTTCGCCGCAACTTAGATCACTACAATCTGTATGCAATCATTGGAGTAGGCTAGCGAGTACAGGTGATGGAAAATTAATATAGAAAGAGGTGAAGCAAATGGGAATCGCCTTTCGACATTCGGCAGGCTTCGGCAAACGAATGGAATACTATTTGATTGGTAAAATGCTAATGGAAGGGCTGGATTGTTATGTACCACTGGTAGACGACCACGGAGTGGACTGTGTCATCAAAAAGAGCGACGGTACCTTCATCGAGGTTCAGATCAAAGCTCGTTCCAGCAGTGTAACAGACGGGGATGCAGCACTATTCTCGGCCATTACCCATGAGTTCAGGCCAAACTTCTACTTTGTGTTCTTCTCGGAGTGGCTGGACAATACGATGTGGATTTTATCTTCTGAGGAATTCCTCAAAGAGTGTGTCACCAATAAGACTGGCAAGAATGCAGGAAAACGGAGTATCTGGTTCAATGGTAACCGCATAGACAAGGAAACCGGAGAAAAGAAGGAATATTGCAAAGAGCAATTCAAGAAATACATAGCAACGGATTTCTCAAGATTCTACTGATGGAAGGATGTGAGGTATCACATGATCGAAACGTATGACATTGCCGGCTATTGCCGCATCTCGGTGGATGAGGAGCTGGATCGGGACAACGTATCCATCGAAAACCAGAAGGCCATCATCCAGGACTTTGTGAAGCAGAAATTTCCCAATAGCACCCTTACTTTCTACGAGGACCGGGATCGCTCCGGCTACACCTTCGAGCAGCGGGAGGGCTATCAGGCCATGCGCAAGGGGCTGGTGAGCCACAAATACGATATCCTGGTGGTCAAGGACTTCTCCCGCTTCTCCCGCCGCAACAGCCGGGGCCTGGTGGAGCTGGAGGACTTGCGGGATGCCGGAGCACGGATCATCTCCATTGGGGACGGCATCGATTTTCCCAACGACGATGACTGGCTGAAAATCCAGTTCCAATTTCTCATCAACGAAATGCCCGTCACCGACACCAGCAAAAAGGTGAAGAACGTCATCAAGCGTCGGCAGGCAGACGGCAAATGGATCTGTGCCGCCCCCTACGGGTACATTGTCAACGACCGCCAGGAGTTCGAGATTGTCCCTACCCAGGCGGACGTGGTACGCACCATCTTCCTCCTCTATAATGAGGAAGGATGGGGGTATAAAAAGATCGCCAACTATCTCACCGACCAGGGTATCCCCACCGCCCGTATGGATGAGCGCGCCCGAAAGGAAGCGGCAGGGAAGGAATACCGCCGGGAAGTGAAACAGAGCTGGTCCCTGGTGACGGTGCAGGGCATTCTGGATAACGACTTTTATATCGGCACTCTGCGCCAGGGGAAGTATACCCGCAAGAAGATCAACGGCAAGGAGATGCGCCAGGACGAGGGCGAGCATATTGTCATTGAGAACCACCACCAGGCCATCATCGACTACCGCACCTTCGCCACCACACGAGCCTTGCGGGAAATGCGTACCACCTCCAACTACCGGGGGGTGAAAAAGTACGACAATGTGTACTCCGGGTTCCTGGTGTGCGGAGACTGCGGCAGCCCCATGTTTGCCATGAGCCGGAAGGATTTGAAAAACGCCTACACCTGTGGCACCTACCACCGGCGGGGGCGGTCGGGATGTACCTCCCACCACATCCGAGTGGACAAGCTGGACGAGTTGCTGAAGAGCTATGTCTGGCAGGTGATGGACCATTCAGCGGATATGCTCCAGCGGCTTAATGAGGACTTGGCCCGGGAGCAGGAGGATGTGGCGGAGACGGAGCAGAGCGCCGACCACCTGGCCGAGGTGCTGGTGGATCTCCAGGAAGAGCTGAAGGTCACCAAACGCCAGCGCATCCGGGACTTGATGAAGCACCCGGAACAGGAAGAACTGCTGGAGCAGACCTACGACGAACTGGAGGCGGATCTGCAAAAGCGAATTGAGGGCATCAGCCACCAGATTGAAATGCTGTCCGATAAGCGCAACACCATCATCCAGGTCAACCGAGCCGCCCGCACCGCCATGGAGGTCTTTCACGACATTCTGAGCAAGGACACCTTGGAGCGTAACGACCTGGAGCTGATCATCCGGCAGATCAAGGTCTACGAGGATCACCTGGAGATTCAGCTGCAATCGGACGTGGACGCCATCCTCCGCTCGGGAACCCTGGAGGGCGCCGTAAATTTTAATGAGGGCATGGGGCATATCTCATCGGTCACCATCGTTCAGGAGTCCAACAACCACCTGGACAAGGTGTTCCATGCCAATGTTATCAGTGACGGTGACCCCCTGGAGATCTATACCGATCGGGAGGGCAGTGTTATTTTTCGCAAGTACTCCCAGTTGGAGGACATGGCGGAGCTGGCCGGAGAGCTGTGCGAGACCATGTACCGGGTCACCAGTGTCTCGGTGGTAGTTACCGACCGGGACTGCTGCATCGCCGCCGGGGGCGCACCCCGGAAGGAGCTGGTGGAGCGGGGCGTGTCCTCAGAGCTGGGCCGGGTGATGGAGGAGCGCAAGCCCTACCACAGCATCGGCGAGGGCCTCACCCTCACCGAGGGGGACGGCCGCTACCAGGTGGAGGCGGTGTATCCCATCATCAGCCACGGGGACGTGCTGGGCAGCGTGCTGCTGCTCCACGGGGACGTCCCGGTGGGGGAGACGGAACAGAAGACCGCCCAGATTGCAGCGGCTTTTCTGGGCCGACATATGGAGAGCTAAGAAAAAATAGGGATGCACGCGTGATTAGCCGTGCATCCCTATCGGTTTATTGTCCCAAATAGTCCTCGGGATTGATGGGGGCATCTCCCTGATACATGGCAAAGTGCAGGTGAGGCTGTTTGCCACTCTCCGCCACAGAGGTCTCTCCCACTTCGCCCACCACGGTGTCCGAGGCCACGGTGTCTCCCACCGCCACAGGGGGATTTTCCTCCAGATTGGAGTAGACGCTGAACAGCTCGTTGCCGTGGTCCACTACCACGGTGACTCCCATCACATCGTCTTCATATACGGCGCTGACCACGCCCTTGGCGGTGGCCTGGACTCGGGTGCCCAGGGAAGAGGCGATGTCAATGCCATCGTGGGTCCGCCAGTCCCCCATGGTCTCGTTGTAGGACAGGGCCTCCACCGAGAAGGAGGAGATCACCGTCCCGCTCACCGGCCAGGAGTAGGCGCTGGTGGGTTGGGCGGTGGCCTCAGGGGTAGGCTGAGGGGTAGGAGCGGGTGTGGGCGTGGGCTTCGGCGTGGGGCGAGGCGTGGCCGTGGCCCTGGGGGCCGGAGTGACGGTGATGGATGCGGTGCTGGACGCCTGATGATCGGCCGTTTTGGATAGGTTGCTGCGCACGCTCTGGATCATGAAGTAGGCGGACAGGCCAATGACCATCACGCACACCAGCACGGCAAGATAGAATCCTTTCCCCGTGACAAATTCCACGGCTCGCTGCCATAAATTCGGTTTCTGGTTCATAATAACACCTCCACGGCTATTTTGGACAGGAGGTGAGAGGCCTATACCGGAGAATGGAAAAATGATGGAGGAGATTCCAGAGTGGGGAATCTCCTCCATGAAAAGACAGGATATTACTTGAGTTTGATGGTCATCAGCAGCTCGCCGGCCTTGACGCTGGTGCCGTCGGAGATGAGCACCTGGTCCACCACGCCAGCCATGCGGGCTACCACAGAGGTCTCCATCTTCATGGCCTCGATGACGGCCAGTACCTGGTTTTCCTCCACCATGTCGCCGGGCTTCACGGCTACCTTGGCCACCATGCCGGGGATGGAGGAGCCCACCTGGCTCTTGTCGGCGGGGTCTGCCATGACCACGACTTTGCCCTTCACTTCTGCCCGCTTGTCCGGTACGGCCACCTCGCGGCGGGTGCCGTTGAGCTCGAAGTTGACGGTGCGGGTGCCGTCGTCGTTCTGGTCGCCCAACCCCAGGTACTTGATGACCAGGGTCTTGCCGTCCTCAATGTTGATCTTGTTGGTCTCACCGATGGCCATGCCGTTGAAGAACACATGGCTGCCCATGCGCATGATGTAGCCGTACTCCTTCTGGTTCTTGACATAATCCTCCACTACCTTGGGATACAGGCAGTAGCTGAGGATGGCCCGCCAGGAGGGATCTGCATCAAAGGACTGCATCTCCCGCTTCTTCTCCTCAAAGTCCACGGGGGGCAGCAGCTCACCGGGACGGCAGGTGATGGGCTTCTTGCCCTTCAGGACCACCCGCTGCAGCTCCTTGGGGAACCCGCCTGCAGGCTGGCCCATCATACCGGAGAAGTAGCTGACAACACTGTCCGGGAAGGCCAGGCTCTCGCCCTTCTCCACGATGTTCTCCGGGGTCAGGTTGTTCTGGGTCATGAAGATGGCCAGGTCACCCACCATCTTGCTGGAGGGCGTCACCTTCACAATGTCGCCCACCATCTCATTGACCTTACGGTAGTTCTCCTTGACCTCCACAAACCGGTCGCCCAGGCCCAGAGACTCCACCTGGGGCTTCAGGTTGGTGTACTGACCGCCGGGGATCTCGTAGCGGTAAATATCCGTGGTATTGTACTCCAGGCCGCCCTCAAAGGAGTCGTAACGCTTACGCACATCCTCCCAGTAATCAGTGAGGGTCTGGAGCCGGTCCAGATCCAGCCCGGTGTCCCGCTCTGTGTCCTTCATGGCCGCCACCACGGCGTTCAGAGAGGGCTGGCTGGGCATGCCTGCC